>Ga0315290_10001129_pt1 | contig 18251 bp, 15 predicted proteins | sample YL17G12_0_MG_FD_203627 | JGI IMG/M metagenome (GOLD analysis project Ga0315290, IMG submission 203627) | Sediment microbial communities from Yellowstone Lake, YNP, Wyoming, USA - YL17G12_0 | ecosystem: Environmental > Aquatic > Freshwater > Lake > Sediment | place: USA: Wyoming | collected... | reverse complement strand
TGACTGCGCCGAACTCAAGTCGCCGATCCGGCCGCAAAGCCTCCTGCCGTTCAAGGTCTCGCAGGATCAGATTCGCGACGGCATCCGGCGCTGGTACGCGAGCAAGTGGTTCGCACCAGGTGCGCTCAAGCGGAAGGCGCTGGTCGATCAGGTGAAGGGGCTCTACATTCCGTACTGGACCTTTGACGCGCAGGTCCACTGCCGCTGGGAAGCGGAAGCCGGCTACTACTACTACGTCACCGAGTCCTACACCGACAACCAGGGCCGCTCCCAGACGCGCCAGGTGAGACGGGTGAGGTGGGAACCGGCGTCAGGCGAACTCGACCACTTCTTCGACGATGAGCCGGTGCCGGCGACCAAGGGCGTGAACGAGTCGCTGCTGCGCGGTGTCGAGCCATTTCCGACCAACGAGCTCGTGCCGTACGACACCGCGTTCCTGTCGGGCTTTGTCGTCGAACGCTATCAGGTGGTACTCGCCGACGCGGCGAAGGACTCCCGCGATCAGATGCACGCCCACCTGATGACGCTTTGCGGTCAGCAGGTGCCCGGGGATACACACCGGAACCTGCAGATTGCTCCCGACTTCTCCGGCCTGACCTTCAAACACATTCTCGTGCCTGTGTGGCTTGTGACCTACTTGTACGGCGCCAAGGTGTACCAGGTCGTGGCGAACGGGTCCACCGGCGTCATTGCCGGTCAATACCCGAAGAGTGTCTGGAAGATCCTCTTCGTCGTGGTGATCGCACTCATTGTGCTGACGCTCATCGCACTTGCCAACCAGTAGACGCGGCCGGGCAACGGGTGAATGCCTGGGAACGCCGGGCTCCAGCCCGGCATGCGTCCCGGCCACGCTGGAGCGTGGCGATGCCAGGGGCCCCGCCTGCGGTGAGCGTGTCGGCCCCGTGTGAGGGCTTCCCCCCAAGTGACGCACCCGCGATGACAACTGTCTGGTGTGGAAACTGGCGGGGTTGACGGGACTCGAACCCGCGACCTCCGACGTGACAGGCCGGCGTTCTAACCAGCTGAACTACAACCCCGCTCGAGGCGGTTACCCGACAGTCCGTTTCGTGGCAGTCGCTGTCACCATCTGCCTGGACCTGCCTGGCGCTCGAATCTTGCGATCTCACCTGGTGGGCGGTACAGGATTCGAACCTGTGACAGCCGGCGTGTAAAGCCGGTGCTCTACCGCTGAGCTAACCGCCCGACACGTCCATCCGGCCATCCGACAAAGTACTAACTCTACCACGTCGGCGGATGAGCTTCCACCACCAATACACCGCGCCCGCGCCCAGCACTGTCCCCATCAGCAGGTAGCCCGCCTGCATCCAGAAGTCCGGCAGTTCTGGCCTCAGCTTTGCGCCATCTGGCCGACCCCGGGCGTACACGACGTCGATGCGCGACCCCACCGGGTAGGCATCCACCTGGCCGCGCGCCCGCGCCGCAATCAAGTAGGTGCTCTCGCCGTCCTTGAACTCGACGATCGCGCGATACAGCCGGCGCGCCGGCGCCATTTGAACGCCGGAGGTGCGTTTCCCCGCGGATGAATCAGCCCAATCCGCTGCCAGTTCTTCAGCCTGGCGTACGACCAGACCCTCGACCGTGACACCGTTGAACGTGAACCACAAGTGACGCCACGCGCCTACCACGGTGGTCACCGACACGAGCAGACATCCGAGGAGCACAATCCTCAGGCCGACTGCCACCAGGCATCCCATCCCGATCCTGCGCGCGAAGCCTCGCATCTGGTCCGCCACGGTCTCGATTGTAACCGCATCAAGGGTACACTGTGACTCGATGAATCGCGACACAGTCCCTGATTCGGGGCTGGTGCCGACGGCTGTGGTGGCCCTCCTGGTCATCATGCTGGTCGTCTCCTCGCCAGTGCTCCTGTCTGCGCAGGCTGGTGCTGCCTCGCCCGCGAGGCCACGCATCGGCCTCGCTCTCGGCGGAGGCTCGGCGCGGGGATTCGCGCACATCGGCGTGCTCAAGTGGCTCGATGAGCACCGGATTCCCGTCGATGCGATTGCCGGCACGAGCATGGGGGGCCTGGTCGGAGGTGCGTTCGCGACGGGCATGACACCTGCCGAGATTGAACATCTCGTGTCGACCATCTCATGGGCGAAGGTGCTGGAGCCCGGCGCATCGTTCGCGGACAAGGCGTTCCGGCGCAAGCAGGACGCGCGCGCGTATCCCTCGCGGCTCGAGTTCGGCCTGCGTGGTGGCTTCAGCCTTCCGGCCGGGTTGAGCGCGAGCCAGCAAGTCGAACTCCTGCTCGGGCGCATCGCGATGCCGTACTACGCCACGACCAGCTTCGACCAGTTTCCCACGCCGTTCCGCTGCGTCGCCGCCGATCTCAAGAGTGCCGAAACGGTGGTGTTCGACAGCGGCTGGCTGGCCCAGGCCCTGCGGGCGACGATGGCCCTTCCGGGCGTGTTCGCGCCTGTCACGGTGGACGGCCGGACGCTTGTCGATGGCGGCATCCTCAACAACGTGCCGGCCGACGTGGTCGCGGCCATGGGTGCCGACATCGTCATCGCGGTCGATGTGAGCGGGGATCTCGCGTACGAAAAGCGGGGAGACTCGCTGCTGGCCGTGTTAATCGAGTCGCTTGACGTGATGATGCGTGCCGGATCGCGCCGCGCGCTCGAGTCGGCCAACATCGTGCTCGTGCCCGACCTCAAGGGATTCTGGTCCCTTGATTTCGACCGCGCCGACCAGTTTGCCAGGCTGGGCTACGCGGCGGCCGAAGCGCAACGGCCTGCCCTCGAGAAGTACGCGCTGAGCCAGGCCGATTACGAGGCCTATCTGGCCGCCCGCACACGCCTGCGCAAGACGCGGCTGCCGGCGCCGGCGTTCGTCGATGTCGAAGGCGTGCTGCCCGACGAGGCCTCCGCGATTCGCGCCCGACTGAACCGGTTTGCGCTCAAGCCGCTCGATACGGCAGCGCTCGACCGGCAGATGGTTGCGATGATGGGGACCGGGCGTTACGTTTCGGTCAACTACCGCCTCGGCTTCGACCGCGAGCGGGTTGGCGTCGTGGTCACGGCAACGCCGAAGACCTATGGGCCCCCGTTCCTGCTGACGGCGCTCGATCTGCAGAACAACCAGTCCACCGGAGTTGCGGCGACGGTGAGAGGGCGCGTCTGGACGTCTGGGGTAACCGGGCACGGGTCGGAGGCTCGGCTGGATGTGGCTGCCGGCACGATCATGCGCGCGGCCGGCGAGTGGTACCAGCCGGTGGGTCACACGGGCCTGTTCATCTCGTCGTACGCCGGAGTTGAACGGCACCAGTTCAACGTGTTTGAGGGCCAGCAGTTCGTCGCTGAGTACCGGCAGACCGTGTCCAACGCGGGCATCGATGCCGGCCTCATGATCGGCAACGTGCTCGAGTGGCGCGCCGGCTGTGCTGTCGAGCATTTCGACGGCCTCACCCTCGTGGGCGATGCGGTGCTGCCCACGATCGATGGGTCCCAGCGGTACTTCGGGCTGCAGGCCACGTACGACGGGCAGACCGGGCCGACAATTCCGGAGCGCGGAGTGTATGCGCGAGGGCGGCTCCGCCGCTTTACCCATGTCGCCGCCGCGACGTCCACCGACATCGGGGGCACCCCACGCGTCGAACCGAACGACCTGCTCTCTGGCGAGGCCGACGCGTCGGTGTTTGTTCCGGTCAGCCGCGCCGGCAGGGTCTTCCTGCGAGCCGCGGGCGGCTCCTCCTTCGGCAGCACGGCCGTGGTCAACACGTTTACCCTGGGCGGGCCATTTCGGCTCAGCGCCCTCAACATCGGCGAGCTGCGCGGCAGCAACTACCTGCTGGCGACGGCTGGCTATTTCCACCAGGTGTATAAGTTCGCGCAGGGCGCGGCCGGCATCGTGTACGCGGGTGGCTGGCTTGAGAACGGCGCGATGTTCGAACGGTTCAGCGGCGCCGCGGTCGAGACCAACGTGTCTGGAGGGTTCGTCGTCGAAACACCGCTCGGCCCGATCTTGGCCGGCGCCAGTGTCGGGCTTGACGGCCGATACCGCTTCTTCGCCGAGTTGGGTCCCTTGATGCACCGGTAATTGGCCGCGGCGGCTTGAACAGCCCGTCTATAATCGCCCCATGGCTGTCATTCTTGGCGTCACCCGTTTGCTGGCATCGCACGACCTCGAAGGACATCGGGTGGGCCTGGTCTGCAACCCGGCGTCAGTCAACGCGCATCTGGATCACGCCGCCGATCTAATCGGCGCCACGCCCGGCGTCACGCTGGGAGCGATCTTCGGGCCGCAACACGGGTTTCGATCCGATCTGCAGGACAACATGATCGAATCCGCGCACGCGGCCGACGCCCGGCGCCGGGTGCCGGTCTTCTCGCTCTACAGCGAAACGCGCGAGCCGACTGCCGAGATGCTCAACGGGCTCGATGCGCTCGTGGTGGACCTCCAGGATATTGGCGCCCGCATCTACACGTTCATCTACACGATGGCGAACTGCCTTCGCGCCGCGGCCCGGCACGGCATTCCGGTCATCGTCTGCGATCGCCCGAATCCGATTGGCGGCGTGGCGGTCGAGGGACCCGTGCTCGAGCCGGGGTTCGAGTCGTTCGTCGGGCTGTTTCCCATCCCCATGCGACACGGCTGTACGATTGGTGAACTGGCGCGCCTGTTCAACGACCAGTTCGGCATCGGCGCGGAGCTGAGGATCGTGACCATGGAGGGCTGGTCGCGGATGATGTTCCACGACGAGACCGGCCTGCCCTGGGTGATGCCATCTCCAAATATGCCCACGCTGGACACGGCCATCGTCTACCCGGGCGCAGTGTTGTTTGAAGGCACGCAGCTTTCCGAGGGGCGTGGGACCACGAGGCCTTTTGAGTTGATCGGCGCGCCCTGGATTGACGCCGAACGTCTGGCGGCCGACATGAACGAGATTGGCGTGCCCGGAGCCCGCTTCCGGCCCGCCGTGTTCGAGCCCACGTTCCAGAAGCACGCGCGCACCACGTGCGGCGGCTGCCAGACGCACGTCGTCGACCGGCGCCGGTTCCTGCCGGTGCTGACCGGCGTGGCGCTGCTCTCCCGCTTCTACAGGGCGGATCCCGCGCGGTTCGCGTGGCGCCAGCCCCCGTACGAATACGAGCACGAGAAGATGCCGATCGACATCCTGGCCGGGTCGGCGAGCCTGCGTCGGCAGATCGAAGCCGGCGTCGATCCGTTCACGATCGCGGAGAGCTGGACCCCCGGCGTCGCGAAATTCGTGCGCACCCGGCAGCCGTACCTGCTCTACTCGTAGTGCTCCGATTCACACTGTCAATCGCCTCGACCGGCGTCCGTGTAGGCGACGGGATTCGGGGCTCGGCATTCGGGCGCGCGGGACGGACGGCTTCCGAAGCGGCCCCTCGAACCAAGCCGACAGCGAAGTCCTGAGCGAAGTCGCAGGGCGTCAGTCTGCAAAACGTGCCGTGAGGGCCGAGACGGGCTGCGCGAATAGCGCAACCGTTAGGTCGGCGACCCGTCCCGGCAAGGCACGGTTTGCCGGCTTGTGTGAGCGGGGACGCGGAGGAACCGGCGGCCCGCGCGCCGTCCCGCGACTTCAGCGGACCGTGCGATCGGGGTTCCATCCAGGCGCCAATCCAGTTAGGATAGCGCTGCCCCGGAGACACGCGCCATGGCCCAACCTGTTACGCCCGACCCGAATGCCGCTGTCCAGCCGTTTCCCGGTTCATTCTGGACCGCGAACGTCACGGAGCTTTTCGAGCGCGCCGCGTACTACTCGATGGCGAGTTTTGTCGTCATCTACCTCGGCCAGCTCGGTTTCGGGGCCTATTGGCCCTCCACGCTCAATTCGACCGTGCTGTGGGGATTGGTGTACTTCCTGCCGATCTTGTCCGGAACGATCGCCGACCAGATCGGTTTTCGGCGGGCGCTGCTCATCGCGTTCGTGCTGTTGACGATTGGCTATTTCTTCATGGGCTACCCCGTCTGGTTCGGCGGGAGCGTGCTCAGCAAGACCATCCAGCCTGAGGTCACCGTCGGGTCGCGCGACGCGGTGGTGATCGTGGCCGCGATCCTGCTGATTGGCATCGGCGGGTCGGTGATCAAACCGTGCATCTCGGGCACGGTGCAGAAGACGGCTGGCGCCCGGGCGACATTGGGGTTCGCTATCTTCTACATGGTCATCAACATCGGGTCGCTGTTCGGGCGCGGCACCGCGTTCGTGGTGCGAAGCGGCTCGGGCCTCGGCACCATCCTCGAAGTGGTCGCCATCTGCGGACTGGCGGCGGCGGGGATCGTGTTCCTGGTACACCGTACGACGAAGGCCAACCGGAGCCAGAAGGACATCTGGATTGCGACCGCCGGCTTCACGGCCATGGCTGTTTCCGCGGCCTTCCTGGTCTCGAAGATCTACAACAGTGCAGCCGCCGAACGGGCCGTGGCTGGCGCTGCGAATCTGTCCCTGATCTTCGCGGTCGCCGCGATGGCCTCGATCGTCGCCTTCTTCGTCGTGCTCTTCACCTACCAGGAACCGGCGGCAGCGTCCGACCCGGCCAAGCCCAGGCGCTCAGTCGCGCGGATTCTCATCGACATGGTGCTGGTGCTGAGGAGCGGACGATTCACGCTCTACCTGATCGTGATGACCGGGTTCTACTTCCTCTACAACCAGGTCTACAACGTGCTGCCGCTGTACGTGAAGCGGGTCGTCGAGTCGAACCCCGCCATGGATCTCTATACGGCTGCCAACCCGTTCATCATCGTCTGCTTCCAGCTGATCATCACCAGCACGTGGGGCAAGATGAAACCGATCCGCTCGATGGTGGCCGGCACCGTCATCATCAGTGTGGCGATGCTCATCAATATCATTCCGATCTATACGGCGGGCGGGCCGCAGGCGCTGGTCGCTAACTGGCTGCCGATCGCCTCCTCGTTCATCATCCTGACCGTAGCCCTGATCGCGCTCGGCGAGTTGTTCACGTCGCCGCGGATGTACGAGTACATCGGCGCGCTGGCGCCAAAGGGGCAAGAGGGGTTGTTCCTGGGATACGCCAATCTCCCGCTCGCGTTCGGCGCGATGCTGGGCGGCCCGGTCGGCGCCTACATCTTCAACGACATCATGGCGAAAGGCGCGACGGTCAAGGCCGACGGCCTGCTCGATCTCGTGCCAGCCAACAACGCGACGGGGTGGCTCATCCTGATGGGCATCGGCTTCGCCTCCGCAGCGTCGCTGTGGATGTTCAACGTCTGGCTCGAAAAGCAGAAGTAAGCCTACGGGCGCGTCACGATCTTCCGCTTCTTGGCGGCGAATTCAGGCGCCTCGCGCACGCAGGTGCCCAATATCCCGAAGGACTTGCCGAACGCGCGCATGCCCATTCTCGGCACCTCGGCCGGGGCGGCGCCAACGTCGGGATAGCCGGCAGCATCGGCCTTGAGGCTGGCGGTGTCCCAATTCTGGAACAGGCGCCCCCACTCGCTCGACAACACGTCCTTCATCATCCGGTCCGCGTTCATCGGATACCAGAAGCTGTCGTGGTACATGACGCTGGCGATGTAGGCCCACGGCGCGAGCACGGTCTTGAGGCTCCACTCGATCGGCTTCTTGAGCGGGCCCCAGTAGATCTTGTGCTGCATCCGCGACGCGAACGTCATCTTCTTGAACGGTCCGACGAAATGCCAGTTCTCGGCGGCCGCCGACTGGTCGCCGACGATCTCGATGTCGCGCGGATCTCCGCATCCCAGCCCGGCCTCGTGCGCAAGGCGGATGAACTTGATCGACATCGGGTCGATGCCCATCAGCTTTGCCGCCACCGCGTCAATGGCCACCTGGTCGGCGCTCGCCAGGATGACGTTCTTCACCTGCGGCATCATGCACCGCGGCCCCGGGCCGTCCCCCGCGAATGTGCCGTCCATCACGGCGAACACGCCGCGATGGATCTTCTTCTGGATCATCAGCAGGTCCACGAGCGTTTCGTGGATCACCGGGTGCGTCCAGTGCCGCCGCTCGTTCAGCAACCCGCCAAACGCGTTCTTCATCGCGCCGGTCGTCGTCGTGAAGATGTGCGTCTTCACCGTCGGCAGATGGATGATGTTTTCGCCGATGAAGCGCCGCGGGATCATGAATCCCTGCGGGTAGACCTCGTTGAGGCACAGGAACTTCTTCGTCAAGTCGCCGACGGCGTCCTTGATCCCGATCCACTCCTCGCCCTCGTAGAGGTGGATATTCCTGAGGCCGTGCGCCTCAACGACATTGACCTGCTTGTTCTCACGCTCGCCGAGGTGCGCGTCGATGACGACCGTGCGGTTGTGGCAGGCGTGGACGAGCGCCGGATCGTACCTGTCGGCCTTGAGCGCCCGGATGACGCCATCCAGCTGCCACGGCACGGTCGAGCTGCCGGGAAAGAAGAAGTGCCACGAGATATTGACCTTGAGCGCGGTGTCGGCGTCTTTCGCAATGACGTCCTGGTAGCGGGCCAGGTTCATCAGTTCGTGGTAGTCCTTCAGGACAGTCCCGGGGCGGGTACGCAGAATGGCAACAGTGGACTTGGCCATAGCCATTCCATTGTAATCGACCCGCCCGCGCGTCAGGACACCGCGTCGTCTGATACGCGGACGAGCAGCTTGCCCGTGTTCGCGCCGTCGAAGAGCCGATTGATCGCGATCGGGGCGTGATCGAGGCCGTCGACGATGTCGGTGCGGTAGCGCAGGAGGCCCTGAAGATACCACTTGCCGAGCGCGGCAAACGCCTCCGGGAACCTGGTCGCGTAGTCGAGGATGATGAAGCCCTCGATCCGGGCACGCTTGATGAGCACATTGCCGAAGAAGCGGGGCCCGGGCGGCGGCACGGATTCGTTGTACTGGGAAATCAGGCCGCAGAGCGCAATCCGTGCGCGCTCGTTGATGAGCGCCAGCACGGCATCCAGAATCTCACCTCCGACATTTTCGAAGTACACGTCGATCCCGTTGGGACAGTGCTGCCGCAGCCGCCGGAGGATCGGTTCCCGCTTGTAGTTGATCGCGGCGTCGAAGCCGAGCTCGCCGGTCAGCCACCGGCACTTGTCGTCACTGCCTGCGATGCCCACCACGCGGCAGCCGAGGATCTTGCCGATCTGACCGGCAAGCGAGCCCACCGCGCCGGCGGCACCAGAGACGACGATGGTCTCGCCCTTCTTGGGCCGGCCGATGTCGAGCAGGCCGAAGTACGCGGTCGCTCCGATGTAGCTGAAGACGGCTGGGTAGGCGTCGAGCGGGATGCCAGGCTGCCGCTCGAACCGGGTGACCGCGGCCGCATCGGTCACACTGTACGCCTGCCAGCCGAGCATGCCCTGCACGTAGTCGCCAGGCCTGAGCGCGGCGTGACGTGACGCCTCGACGATGCCAAGGCCAAAGCCGCGCATGACGCTGCCGAGCGGAATCGGCGGCAGATAAGTCGCCGTGGCATTGGCCCAGCCGCGATTGGTCGGATCCAACGACAGGTACACCACGCGCACGAGCGCCTGGCCGTCAGCCAGATCGGGCAGCGGTTCCTCCACCCACTGGAAGTCCTCTGGCTTGAACGCCCCTTGCGGCCGGGCGGCCAGTTTCCACGCGCGATTGGTCAACATCGCTATGGTGCCGTTATGCCTTGATGGACTCGAGGCCGTGGGCGTGCGCTCCCGTCTCGCTGCGCCACAACAACCAGGCGAAAAAGAGGCCGAAGAAACCGAGGCACGAGAAGATCCACATGCCGAGGTCGTAACCGCCGGGATTCGAGACGCTCGCGCCAGCGTAGTCGTTGGCCCACCCGATCATCAGGTTGAACCCCGCGAGGCCGATGTTCTGAATCAGCGTCATCAACCCGTACGCCGTGCCGAGCTTGTTCTCCTCGACGACGTAGGCGACCGACGGCCACATGATCGCGGGGATGAGCGAGAACGCAATGCCCATCACCGCCATCGGCACGTAGAGCGGGATTGACGAGTAGGCCATCACGAAGTAGACCGGGATGAGCAGCAGCGACCCGAACATCATGAAGAACGATCGTCTGCCGATCTTGTCCACCATCAGGCCGAACAGCGGCGTGAAGATCATGGCGAACAGCGTGAGCATGCTCGACAGGAACCCGCCCGTCTCGCGCGAGACGCCGTGGGACTCCATGAAGAACTTCACCGCGAAGGTCTGGAACGGGAAGATGCCGGAATAGAAGGTCACGCACAGGGCGACGATGCACCAGTAAGACCGGGTAAAGCGGAAGATGTCGCTGAAAACGACCTTGTCGGTCGAGCCGGCCGCACCGAGTGCGTACTTCCGGTCGGCATTGGTCTCGAGCAGCCAGTAGAAGATGGCGCCCGTCACGCAGAAGGTGCCGAACGCGACGCTCACGAGCAACGGTTTGCGCCAGTCGTCAAACGCCCAACTCGCCCACGACGGCGAGTTGAGGGCCGCAAACGAACCGAGCCGGGCGATCGTCAGGTTGATGCCGAAGGCGAAGCTCAGTTCCTTGCCCTTGAACCACTTCGCGATGGCCGTGGTCACGGCGACGATCAGTGACTCGGCGCCGAGGCCGAAAATCAGCCGGCCCGCGGCCATGACCGCCAGGATGCCGGAATCGGCCGCCAGGCCGAAGGGACGTCCCAGCGTCAGCGCGATCGACTGCAGGGCGCTGGAATCAGCCGAAGCCGTGGTGGCCGCCCCGAGCAGGCAGAGCGTGCCGAACGCCAGCGTCGCCTTGCGGGTGCCGATGCGATCGATGATAAACCCGCCGATGAGCACCATGAACACGTTCGGGATGCTGTAGATCGCCTGCAGCAGGCCGATGTTCGCGTCGGTGAAGCCCAACTTGGCCGTGAGGACGTCGGCCATCGGGCTGATGCAGTCGTAGACGTAGTAGTTGCCGAACATCGCCAAGCTGATGAAGACGAGCACCAGCCAGCGGTAGGCGCGCGGCGGCGGCGGGAGCGCGGAGGTCGCGGACGAATCAGTCATCGAGAGCCTCTTCCAGTTAGTCCTTCAGCGCCGCCAGTTCCTTCCCCGACTCCGCCTCGATGTCCTTGTGCAGGCTGTTCCCGTGCGCATCCATCGTCACGATCACCGGGAAGTCCTTGACGTGCAGGTGCCACATCGCCTCTGGCACGCCGAATTCGAAGAGCGACACGCCATCAACGCGCTCGATGCAGCGGGCGTAGAACTGCGCCGCGCCGCCAATCGCGCTCAGATACACCGCGCCGCACTCCTTCAGCGCCTCGAGCGTTTTCGCGCCCATGCCGCCCTTACCGATGACGGCGCGCACGCCGAACTTGCGGATGACGTCGGCTTCGTACGGCTCCTCGCGGATGCTGGTGGTCGGCCCGGCGGCGTTCATCTTCCACGCGTCGCCGTCCTTCACGGCCACTGGTCCGCAGTGGTAAAGCACGCCGCCATTCAGATCGGTCGGCGGGTTGTTCTTCATGAGGTACGCATGCACTGAATCCCGACCCGTGAACATGCGGCCGTTCAGCAGCACCATATCGCCGACCTTGAGCGAGCGAACCTGCGCCTCGGTGAGCGGCGCGGTCAGTACGACCTCGCGCCCGGTCCGCTTGAACCCGGCCTGGTCCGCCATCGGCACGATCGGGCTCGACGGATCGCGATACTGCCACCGCTTGATCGCGCCGGTGGTGGCGTCAAGCACCACGCCGAGCCGGCGGAACGCCCAGCAGTCGTACGCGACCGACACGAAGAAGCTGGCCGGCAGACGATTGAGCGCCGCGACCTTGCAGCCGATGAGCGTCGTCCTGCCGCCAAACCCCATTGTGCCGACGCCAAGCCGGTTGACCGTGCCCATGATCGTGGCTTCGAGTTCCGACAGTTGCGGATCCGGGTTCACGTCGTCGAGCGTCCGGAAGAGCTGCCCCTTCGCCTCCGCGTAGCCGCTGGTGCGGTCGCCGCCGATGCACACGCCGACTGCGCCCGGCGCGCACCCTTTACCCTGTGCCTGCCACACGGCGTGGAGGATGCACTTGCGGACGCCCTCGAGATTCCGATCCGCGCGCCCCAGATTCGCCAACTCGACCGGCACCGCATACTGGGCGTTGCAGTTCTCGCAGCCGCCGCCCTTGAGCAGCAGCTTGACCTCGATCTGGTCGGCGGACGCCCACTGATTGAAGTGAATGACGGGCGTGCCTGGACCGAGGTTGTTGCCGGAGTTCTTCCCGGTGATCGAGTCGACCGAGTTCGGACGTAACTTTCCGCGTTTCGTGGCTTCCACGATGGCCTTTCGAACCTCCTCGGCCATCCACAACTCGTCGGCCCCTCGGGGCACGTGAATCTCGAAGGTCGGCATGCCGGTGTCCTGGCAGATCGCGCCTTCGGCGTCGGACGCCTGATCAATGTTGACGTTGATGATGCACAGGGCCTGGCCGGCGCGCGTGTCGGCGGGTTCCAGATCGGTTGCGGTCTTCATGGCCGCGCGAACGTCGGGAGGCAACTCGGACGACGTCTTGACGATGAGTTCAAGCATGCTCGAAAAGAATTCTGGTAACATGACGCCAGAGTATATACCGATTCCTGATGGTGGATTAACCCGTTCATGTTCAGCAGGATACGGCTCGCGGCGACGTTGTGTGCTGTCGCGCTTCTCGCCACCAGCGGAGGTTCCATTGGTGCGCAGGGCGGGGTGCGGCATGGCCGCCTGTTCCCGCCTCAGGATCTTGGCCTGCTCGAGGGACCCGACCGCGATCTCTGGCAGATGCCGGGACAGATCATGGACGCGCTCGGCGTCGCTGATGGATCCGTGGTGGCCGATCTGGGCGCGGGCGGCGGCTGGTTCACCATTCGCCTTGCGCGGCGCGTCGGCCCCAATGGAAAAGTCTACGCTGAGGACATCCAGCGCCTGATGCTCGAAGCGACCCGGCGCCGCATCGCACGCGAGGGCCTTCGCAACGTGGAGCCGGTGCTTGGAACCGAATCGGATCCGAGACTACCGGCAGGCAAAATCGACGCGGTCCTGGTGGTCGATACGTACCACGAGATCAACGACCCGGTGCCGCTGCTGCGGAACCTCGCGCGATCGCTGAAGCCGCAGGGACGAGTCGGCGTCGTGGATTTCCGGAGAGACGGGTGGGGCCCCGGGCCACCGATCGACGAGCGCGTGGATCCGGACCTCATCGTACGTGACGCGGAAGCGGCCGGATTGAAACTGGCGCGGCGAGAGACGTTTCTCCCGTACCAGTTCTTCCTGATCTTCGTGCGGAAGTAGGGGCCGACCCCTGTGTCGGCCCTAGCGACCGACCAGTTTCCAGACGCCCGGCAGGATGGATGCGGCGATCAGGAGCTTGACCAGATCGGCGGCGATAAACGGATAGCAGCCGGCGGCGAGTGCGGCCGACAGTGCGCCCCGACCCATCGCGGGTGTGAACTGCAGCGTGAGCGTCGAAACCCCGCCAGCAAAGATGATGGCGAGACCGGCGGCCATGGCCGCCACCGATGTCACGTAGCGGCGATCAAATCCGCGTTCGGCAAGCCGGCCAGTCACCCACGCCGCCAGCGGGTAGCTCAGCAGGAACCCGCCAGTCGGGCCAAGGAGCCTGAGGACGCCGTGTGGGAGCACCGGCGATGCGGCAAACACCGGCAGCCCGGCAACGCCGGCCGCCAGGTAGAGCATTTGGCTGGCAAAACCCAGCCGGGAACCGAGCGCCGCCGCGCCGAGCAGCACGATCATCGGCTGCAGCGTCAGCGGCACCGGCGTATACGGCAACGGGATGCTGACCTGGGCGGCAGCCGCGGTCAGCACGGTGATGAACAGGACACTGGCGACCCGAATGGCGCGCGAAGACGACCACGCCAGCCGGTCAGTGACTGCATTCAGCAAGGACGCATTGGTCATATCACTTCGGATTCTAGCGTATGAAGAAGGCACTGACAATCGCCGGGAGTGATTCGGGGGGCGGAGCAGGCATCCAGGCCGACCTCAAGACGTTCGCCGCGCATGGGGTCTGGGGCACAAGCGCCATCGCGGCGATCACGGCTCAGAACACGCTCGGGGTGACGGCCGCGCTCTTTCTCCCCTGCGACATCATCACGGCCCAGATTGAGGCCGTCACGAGCGATATCGGCGTCGATGCGGTCAAGACGGGCATGCTGGCCACCGCCGCCATTGTCTACGCCGTCGCAGAAGCGTTGGCGCGATTCACGATGGTCAATGTCGTCGTCGACCCGGTGATGGTGTCGAAAAGCGGCGCCGTGCTGCTGGCCGGCGACGCGGTCGATGCCATGCGCAAACAACTGCTGCCGCTCGCGACCGTGGTGACGCCGAATGCGGAAGAAGCGGAGGCGCTGACCGGGCTGACGATCCGGACCGTGGACGACAGCCGGCTGGCGGCTCAGCGGATTCACGACATGGGTCCCGCGGCCGTCATCGTCAAAGGCGGACACCTTCAGACCGCCGACGTCGTGGATGTGCTATTTGATGGGCATGACCTGATGGAATTTCGCCACGCGCGGGTGCCGGGCACCAACACGCACGGCACCGGGTGCACGTTCGCGGCCGCCATGGCGGCCAACCTGGCGCTCGGCAAGACAATCGCGGAAGCCATTCCGCTCGCCCAAGCGTACGTGGAGGGAGCGATCCGCCACGGCGCCGCGGCCGGCCGGGGTGTCGGAGTCCTGAATCACTTCTGGAACGGTGCAGCCCGACTGGAACGTTAGGTCCGCCCCGCAACAACGTGGCCGCTGCCGGAGTAGTTCTGGGTCTCTCGAACCCCGAACCCCGCTTGCCACGCCGAAGCCCCCAGACTCCATGCCGCCGAAGGAGGGCGAATCGCCAGTCGCCAGCCCCCAGCCCCCAGCCCCCAGTCCCTTGTCGCCAATCCCGCCCTGCTATACTGGATTGTTGACTCCAATGCGGCCGACGTTGCTGAGTATCACGCGCGACGAGCTCGACCTTGCGGCGCTGGTGCGCCTGGTCACCGAACACAGCGACGAACCGCCGGGCCGGCATGGAGCCGTCGTGACGTTTCTCGGGACGGTCCGAGGCGAGAACCTCGGCAGGCGCGTGTTGGAACTCGAGTACCAGGCCTACGAGCCTTTGGCCGTGCGCGCGTTTGAGATCATTGCCGCCGAAGCCGCCGAGGCCTGGCCCGCGGCTCTGCTGGCGCTGCATCATCGGATTGGGACCCTGCGACCGGGCGACGTCAGTGTCGCGATGGCGGTGGCGTCGCCGCATCGCGCAGAGGCGTTCAAGGCCTGCCGCTACGCGATCGAGCGCGTGAAGCAGATCGCGCCGATCTGGAAGCGCGAGATCTTTGAGGGCGGCGAAGCCTGGATCGAGGGTGCAACAGCCGACCCGTCCGATTCGGTGGCTCGACGGGCCGCCAGGGAGCGCGCATGCAGATAGCGATTCGACTGTTCGCACGGCTGCGCGACATCGCTGGTGCAGCCGACCTGGTGCGTGACGTGCCCGAGGGCGCCACCGTGGAAACGGCGTGGCAGGCCCTCGCCATCGAGTTTCCGGCGATGGCACCGCATCGCGCAGCCTTGTCGGTTGCCGTTAACGCCGAATACGCGCGATTCACCCGGGGCCTGGCCGAGCGCGACGAGGTGGTCTTCCTGCCGCCGGTGTCGGGAGGATGAGGGATGGTTTGCGGTTTCCTGAGTGGTGCTCCACATGTTGGATAAGTTGAATTCCGTCGAAGCCCGATACGAGGAACTGCTCCTGCTGCTGGGGGCGCCGGGCGTGCAATCTGACGCGGGCCAGTACCGAATCAACGCGAAGGCCCTGGCCGAAATCGAGCCCGTCGTCGAGCGTTTTCGCGAGTACAAGAGCGTCACTGCGCAAATCGCCCAGGCAGAAGAACTCGCGAAGACCGAGGATACGGAGATGCGGGCGCTGGCGCTCGAGGAAGTGCCGCCGCTCAAAGCGAGAGCGGAAACCCTGATCGCGGAAATCAAGGTGCTGCTCGTTCCCAAGGACCCGAACGACGCCAAGAACGTCGTCCTGGAGATTCGAGCGGGCACCGGCGGCGACGAGGCGGCGCTGTTTGCGGCCGACTTGTTCCGGATGTACAGCCGGTACGCGGAACGGCAGGGCTGGCGCGTCGAGGTCCTGTCGACCAGCGAGAACGGTATCGGCGGCACCAAGGAAGTGGTCGCGAGCGTCGAAGGCAAGCTGGTGTACGGACGGTTGAAGTACGAGAGCGGCGTCCACCGGGTTCAGCGCGTGCCGGCGACCGAGGCGAGCGGCCGGATCCATACGTCGACGGCGACAGTGGCCGTGCTGCCGGAGGCCGAGGAAGTCGACGTCGCCATCGACGCGAAGGACCTCCGCGTTGACACGTTCTGCTCGAGCGGTCCCGGCGGCCAGAGCGTCAACACCACGTACTCGGCCGTCCGGATCACGCATCTGCCCTCGGGCCTGGTTGTCTCGCAGCAGGATGAGAAGTCGCAGATCAAGAACCGGTCGAAGGCCATGAAGGTGCTGCGCGCACGGCTCTACGAGATGGAAATGCGCAAGCAGCAGGAAGCCATCGCCAAGGACAGGCGCAGTCAGGTCGGGACCGGGGAGCGTTCCGAGAAGATCAGGACGTACAACTTTCCCCAAAGCCGGATCACGGATCATCGGATCAACTTCACGACGCACCGGCTGATGGACGTGCTCGACGGCAACGTGACCGAACTGATTGACGAGGTGGTCACCTACTACAATGCCGAACAACTGAAGGAAGTCACGACGGTCGCCGAGTAGGCGGGATTCGGGGGTCGGGGGTCGGAAAGAACCCGTTGGCGGGGGCGCCGGTTGGCGCAAAGGTACCCTGGCGCTTCGCTCCGCGGCCCCGCTCACGCAAGCCGGCAAAACATGCCTTGCCGGGGCTCGTCGCCGACCTTACGGTTGCGCTATTCGCGCAGACTGTCCTGGCCCTCGCGGCACGTTTTGCGGACTGGCGCCCTTCGACTTCGCTCAGGACTTCGCTGTCGGCTTGGTTCGAGGGGCCGCTTCGCGAATCGCCAGGGTACCGTCTGCCCCACTCCAGTAGAGCACCATGGGATGGACAACACGACAACACTCCACGCGGTCATCCAGCACGGGAGACATCGCCTCGAGCGAGCCGGCATCGAGCCGGTCGAGGCCGCGCTCGATGCGGAACTGCTGGCGCGACATGCGCTCGGCGGGTGGGAGCGCGGGCAACTAATCGCCAACTGGCGTGAGCCGGCCCCGGCTGGTTTTGGTGAACGGTTTGACCCGCTGGTCGAGCGGCGCGAACGCCGGGAGCCTACCGCCTACATTACCGGGCACCGGGAATTCTGGGGCATCGAGATCGAGGTCGAGGCCGGGGTGCTGATCCCGCGGCCCGAAACCGAGTTCATCGTCGAGGAAGCCCTGGCGCGCCTCACGCCGGACCCGCGGCCTCTGGGCAGCGAGACGACGGTTCCTCCACGTCCCCGCTCACGCCAGCCGCCCCTCGACGCTGCTCGGGGCGGTCCTGAGCTTGCCGAAGGGCCGGCAAAACGCGTCTTGGAAAGGCGCGTTTTGCAGACTGACGCCCATCGACTTCGCTCAGGGCTGGCTGTCGGCTTGGTTCGAGGGGCCGCTTCGGAATCCGTCCTCCCGCTTGAACGAGCGGCCGCGCCTGCTGGCTCTCCCGAAACTCGAAGCCCGCTTGCCTCGCCGAAGCCCTCACGAGCGGGAGCCGGCGGAGGCGGGAATCCCGAATCCCGGGCGGCCCGCCGTGCGCTCCGCATCGCCGACATTGGAACCGGCAGCGGATGCCTTGCCATCGCGCTGGCCCGCTGGCTGCCGTCTGCCCACGTGGTTGCCACCGACCTGTCGGCCGCGGCGCTCGCCGTCGCGGCCCGGAATGTCTCGCGCCACGACGTGCAGGACCGCGTGACGCTCGTGCGCTGCGAACTGCTCGACGCGACCACCGGGCCGTTCGACCTGATCGTGTCGAACCCGCCATATATCCCGACGGGCGATCTGTCATCGCTGCAGCCTGAAATCCTGAACTATGAGCCACGGCTCGCGCTGGACGCAGGACCTGATGGCCTCGACCTGATTCGCCGGCTCGTGCCGATGGCCGCCAGCAGACTAGTGCCAGGCGGGTGGCTCATCTTCGAGTTTGGCGATGAGCAGGTGACCGGCGTGCGGGAGATCATCACAGCCGAACCGAGTCTGGCAGTGGTAGCATTGCGCGACGATCTGGCCGGCATCCCGCGGGTGGCTGTTGCCCGCCACGTCAAGGCGTAACGGGCCTGGGATCGCCAGGCTCCAGCCTGGCCCGGCGCTGGTTCTCTGGCAACACGGTCGGCTGAGTCAAGGCGTAACGGGCCTG
>Ga0315290_10001128_pt1 | contig 18251 bp, 13 predicted proteins | sample YL17G12_0_MG_FD_203627 | JGI IMG/M metagenome (GOLD analysis project Ga0315290, IMG submission 203627) | Sediment microbial communities from Yellowstone Lake, YNP, Wyoming, USA - YL17G12_0 | ecosystem: Environmental > Aquatic > Freshwater > Lake > Sediment | place: USA: Wyoming | collected... | reverse complement strand
GGCGCTCATTGCCACACCGAGCCGCTGGCCGAGGGCTTTGGCATGACCGTGCCGCGGCCCGGTGGTGGCCGGCGGCTCCTGGCGCAGCAACGGCGAGTCCGCCTTGAGGCTGACGATCACGCGCGCCGGGCCGCCGGGACCGACCGTCTGCGCCTCGACCGGCAGCGCGATCGCGGCGAGCAGTGCTGCGCACAGGCCGATCAGGCTCGATAGGGGAGTGCGTTCCAACGGGACCTCCAGCCAGGGAAAGGGCGAGTTTACGGCAACCATCGGGGTGCAAGCCACGCCCGTCTCGGTTTTCAGTATTCCTTCAGCTTCCTTTGGCAGGGTCGACCGCGAGTGCACCCGGTCGACCCGATGGCCTCGTCGCGGGCTCCGCACCATGTCGCCGCGACGTCTAGGTTTTCCGGATCCGCGGCGTCGCCTCCCTCGACAACCGTTTCTGGGTGGAGAGGTCCGTATCGCCGGTCGCGTTCGTCAAGAGGGTCATCTACGGTCGGGTCGCCATGGCGGGCAAGCCGGTCGGCAACGCGGTTCCCGGGTTCTCGTGCCCCCCCGGCACCGTTTCAGCGTCGCCGCCTTTCGCGACTACGTAGGTGGACGTCCCGGTGCGCAGCGCGGTCGCGAGTTTCAAGCGCGCGGAGTTGCCGGCGGCGATCGTTGCTGACCCTCGCCGGGCTGCGCGGCGGTTCGCCACACCAACCGGGCCTCGAAACCCGCCGGTTGCCCTTCCGCCGGGCTGAGGAGGACCAGCCGCGCACCCATGCGCCGGGCCAGCGTCTCGACGATGGAAAGGCCGAGCCCCGCGCCGCCGCCGACGGCACCGGCCCCGCGGGCAAAGCGCTTGATCAGCGACGAGAGATCGACCCCCGGTGCGCCGGGACCTTCATCGATCACCGCAAGCATTGCGCCGTTGCCCACCCGTTTGCACACCACTCGGACCACTTTCCCGCCGGTGCCGTGGACCAGCGCATTTTCGACGAGGTTGCGCACGGCGAGCCCGATGCCGTCGAGGTCGGCGCGCACGCGCACGGTCGACGCTTCGGCGACGATGCGCCATCCCCGCAGCCGGGGGTTGCGCTCGAACTCGTCGACCGTCAGCCGGACGATATTGGCGAGGTCCACCCAGTCGTCGGCCAGCGTCTCGGCCCCCTCGGCGCGGGCCAGGGCGAGCAACCGCTCCGCCAGCCGGGCAAGGCGGGAGAGCGCGGCGGCCACGGCATCGGCCTGCGGCTTCAACACACTGCCTTCCGCCATTGACGCAAGCAGTTGCGCTTGCGCGAGCGCCCCGGCGATCGGCGTCCGGATCTCGTGCGCGCTGTTGTAGGTGAAGCTCCGCTCGGCTTCGAGCGCCTCGGCGAGCCGCGCGAGCAGCCGGTTGGTCGCTTCGACGGCGGGACGCATCTCGGTGACGACGCCGTCGAGCGGGAGCAGGCCCAGCGCCTGCGGATCCTGCCGCGACACCGCGGTGGCGGTACGCTGTACCTGCCGCACCAGGGAGCGTGACGCGCGAAAGACGATGAACGCCGCAAACGCCAGCAGTGCCGCCAGCGGCATCGTGAGCCAGAGCAGCGCGGTGACGAGCGCCTCGCGGCGCTCGGCCAGCGGATCGGCGACCTGAAGGAAGCGGTTCTTCGCATGGTCGGCCAGTGTGACGACGCGCCATTCGCCCGCATCGACGACGCCCTCCACCAGCGGAACCTGAAGCAGGTCGGTGGCGGCGTTGTGGGAACGCAGCAGCACGCGGCCCGACCCGTCGCGCACCTGATAGGCGAAACGCACCAGCGTCGCTCCTGACTCCGGCAGCGCCTTCGACTCGCCGAGCACCGCGGCGGTCATCAGCAGGTCGTCGGTGTATTTGATCAGCGACATCAGGACGGTGGCGCTCTCGCGCAATTCGTCGTCGGAGCTGGTGTCGATCAGGCGCTTCAGCACGATTCCGCTGCCGAGCACGCCGGCGAGCCACAGCAGCGTCAACCCGACCAGCAGGCTGCGTGTCAGCGCGCGGGAGAGCGAGCCCGCGCCGGCAAGCATCATTCGTCCGCCTCGGCGCCGCCGGCCTCGGCGACGCCCCATGGGTAGCCGACCCCGCGGACCGTGCGGATCGAATGGCGGCCGAACTTGCGCCGCAGGCGGGAGACGTAGACCTCGACGACATTGGAAAGCGCGCCGTCGTCGAGCGTGTAGATGGCGCTTTCCAGCTGCCCGCGGCTCAGCACCTGCCGCGGATGCTCGGCGAACTCGACGACCAGCGCGTACTCGTGCGCGGTGAGCTCCACCGCATTGCCGGCGAGCGTGACCTCGCGCGACACCGGATCGATCGCCAGCGCGCCGAGCTCGATGCGCGGCGTGTGCCGTCCGGCACGGCGGCGGACCAGCGCCCGCAGCCGCGCCGCGAGTTCCGGCAAGTCGAAGGGTTTGACGAGATAGTCATCGGCGCCGGCATCGAGCCCGCGCACCCGGTCGGACAGCCGGTCGCGCGCCGTGAGGATCAGCACCGCCGGCGGCTCGTCCTGCTTGCGCAGCGAAGGCAGCAGCGCGAGGCCGTCGCCGTCGGGCAGGCCCAGGTCGAGCACCACGACCGAATAGTTGCCCGGCAGGCAGGCCCGCGCGGCGGCGAGGCGCTCGACCAGATCCACGACGTACGATTCGCGCGTCAGGTAGTCGCGAACTGCCGATCCGAGTGTCGCATCGTCTTCGACCAGAAGAATCCGCATCGCCGTAGATTACGATACTTGGCACGGCACCGCAAAGATGTCGCCGGGATCGCCGGAATGCTTGAACGCCTTCATGGCGATGCGCCTGCGCTAGTCCGCAAACCGCAGCGGCTGCAGTTCCGGCGCGAGCGCGGGCAGCGCCTGCCGATCGAGCTTGCCGGCGACCGTCTGCGGCAGTTGCCGGACGAAACAGATTTCGCGTGGCCGCTTGTGCGGTGCGAGCCGGGCGCTGAGGTAACGCGCCAACGTCTCGGGCGCCGGGGCCGGCTGCGCGACCAGCGCGGCGGCGACCGTCTGCCCCCACGTTTCGTCGGGAACGCCGAACACGCCGGCGGCGGTGACCCCCGGGAAAGCCTCGAGCACCCGCTCCACTTCGGCCGGGTACACGTTTTCTCCTCCGGTGACGATGAGATCGACGCGCCGCGCGTGGACGAAGAGGCATCCGCGCGCGTCGATTTCCCCGAGATCGCCGGTGCCGAACCATGCGCCGGGCGCAAGCGCGGGAGCGCCCCAGTAGCCCGCCATCAGCATCGGCCCCTGGACCTCGATGTGACCGTCCACCACACGAATGGCGGCTCCGGAGAGCGGCATGCCCGCGCCGGCGGCTGCCGGGGAGTAGCGCGCTTCGTAGCGCGTCGCGACGACCTGCGAGCACGTCTCGGTGAGACCGTAGGTGATGACGATCGGCAGCCCGCGCTGCTGCGCCCGCTGCAGGAGCGCGGCGGAAGCCGTGGCGCCTCCGAGCAGGATTGCCCGCAGGTGTGCAGGCGCCGTCCAGGCCGGATGCGCGTCCAGCAGCCGCACCAGCATCGTCGGCACCAGCGAGGCGAGCGTGATGCGCTGCGCCGCGATCCACTCCGGGAGCAACGCGGCATCGAAAGCGGGCGCGAGGGCCAGCGTGCGCCTCGCCGCGAGACAGCGGGTCACGATCGAGAGCCCGCCGACGCGCGCGATCGGCATGGCCAGCAGCCAGCAATCGTCGTCGTGCCACCCCAGGTTGGCCGCGCTCGCCTCCGCGGAGGCGATGAGCGCTGCGCGGGTCAGCACGGCGCCGCGCGGCGTGCCCGTGGTGCCCGAGGTGAACAGGATCGCGGCGGCATCCGCATCGGGAAGGTCGCCGGCGTGAACGGCGGCTCGTTGCAGAGCAGTCAATTCCGGCGACGTGAGCCGCGGGTCGAGGATCAGCGCAGGTATGCCCCGCGCGAGCAGCGCGTAGAGCGTGACGAGGGTGTCGAGCGTATTGGTCGCGGCAAGCGGATAGGGTGCCCCGTCACGCGTGTCGTGCTCGAGTGTCCGCAGCCGGTTGCGGGCCATGTCGGCAAGCTGCGCGAACGTCAACCGGGTCTCGCCGCTCCGCAGTGCCACGCTGTCGCCGGCCTCTCTGGCCGCCGCGAAAATGGAAAGTGCATCGTTCAACGTGCGGTCTCCGCGAGGCCTGCATTGTTTGAACTGACCTGCATGGCCCGAATTGCGTGGCCGGACCTGCGGCGCCCGGGTTGAGCGCGGCGGAACCCGGGACCGTCCGCCCGGATGCGCTCCCCCGGGATCAGCGTCGCTCAACCCGGGCGACGAGGTTCGGGTTGCGAGGTTCGGCCGGTTTGCGCGTTTGCCTTCACGGCAGCCGCTTGAACTTGCGGAAATCGGGCTTGCGTTTCTCGACGTACGCGTTCCTGCCTTCCTGTCCTTCCTCCGACAGGTAGTACAGCAGCGTCGCGTTGCCGGCGAGTTCCTGCAGCCCGGCCTGGCCGTCGCAGTCGGCGTTGAGCGCGGCCTTGAGGCAGCGCAGGGCGAGCGGGCTGTTGGCGAGCATCTCGCGGCACCACTGGATCGTCTCCGCCTCCAGCTGTTCGTAGGGGACGACGCGATTGACGAGGCCCATGTCGAGCGCCTGCTGCGCATCGTACTGGCGGCAGAGGAACCAGATCTCGCGCGCCTTTTTCTGCCCGACGATGCGCGCCATGTACGACGCGCCGTAGCCGCCGTCGAAGCTGCCGACCTTCGGGCCCGTCTGCCCGAAGCGTGCGTTGTCCGCGGCGATCGTGAGGTCGCAGACCATGTGCAGGACGTGCCCGCCGCCGATCGCGTAACCGGCGACCATCGCGATCACGGGCTTGGGCAGGGTCCGGATCTGCCGCTGCAGGTCGAGCACGTTGAGGCGCGGCACGCCGTCGCCCCCCACATAGCCGCCTTTGCCGCGCACGCGCTGGTCGCCGCCCGAGCAGAACGCTTCGCGGCCCTGTCCGGCGAGGATCACCACGCCGATGTCGGCGTCGGCGCGCGCGTCGGCGAAGGCGGCCTGCATCTCGTCGACCGTTTCCGGCCGGAAGGCATTGCGCACTTCCGGGCGGTTGATCGTGATCTTCGCGATGCCCTCGGCGGCCTTGGCGTAGATGATGTCCCGATAGCCGGGCATGGCCGTCCACGCCGGCGTGGGTGAGGGGGGCGCTGCGTTCATCATGGACTCCGTTGCAGGCTGTTGAAAGGCGGCGGGAGATGGCGCTGCCGCCGGGATTCCTTGCGGGCGATGCGCGCGGGTGCGTCGCGGGTCAGTCGACTTTGGCGCCGGACTCGCGGACGACTTTCGACCACTTCCGGGCGCCGGCCGCGATGCGGCGTGCGAATTCGTCGGGGGAGGCGGGGACCGGCTGCGCGCCGCGCGCAAGCAGCGCGTTGCGTACCTCGGGGTCGTCGAGCGCCTTGTGGATTGCCGCATTGAGGCGGTCGATGATGGCGGGCGGCGTTCCCGCCGGCGCGAGAATGCCGTCCCACGCGCTGACCTCGAAACCCGGAAGCCCGGATTCGTCGATCGTCGGATACTCGGGTGCGGTCGGAAACCGGCGGGCCGTCGTCACCGCGAGGCCGCGCACCTTGCCGCCCTTGGCCAGCGGGTAGGCGTTGGGCATCACTTCGATCATCATCTGCACCTGGCCGCCAACGAGGTCCGTCGCTGCCTGCGCGCCGCCCCGATAGGGGATGTGGACGATGTCGACGTCGGCCATGGTCTTGAACAGCTCGCCGGCGAGGTGCGACGTGGTGCCGTTGCCGGCTGAACCGAAGTTGACCTTGCCGGGATGCGCCTTCGCGTAGCGGATGAGTTCCGCCACCGAGTGGGCCGGCACGTCGGGGTTGACGACCAGCATCGCCGCGATCAGCGTCATCGGTGACACCGGCGCCAGATCCTTCACCGGATCGAAGCGCAGGTTTCCGTACAGGGTCGGGTTGATCGCGAGCGTGCCGTTGGTCCCGTAGAGCAGCGTATAGCCGTCGGGTACCGCGCGCGCCACCAGCTCGGAGCCGACATTGCCGCCGGCACCGGGCCGGTTGTCGATGACGATCGCCTGGCCGAGGATTTGTCCGACCTTGGGCATGATGGTCCGGGCGAGCGTATCGGCGCCGCCCCCGGCAGGAAACGGCACGACGAGGCGGATCGGCTGCTCCGGATATTCCGCCGCGGCAGTTCGCGGGAGAAGCGTCACGAGGGCGACGAGGAGCGCATTCGCCACAAGCCGCGCCGTGCGGCACGGGAGCGTTGATGCCATGAGACCTTCGGGAAAGCGATGGGCTGGGGGATCGGTATCGGTTGCGGAAATGCGAATCGTACCGTGCGACCGCGGTAGCGTGCCAGTCCCGCAGGTTGTTCACGCCGGCCGCGCGATGCCGTTGGCGAGGTTGGCGCCGTGGCCGCGGTTCGAGCGCCGCCTCGCCCGCAAAGCAGGCGTGGGCGGCTGAAGGCTGGCGGGCGAGGGGGGTCAGGCGTGGCCGCCCGCCCGTGCGAGCGAGCCGGCCTCGTCTGCGGTGAGCACCGGCCCGTCCAGCGTGCAGCGCTCGTCCTGCGTCTGCGCGGTGCGGAAGCGCGCGATCACGGGTTTCAACTCGTCCTTGATGTGCCTCTCGTCATGGCCGTTGAAGAGGTGGCCGAGGAGTCCGCGATTCAGGTCGCTCGTGCCCATGAACCAATCCGCGACCGGGAACGTGAGGTTCATGTTGACGTGCATCATGATTCCCATGTTGTGGTGCGCGGTGTGGTGGCGGCGGATCGTGTTGATGAAAAGCGCGTTGCGCACGAACGCGTTGTCGGGGACGTGGCAGCAGAAGTGGAAGGTCTCGTACACCATGTAGTGGCCGATCATGGTGACGAAGGTGATGTAACCCGCGTTGGTGTTGACGATCTGCGCCATCAGGAGCGAGATCAGGCCGCCCGCGACCGCGAGCACCGCCAGCACGCGCCAGGGGAAGAACACGATGCGGAATTCCCTGATCGTATGGATCGTGACGTCGTTGTCGGTGAAGTACTGGTGATGCTGGCGCGTGTGCCGGTCGTAGATCGCGCGGAGGGCGAACACATCGCGCAGCCGGTGCATGACGAACTTGTGCATCCCCCATTCGATGAAGTTGCCGGCGACGGCCACCGGGATCAGCAGCAGCCACTCCCAGCGCGCGTCCTGCATCCGGCTCACGCACCACCCGATGGCGCCGATGCCGGCCGCATACATCACGCCGATGTGGAGCAGGCCGTTGTACCAGGGGCTGATCGCGGCGACGTACTGCTCGCGGAACCTGCGCTGGCGCTCGGTCATCATGGGGCACCCGTTGTTCAGGAGGAAAGTCGCTGATATATTAGTTGTCGATCAGCGAACTTGTCAAGGAGCGCTCACGTCGCGGCGCGGCGGTGAGGGGCCGCAGTGGCGGCGATGGCGACGCAGGTGGTCGCGAGTGCACGTTTCCGGGAGGCCCCTTCGCAGCGCCACCCGCCCGGCAGGCGGCGGCGCCCATTCAATCCGAGGCGACGGCTTCCCATCGCCCGCTGCGCTCGGAGCGGAACAGCGCGTCGATCACGCGCATGTTCGCGATGGCGTCCTCGACCCCGTAGGGCAGCGCGATCTCCCCGCGCACGGCCCGCGAGAACGCCTCGCCCTGCAGCATGTACTGGTCGCTCGCGGGCAGCGTTTCCGTCACGATGCCGGTGCCTTCGAGGGACGAGCAGTCGTCGATCGCAATGCGTGTCGTCGCGCCTTGCGGTGCGTTGACAGGGATGGGAATTTCGATCCGGCCCTTCGTCCCGCACAGCTGCAGGCGCTGATGCGGCGCGACCTGCGTCGAGACAGTGAAATCGAGACGCCGCCCGTCGCCGAAATCGACGAGCGCGCTCGTCAGCCGGTCGGTGTGAAATGCCGGATCGCGGTCGACGAGCGCGATGCACCGCGACGGTTCCGCCTCCAGGAAGAAGCGGCCCGCGATGATCGCGTAGCAGCCGATATCGTAGAGCCCGCCGCCGCCGATGTCGACCCGGTTGCGGACGTTGGCGGGATCGACGTTGTTGTAGCCGAAGAACATCTGCACGGCACGCAGCATGCCGATGCGGCCCTCGCGCACGAGTTCGCGGGCGCGCAGCCACTGGGGGTGGAAGCGAACCATGAATGCTTCGGCAATCAGGACCTTGCCGGCCGCCGCGCGAAGCTGCACGGCTTCCACTGCCGTCAGCGCGATCGGCTTCTCGCACAGCACGTGCTTGCCCGCGGCCGCCGCCTGCAGCGTCAGCGGCACGTGCAAATGGTTGGGCAGCGGGTTGTAGATCGCCTCGATCGCGGGATCGGCGAGCAGCGCCTCGTACGAGCCGTAGGCCTGCGGGATGCCGAGTGCCGCAGCGGTCTGGCGCGCGCGCGCGTCGTCGCGCGAAGCGATCGCCCGGATTTCCAGCAGCGCGCTTTTCTTCATCCCGGGCAGCACGCGATCCCGTCCGATCTTCGCTGTGCCGAGCACGCCCCAGACCACTTTCTTCATCACGTTCCTTTCGCCGGCAGATGCCGCCGCGGTCAGCCCTGGTCACGCGGGCCGGGTACCCCTGTTCGCGTTCGAGTTTGCCCGCGCCAACGCGGAAGTCAAGGCATTGGTCGCGGCGACCGCGCCCGAGACGCTGCGGCGGTGGGCCAACGAAGTACTCGGCAAGACGCAGCGCCTTTGCCGGATTGCGCGCGGTCGATGCCCTGTCGCGCAGCGCCATCTCGGCATCGAATCGCCGGGGCTCGCGTCGTCGCTGGCCATCGCGCGCCACGTCGCCGCGCTGCTCGCGACGTAGAATGGGGGCCGGAAACGGGGACTCGAAAACAGCGGACAGACTGCGATTCTTGCAGACTTGACTCCGCCGGGGGAAAAATTGGCTGTTCACCGCTTTGCCGAAATCCGATGCGGAATGTGCCCGGCGCGGGCGAGGCCCGGGGCACTGGCGCAAGAAGGCGAAGCACCCAATGATCGTGGTCGGTCCCCTGTTTGAGCCGAGACAAATGCCGAAACTCGACGAACGCGCCCAAGGCGTCTACCTCATCACCGTGACGCCGTTCCGCGAGGATGGCGCGCTCGATCTCGACAGCACCGACCGGGTCACCGACTTCTATCTGGAGGCAGGCGCGACCGGGCTGACGGTGCTCGGCGTGATGGGCGAAGCACCCAAGCTCACCGCGGACGAGTCCGGCCGCTACGTGAAGCGCGTGCTCGACCGCGTCAAGGGCCGCGTGCCCGTGATCGTGGGCGTGTCGTCGCCCGGCTTCGCGGCGATGGGCGAGCTCGCGCGGAGCGTGATGGACCTCGGCGCCGCCGGCGTCATGGTGGGCCCCGCCGCCACGGTGAAGACCGACGACCAGGCGTGCAGCTACTACGAGATGACCGCGGAGACGCTCGGGCCCGCGACACCCTTCTGCGTGCAGGACCATCCGCTGGCCTTCGGCGTGCAGCTTCCCGCCAGCGTGCTCGTCCGGATCTTCAAGGCGATCCCCGCCGCGGTGATGCTGAAACACGAGGACTGGCCCGGCCCCGGGCTCGCCAAGCTCGCACTGATGCGCGCGGCCAGCGACCGCGGCGACATGCGTCGCATCTCCATCCTTGCGGGAAATGGCGGCGGCCTGTTCCTGCCCGAGGAACTCGCGCGCGGCGCCGACGGCGCGATGACCGGCTTCGCCTATCCCGAAATGATGGCGGATGTCTGCACGGCCCACGCCGCGGGCGACCTCGAGCGCGCCCGCGATGTTTTCGACGCGTACCTGCCGCTGGCGCGTTACGAGCAGCAGGCCGCACTCGGCCTGGCGGTGCGCAAATACCTGCTCGCCAGGCGCGGTGCCATTGCGTGCGCCGCGATCCGCAAGCCTGGCCCGAAACTCTCCGCCGCCGACATCGCCGACATCGACCGCCTTGTCGAACGCCAGGAACGCCGACTGAAGGAGATCGCCTGATGGCCCTTGATCCGACAATCGTGGAAACACTCTCCCGCGTCACCACCGCGACCCTCACGACGCTGCTGCTGAAGAAGGGACTGCGCAATGTCTGGATGCGCGGCACGCGGCCGCTCGGTCCGGGCCAGCCGCGCCTCGTCGGCCCGGCGTTCACGCTGCGCTTCGTGCCGGCGCGCGAAGACCTCGCCACGCCCGAGTCGTGGTCCAGGCCCATCTCGACGCGGGCCGCGATCGAGGCGATGCCCGAGGGCTGCATCGCCGTCGTGGACGCCATGGGCAGCGCCGACGCCGGCATTTTCGGCGATATCCTCTGCGCGCGGATGCACAAGCGCGGCGTCGCGGCGCTGGTCACCGATGGCATGCTGCGCGACGTGGCCGGCGTGCGCGCGACGGGACTGCCGGTGTGGTGCCAGGGCGTGGCGGCGCCGCCGTCGGTGGCGGCCCTCACGTTCGTGAACTGGGGCGAGCCGATCGGTTGCGGCGGGGTCGCGGTTTTCCCCGACGACATCGTGGTGGCGGACGACGACGGCGCGGTGCTGATCCCGCAGGTGCTGGCGGCCGAGATCGTCGCGGCCGCGCCCGAGCAGGAGCGGCTCGAGGCGTGGATCATGAGCGAAATCGGGAACGGTGCGTCGCTGCCGGGGCTCTATCCGCCGAACGCGGAAAACAAGGCGCGCTACGAGGCGGCCAAGGGCGGCAAGCCGTGACCTGCGGGCGCACAGGCAGGTTCGGGCACCCGCGATCAGGGACGCGGTAGCAGGCGATATGCGACGCTGTCCGCGAAAACAGAACGTGGTCGATTGAATTGGCTTCCATCCCGGCAAACGAACTCTCGGCAAGCGACGCGGCCGCAAGCATCCGCGCGGGAGAGCTTTCCTCCGAGGCGCTGGTGCGCGCGTGCCTCGCGCGGATCGAGGCGCGCGAGCGCGACGTCGGGGCCTGGGAATACCTCGACCCCGACCGTGCACTCGCACTGGCCCGGGCGGCCGACCGCGGCGAAGGTGGCGGCCCTTTGCGCGGCATCCCGGTCGGCATCAAGGACATCATCGACACGGTCGACATGCCGACGACGCTGGGCTCGCGCATCTATTCGACCCGGCAGCCGCAATGGGATGCGGCGTGCGTCGCCGCGCTGCGGGCGGCCGGCGCGATCATCCTCGGCAAGACGGTGACGACCGAGTTCGCCTATTTTCAGCCGGGCAAGACGCGCAATCCTCATCAGCTGCAGCACACGCCCGGCGGATCGTCGAGCGGTTCCGCAGCGGCGGTCGCAGATTGCATGGTGCCGGTGGCGCTGGGATCGCAGACGGCCGCCTCGGTGATCCGGCCGGCTACGTTCTGCGGCGTGTTCGGCTACAAAGCCGGCTTTGGCGAGCTGAGCCTGTCGGGCATCCGTCCGTTCGCGGAATCGCTGGACACGCTCGGCATCCTTGCCCGCTCGGTCGCGGATATCGCGCTGGTGCGCGACGTGCTGATGGGATTTCCCGACGCGGCGACGACGCTGTCGCTCTCCGCGCCCCCGACGCTCGGCCTCGCGCGCACCGCCCAGTGGAGTCTGGCCGACGCCTGCGCGCAGCGGGCGGTCGAGGAGGGCGCGGAGGCGTTGCGCCGCGCCGGCGCCCGCGTGCGCGATGTCGAACTGCCGGCGCGATTTGCCGCGCTGATCGACGCGCAGAAGACGATCATGGCGTACGAGGCCGCGCGCAATTATCTCTTCGAAACGACGCGGCACGCCGAACGCCTCAGCGACGCCTTTCGCGCGCTCACCGACCTCGGCCGGCGCATGCCCCGCGAAGCGTGGGTCGAAGCGCGGCGCCTCGTGCGCAGGGCCAGCGACGACCTCGGCGCGGTGTTCGCCGGCTGCGACGCGCTGATCGTTCCGGCGACCGTCGGCGAGGCGCCGCTCGCCACCACCGGCACCGGCGACCCGGTCATGAGCCGGATGTGGACCGCGCTGCACGTGCCGAGCCTTGCCGTCCCCGTGATGACAGGGCCGCAGGGGTTGCCGGTCGGATTGCAGTTGATTGCCGCGGCGGGCGCGGACGAGTTGCTGCTGAACGTGGGCGACTGGTGTGCCCGGGCGCTGGCGACACCGTAGGCAGACCGGATCTCGGCGCGCGTGCCCGCCGGCAACGGTCGCGGCGGTGCGGCGTTACGGCCCGTCCGTCACCGGGTGATCACGACGAGCACGCTGCAGTGCGCATGCTCGATCAGTGACGGCGACGTCGAGCCTCGCCACCAGCGGGCGGCCCAGCTGTCGAGGTGCTTGTGGCCGACGACGATCAGGTCGGCGTCGATCCTGCGCGCGCACCCGGTGATCTGCGCAACCGACTCGCCGACCACCAGTTCGCCGGTGGCCGCGTGTCCGGAGTGGGCCAGACGGTGCAAGCCGTCGTCGAGTATGGCCTTGTATTTCTCCTGTTCCTGCGCGTCGCGCCCGTCGTCGAAGAGCCCCGCTTCGGCCGCGAGATAGGTTGTGGCCGGCGGCATCACGGCGATCAGAAACAACTCCGCATGGCTCCATTGCGCGATGTCGTGGCAGTCGAGCAGTGCTCGTTGCCCGGCTTCGGAGCCGTCGTAGGCGAGCAGGATCCGCTTGTACATGGAGGCATTCCCTTTCGCCAAGAAAGCGCGCCGGAGGGTGCGCGGCGCCACCATAGACCTTGCGCCGGCGGCGCGCAACCGGAACCGGAGCGGCATCGTCCCGGCGCGGGGGAGCCGTGCCCGGGGCCTCGCTCCCGGGCGCCGGGCCGAGGACCCCTTGTGCCGACGGCGTTTGGGCCCTACTCTGCGCACGATCGAGAGACTCCACGCGAGGCGAAGGCGGTGCCGGGCCATTGGATCCAATTCCTGTTCAGACGCCCGAAGGTGACGTTCGTGCTGATGGGCGTGTTCTTTCTGCTGTTCGGCGTGTCGTCGGTGAACCTGTTCGTCCTGCTCAAGCTGAACCTCGACCTCTTCCTCGAATACGGCCTGATGGTGATCGCCGACGGCGCGCTGCAGCAGTTGCTCGAGCTCGTCGGCTCGGCCTACCTCAGCATGCTGTTCTATGTGCTGTTCAGGGTCTGCGAGCGCGTTCTCGTCGAACGCCTGACGGCGAAGCGGTTCGGCCCGCGCAGGGGCAAGCCCCGCTGACGCAATTCGCGGGTTTCGCGGCCCGGCACGGGATATGCTCCGGGAAGGTATCGGGCAGGTTGAAGCGAGCGGCTTGTGGTCACAAGGTCAGTACGCGCTGGATGTCGCGGCCGGGCTCGCCCTCGCGCGACAGCGAGGGGAGGCCGGAGCACGCCTTGAGCGCGCATCGGGGACGCAATTGAGAGCGATGGGGTTGCAGCGGGAACCGCCCGACAAGCGTTTCGTTGCGCCGCTGATGGCGCGGGCACGGCACGCCCTCGGCCACGACACATTTGCGGCAATGTGCGCCGCAGGGGCGGCACTCGGCTATCGGGAAGCCCTGGCGGAAGCGTGCCGCGGGATCGCTGCCGGGATGGCGGCGCGGACGGACGGTGAGAACCATGCGGCGACTCGCTGAGGGCGCGGCCAACGTGATCGGTCGATTGCACCCCGCGAACATGCGGCCGGACACGCCGCTGCTCTACCTGCTGCCGATCTTCGGCGCGCTGCTGCTGCTGCTGCTCTGGACCGCGCTGTTCGATTTTCTGGCGCGGGAGCGGGAACGGGTCGTGGTCAACGCGATGACCGAGGCGGCGAGCGGCGCGCGGGGCCTGGAACAGGTGACCGACCACCTGCTCCGCAATGTGGACCAGGTGACGCGATTCCTCCGGTACGAATTCGAGCGCTCCCGGCAGCGCGGCGAACCCTTTGACCTGGCGGCGGTAGTGAAGCGCGGCGTGGTCCCCTTCGACGCGCTGGTCCTGATTTCGGTCGTCGACCGGGGCGGCAACGCGACGGCGATGGTCGCGCCGGCGGCCGGCGCGGGGAATACGATGATTGCCGGCGGCAATTTCGCCGACGCCGAGCATTTCAACGTCCATCGCGACGCCGATTCGGGAAAGCTGCATGTCGGCAAGCCCGTGGCCGGCCGCGTCGCGGGGCAGACGACGATCGAGATGACGCGGCGGCTGAACCATTCCGACGGCTCGTTCGCGGGCATCGTCATCGTCTCGGTCGATCCCGCGCATTTCACCGATTCGTACGGGGCCGCGGATCTCGGCAACCTCGGCGTGGCGGCGCTGCTGGGTCGGGACGGCGCATTCCGCGCCTACCGCTCGGGCGCGACCCTGTCGGCGGCCGAAGGCGTGGACTACGAAAAGGTGTACGCCGTGCTCCGGCAAGCCGAGCAGGCGGGTATCGCGGTCACCGGCCCGGCCGACCGCGTGCGCCGCTACACGGCCCATCGCGTGATGGGCGGGTATCCGCTCACGGTGATCGTGGGCACGGCCGAGGAGGAAATATTGGCCGGTTTCCTGCGGCAACGCGACCAGTACTACGCGTATGCGACGGCGGCTTCGCTCGGGATCGTGCTGGTGCTCGCCGTCGCCACCCTGCTGGCCCTGCGCCTGCGGCAGAGTCATCGGGAGGCCGAAGTCGCGCGCGGGACCTACCGCGCCGCCGCGGAAGGGAGCCTCGATGCCTTTCTCCTGTTGCGGTCGGTCCACGGCCGGGATGGCCGGGTCTCCGAGTTCCTGGTCGAGGATGCCAATGCCCGCGCTCTGGTGCTGCTCGGCGCAGCCCGGGAGAATGTCGTCGGCAAGCGCCTGCGGACCCTGCTGCCCAAGCTGGTGCGCCGCCGCCTCTACCGGCGGTTCATACGGGTCCTCGAAACCGGCGCGCCGGTCGAGGAGGAGATCGAAGCCGCGTGGGGAAAGCAGGGGACGCGCTGGTTTCGCCACCAGGCGGTGCCGGTGGCCGGCGGCCTCGCCGTCACGCTGCGCGACATCGACGATACCAAACGCGCGCAGCAGCGGCTGGAGCGGCTGGCCAATCTCGACAGCCTGACCTCGCTCCCGAACCGCCGGCAGTTCCTGGAGCACGCCGGCGCCGCGATCGAGCGCTGCCGTGCCCGGGGGACCAACCTGGGCGTCCTCTTCATCGACCTCGACAACTTCAAGAACGTCAACGACACGCTGGGCCACGACGTCGGCGACCTGCTGCTGCAGGCGGTGGCCGTCCGGCTCCAGTCGTGCGTGCGGGCCGACGACATCATCTGGCGGCTGGGGGGCGACGAGTTCATCGTGACCATGGAGTACGTCCGCAACCGGGCTGAAGCGGAGGTGGTGTGCCGGCGCATCGCCGACGCGCTGGGGCCGCCGTTCGCGATCCGGGAAATCAGCATCTCCACCAGTGCCAGCATCGGCGTTGCCTTCTGCCCCGGCGACGCCGAGGACGCCAACGAGCTGCTCAAGAACGCCGACCTCGCGATGTATCACGCCAAGGAATTCGGCAGCGGCGCCTACCAGTTCTTCACCGAAGCGATGGGCACGCGGCGATCGGCCCGGATCGACGTCGAGCAGGCGTTGCGCGGGGCGCTGCGCCGCTACGAGCTGTTCCTCGTCTATCAACCGCAGATCAACATCGCCACCGGGAAGGTCACCGGGCTCGAAGCCCTCGTCCGCTGGCAGCATCCGGAGAACGGCGTGATGAACCCGATGGATTTCATCGGGATTGCCGAGGAGAGCAACCTCATCCACCTGCTCGGCGACCATATCTTCCAGATCGCGTGCGCGCAAATCAAGCGCTGGCAGGACAATGGCATAAAGTCGATCCCGATCGGCGTCAACGTCTCGCCGCGGCAGTTCCAGTGGGAGGGCATCGTCGAGCGGCTGCTCGCCATCATCGAGGCCAGCGGCGTGTCGCCGGGACTGCTGCAGATCGAGCTGACCGAGAGCGCGATCATGAAGGACTCCGACGCCGCCCGCCGCAAGCTGTCGGAGTTGAAGCGCCATGGCATATCGCTGTCGGTCGACGATTTCGGGACCGGGCATTCGAGCCTTGCGTCGCTGCAATCGTTCCCCATCGACACCCTCAAGATCGACCGTTCGTTCGTCCAGCGCTCCGACAGCCAGGAAGGGGTCGCGATCCTCCGGGCGATCGTGCTGATGGCACACACGCTGCGGATGACCGTGGTGGCCGAAGGTGTCGAGACCGAGGCGCAGCTCGCGCTGCTGCGCAAGATCGGCTGCGACCACGCCCAGGGTTTCCTGCTCGCCCGCCCGGTGACGGCCGACGAAGTCCCGGCCCTCCTGGCGCGGCTCGCCGCGCAAGCGGAGCCCGCGGGGGATCGCCCCCGCCCCTACCTGATCGCGGGCTCCTAGGACTTTCCGCCATCGGCGACGGCGCGGCCGCTGCCCGCGACACCACCGCGCCCGCGCCAGGAATGACACACGTCGGCGCCAGGCGGGCACGATAAGTCCCGGTGGGTGGCACGGATACCGGGATTTGTCCTAGAATGTCAGAGTCTGGCACGCTGTTCCCGGTGCCCCCCTGACCGAGGGGGGTTTTGTCCGCGGGCACGGCCTTACACTGGGGCCAGTAACGCCGTCGCCGTACGGCCAGTCAAAAAATCTCGGGGAGCCGGACCATGATTCGGAGCAAAGCCAGCAGCAACGCCAGCAATCGCACCCGCGGACACACGGCATTTCGTCTCGCCGCGATCAGCGCGGCGGTCATGTCCGCCTTCGCGATCCCCAATGCGGCCTTCGCGTTTGAAATCGACGTCGGCAACCCGGATCTCGCGATGCGCTGGGACAACACGTTCCGCTACAACCTCGGCATGCGCACGGGCTCGCAGAACCCCGCGCTGCTGAAAGCCGTCAACAACAACGACGGCGACCTCAATTTCAGCAAGAACTCGCTGGTGGCGAACCGCCTCGACGTCCTGTCCGAATTCGACATCGTCTGGGCGCGCAGCTTCGGTGGCCGGGTGAGCCTCGCCGGCTGGTACGACAACGCTTACAGCAGCCTCGACAATCCGTCGGCGACGACGTCGAACACGCTGTCCAACGGGTCCAGCGGGTTGCCGGTGACCGGTCTTTCCGACTATACGAAGCGGTTCGCCAAGGGCGCGTCGGGCGAAGTCCTCGACCTGTTCGCTTTCGCCAACTTCGACCTCGGCAAGATGCCGATCAACATCAAGGTCGGCCAGACCACGGTGTTCTGGGGCGACAGCCTGCTCGGCAACGGCGCCGTCCACAGCGTGTCCTACAGCCAGGTGCCGATCGACCAGTGGAAGGCGGTGGCCACCCCCGGCGCCGAGGCGAAGGAGCTCTTCCGGCCGCGGCAGGGCATCACGCTGCAGATGCAGCCGACCAACGACCTGTCGATCGCCGGGCAGTACTTCTGGGCGTGGGCGCCCTACCGCTACGCCGAGTCGGGCAGCTACCTCACGTTCCAGGACGCGCTGCAGTTCGGCGGGGGATCGTTTATCTCCGGGCCAAACCCGTTTGCAGCGGCATTCCCGGGGTCACCGGCGCTGCAGCGTCTGTGGCGCGGTACCGATCGCCTGCCCGAGAACAATGGCGGCGATTTCGGCGTGTCGGCGCGCTGGAGCCCGGACTGGCTCGACGGCACGCTGGGCTTCTATTACCGCCGCAGTGCGGACATGCAGCCGCAGGTCGTGGTAACGCCCGGCATCGTGGGGCTGTCGGCGTTGTTTCCCGCGGCGAAATGCACGGCGGTCGGGGGGGTGGTGGCGTTGAATGCGGTGTGCATTATCAACCCCGCCGCGACCAACGTCGCCGACCTGACGCAGAAGGGGAGAGCCGGAAACTACAACCTCGCCTATGCCACGGGAATGAATATCTATGGCGTGAGCCTTTCCAAGAACCTGGGCGGGATCAGCTTCGGCTCCGAAATCAGCTACCGGGAGGGCATGTCGCTGCTCAGCGATGGGGTGACCGTGCTGCCGTATCCGCTGGCCAATTTCGCAGCGGGCCAGGTCGCGGTTCAGTGCAGCACGCCGCTCCCGGGCATCCCGATTCCCGCCAACTGTGTGACCGCTCCCGATCACGGCAACCCGGGCGCCTTGGGCAACACCTGGCACGGCCTCGTCAATGCCTTGGGTGTGCTGCCGAAGACGGCGCTGTTCGACACGCTGAGCTATGGGGCCGAACTCACCTGGATGATGTGGGACAAGGTGACGCAGAATGAAGCCGTGTTCAAGGGCCGGAACACTGGCCCGATCAATCCGGCCACTGGCCAGCCCTCGTACGCGGCGTACACGCAGATCGACCGGGTGTCGAAGAGCTACTTCGGCCTCGCGATCAACCTGACGCCGACCTGGTTCCAGGTCTACCCGGGCGTCGACCTGCTGGCACCGATCAGCTGGTCGCAGGGTCTCGCCGGCAATTCG
>Ga0315290_10001127_pt1 | contig 18255 bp, 10 predicted proteins | sample YL17G12_0_MG_FD_203627 | JGI IMG/M metagenome (GOLD analysis project Ga0315290, IMG submission 203627) | Sediment microbial communities from Yellowstone Lake, YNP, Wyoming, USA - YL17G12_0 | ecosystem: Environmental > Aquatic > Freshwater > Lake > Sediment | place: USA: Wyoming | collected... | reverse complement strand
CCTCTAAAAATTGCTTTTGTCACGAGAACGAGCGAAATTTTCGTCAGCGAGGCAGAGGTCAAAAATCGCCGCAGGCGTAGTTTCAACTACGTTGAGGACGATTTTTGGCCGATAACGATGCTGACGGGAATTGCAGCCGTTCGTAGTAAAAATGATTTTTTAGAGGTTCCCTTATAACTTCTGCCATGAATTACCCACCGCATATATCGAATACCAGCAAGATAAGTCAATTATTGATATAAGGTTCCAGACGCTTAAGCAACTCATGGGCGGTCATTTTGGCGATGTGGACTTGTTTGACCCGGTTATGTTCGCCGGAAACGACGGTTACCGACGATTTGGGCAGACGCAATAATTTAGCCAGAAAGGCGATAAGCTGCTTGTTGGCTTTGCCTTTTTCAGCCGCGGCTGCGATATTGACCTTAAGGGCCTGGGCCAGGAGACCGGCGATACGGCTTGACGAACTGCCGGGAACAACCTTTACCATCAAAATAACACCATCGTTAGTCTGTTTTAGCTCGAAATTCACACCAGGCCACCTGGCAAAAAACGTCAGTATCATTGAAATTAAGGGTATTCTACACATAATTGAGGAAAATGGCCAAAAGAAAATTATAATTTAAATGAAGATAACTGTTTGATATCAATAGAGTTATACTACTGGAGAGACCGGAGAAGGAATACGTCGGAATAATAATTCTTGCAATTTCTGGCAGGATAATACACAATAGTTAATTGGATAGAGGTCAGGTAAGGAATTACGTTGACCGAAGGAGTTGTAAAATATGATGGCGCCGACAAAATGTTGTAGTTTTTGAAACAAAGGAGCATCTATGGGCCCGATCCTGAGTTCTCTGATAGACCTGCAAGCAATAGAGACAAAGATTCGCAAAACTAAAAAGGAACTCAAAAAGGGCCAGGAAGTAATCAACAAACAACGCCGTCGTATCGAACAGCTCCAGGCTGCCATTGTAGCCAAACATGAAGAAATCAAACTCTCACGCATACAGAACGATAAACTGGAATTAGATCTCAAAATGCGGGACGAGAGCATTGCCAGGATGCGGGTCGCACTCAATTCAGCAAAAACAAACAAGGAATACAGCGTTGTTCTGACCAAAATCAACACCGACAAAGCAAACAACGCCAAATTGGAAGATCAGATATTTGCATTAATCACGCAGATTGATAACGATAAGACCGCCTGTACGGAAATCGAAGAAAATATCGAAGTTGAGACCCGTCGGCTGGAAGACATCTCCATGGAGGTCGAAAGCCGCCAAGAGGCCATTAAGACTAAACTGCGGGAGTCAATTCTGCAGCGGCGGGAAGCTTACGAAAAAGTATCGCTAAAAAACCGAAATCTCTTTGACCGATTGGCGGAGCGGTACGACGGCGAAGTATTGGCAGCGGTGGACCAGATGAACGGACCGAAAGGTGTTTATTCCTGCGGAGGCTGTTACATGAAGGTTCCATTGGAAGTGGTTAACTCACTGATGTCACGCGATGAGATGGTTATTTGTTCCAATTGCGGGCGGATACTGGTCTTGGATATGAATCCGAAACAACAAATGACAACCTAAAAACGGCAAAAATGCGATTGACGATACGTACGGATGGGGGTTCACGCGGCAATCCGGGCTCGGCAGGAGCTGGGGTGGTGGTCGAAGATCGGGACAACGGCAACAAAAGGATTTTTGCCGGGGGTTTCTACCTGGGGAAGGCTACCAGTAATGTTGCGGAATATGCGGCTGTCCTGCGGGCGATGGAACTGGCCGAACAGTTGGGGGGTACGCAACTGGAAATCTACTGCGACAGCGAACTCGTGGTTAAACAGATTAACGGACAGTACCGGGTCAAAAACGCCAATCTTAAAAAACTCCATCAACAGGTTGTCGCCCGGCTGGGCCGATTCGACCGGGTCACGGTCCGGCATGTTTATCGCAGTGACAACACCGAGGCCGACTCGCTGGTGAACCGGACCATTGACGCTGGCAGAGATGTCGGCGGGATGACGCCGGAGCGGGAAACTGACCCAAAACAGGATTTATCGGCCCGCCCCAATACCGAGGATACAGAAACGCCACAGGCAATTTGGACAGCGGTCGATTTGACCAGCCAGGCAAATTTCAGCAGTGCTGGTCCATGCCGGGTAGTTCTTGGTCAACAAAGCGGACTCAAGAGCGAACTGATCTGCTTACAACTGGGCCAGCGATTGCACATCAAGCCAAAGTGGTCCCAGGCGACGATAACTGTTCTGCGCGGCCGTGGTATGATTACGGCCGGCCTTGAAAAGAAAGCCATCGCTGCCGGATCATGGCTGCATCTGGGACCGGTCGAAGCGGTGGACCTCACACCGGATGAAGGTGAACAGTTGGTAGTGATTATCACGGGGCAGGTTTAGCATACTTATCAAGTCAATACAGGATTTATGAGCCTGTTGCATAATATCCAAAACGCGATAACGAAACCGCGTTTTTGCTATTAAAAACCGCTATAATAAGACTCGAAAATGGGTCTGTGCAACAGGCTCTTATAGTCCTATATTGCATGGTCCTATATTACGCCGACATTAAGATTTTTATTGCTAAGCGGGTGATATTTTGTTATAATAAGCACGTGTGAATGACCATCTTGACAACAGCCGTGTTGCAGGCGGATGACCCCTGCAAAACAAGTCATGATGATTATTCATGTCATCAAAGGCGGAAAATGAGGAAACCAGCCCGAATAGCAATTAGTTATTTTGATCCCGGAATTCTTTTTGGGACTGCGACTGCCGGGCCACGGCACCGTGTTACTAAAAAAGCGCCTAATGGGTCTTTTTCGAGATCGGTTTTGTGGCTGATTATTATGGGGTTTTGTTGGGGCTTTTCAACTCGATCAGCGTTGGCCAAATCGGTTAATATCCCATCGTCTCCACCGGATGTAGCGCCACTGATCAGCCGGACGTACCCGAACGACCTGAACAGAACCCGAATTGATGACGGGCTGGAGGCCAGGGCCGAAATGACCGTCGCCCTGACGTTATCGGCAGCTACCGACCGGCAGGCACGCGAGGCACAGTTGCTATCAGACGCTGTAGTCAATGTGGAACTGATATTCAACGAACAAATAACTCACAGACAGATTGACAAGTTTAAGGCATTGGGCGGTGAGATCACCTATGTCTATAAAGCGGTTTCCTATGGCTGGAACGGCCGAATCCCCCTGGGTAAAGTAAATGAGCTGCCTGCCGGGATGGGCACCACTCTGGTTCTGGTCGAAGAACCAAAACCGGCCCAATTCCACTTGGACGTAGCCACTCGAACAGGTCGCGTTCGACCGATCTGGACGCCGGGCTTTGCGGGGAATCCTTCCGGTTTTGACGGTGACAGCACGATCACCATAGCCATTATTGATTCGGGTATCGATTCCACCCACACAGATATTCTCGGCCGAGAGGTTTATTGGCACGACTTCTCAAGTGACAACTCGGCCAGCCCCGTCGATATCGTTCAGCACGGTTCGCACGTGGCGGGTATCGCGATGGGCACAGGGGCGGCCGGTGGCTCGCAAACCGCTACTCTCTACTACACCGACACTGGTGATTTGAGCACAGTCCCTGACGGAAGCTTCCAGGTCAGTCCTATTGATCTGCCGGTTGACTCGGTGACTTACAGTTCGACGGCATATTGGACGGGCGGCGGTTCCACTGATTTGTACCAGGCATATCATTCCAAAGGAACCTACGGAGGCTGGACAACAATGTACAGTGGAACATTCGGACCCTCACCTCTGACAAAAATCAACAGTTTTACCGGTTTAACCAGCCGGGCGTACTCGGCGGCGCTTTTCAGCAATGGAGGAATCATACAGGACTACGTCATCACCAACTCAGCGACGAACTATCCGGGCGTCGGGGACGGATTCAACAAATTCAGTGGGGTGGCGCCGGCGTGCCAATGGGCTGCGGCGAAAGTGAGCACAAACAGCGGTTCGATCTATATGTCATGGGTCGGGGCGGCCATCGACGATTTGGTGGCAAATCGCGTGGCATATAACATCAAAGTCATGAACCTGAGTCTGGGGGCGTCTGGCGATCCGGGACTGGAAACCACCGTTCGACAAAAAATCAACTCAGCGGTTAATAATGGAATTGTTGTGGTCGCATCCGCCGGTAACGATGGAGATAAATCGACAACCGACCAGCGGGAAATCGACGATCCCGGCCGGGCTGCAATGGCCCTGACGGTCGCCGCCGCCAATGACAATAACGAATTAACATATTACACCAGCCATGGTTTCAGCGATCCAGGGTCAACCTCTGGGCAGGAGGAAGACTACAAACCGGACATCACAGCACCGGGCGGTTCGACCGGATACTGGACCGGCATTCTGTCAGTGGACAGCAATTCGGGTGACGGACAGGCGTTTGCGGACCAGTGTAACAATGACTATCGCAATATCCAGGGTACATCGATGGCCAGTCCTTTCGTAGCGGGTTGTGCGGCTCTGGTAATCGATGCCATGCAGCAACAGGGGGTCATCTGGGATTTCTATTCCAGTGAGCATTCCAGTTACGCTAAGATGATTCTTTGTGCTACCGCATCGGAAACGAACGCCGGACGTGAGGACGGCAACTACAACCCAACGCTTCAACGCGACAACAACGGTCCCATCGGTTTTCCCGTCGGTAAGGATCCCTATGAAGGCTATGGTATGATTAACGCCGACGCGGCGGTTGAGGTGGTAAGCCGGACATATACGCTCGGCACAACCGTCAATGAAACGCTGGGTTCACAGGCAATGGACCGGCGGGTATGGGCACAAACCGTCAGCCTGACCGTCGGCAGTGCGTTAGACCCATCGCTGGACGTTCCTGTCGGCGCTGACTTCGATTTATACGTTTACAGCACCACGCCGAGTTCTTATGGTACGCCGATCATCCTTGCTTCAAGTACGAATGCGGGGAGTGGCATAGACGAATCAATCTATTATCTGCCGGACGAAGATACCGATGTTCTGCTCGTCGTAAAATGTATCTCAGGATCGGGAACATTCAGCCTCACCAGTACCGGCGAGCCTGAGTCCTGCTGCCCGGTTACGATCTCATCGTTTCCTTATAACGAAAATTTCGAGGCTGAAATAAACTGTTCGACAGATTGCGGCGATGCATGTTTATTGTCGGGCGACTGGGCCAACGACACTTACGATCAGATCGATTGGACCGTCAATTCGGGCGCAACTCCGTCAAGCCTTACCGGCCCATCGCAGGATCACAATCCCGGCACAGACGATGGAAAATACTTATACATCGAATCGTCCTCGGGTTGCTATGAAACCACAGCAATTCTTTTAAGCCCATGTTTCGACCTGGGTTCGCTGAGCAATCCGGGATTGACATTCTGGTATCACATGTACGGTTCTACCATGGGCACTCTGACCGTGGAAGTATCCGAAGAATTGCTTGGGGTACAGTGCGGCGGTTGGAACAGCGTATGGACCCAGTCAGGTAACCAGGCAAACCTGTGGCTTACGGCGATGGTGGACCTGTCGTCATACAGCGGGATTGTAAAGATAAGGTTTGTGGGCGAGACTGGCATCTCTTATGCCAGCGACATGGCTATCGACGACATTTCTGTGGGTGAATATATCCCGCCTCCGGAAAGCCCTTCAGATATGGGTCATATCGCAACTGGGTTGGACAGCATCACCTGGTCATGGACGGACAATTCGGATAACGAAGACGGCTTTTGTGCGTACGACGAATATGAATTTGAGCAATGGAGCGTAGGCGCCGATGTTACTGAGTACCAGGAGACGGGACTTAACGCCAATACCGAATACACCCGCGAGGTGGCGGCATATAACAGTTATGGGCAGAGCGACCCGAGCAATAGACACAGTGCATGGACGCTGCCTGCCGATCCTTTGGTATCGTGTGATCGAAATATAGGCAATCCGGGCTATCCCACGAATACCGTCTTTACCTTCACCAACGATGCCGGTTTCGATAGTGGAGGCGTCGATTATTATCTTTATGCCTGGGACCAGGATGAATCGTACAGCTTTGTCGGTTCCGAGCCTGTGTGGAACGGTGGAACATTACAGCTCGTCGGCAGCGACGCGGGTAATTGGTATCTGCATCTGCTAAGCCGCAATGGCAATCACGATGACGGCGGTACGGCCGATTGGGGCCGCTATTGCGTCTTGGATGCACCAGTCCTCAGCGATGAACCTGACATGACAAAAGGCTCATCAAATACCATCTCGTGGAATCCGGTACCCGGAGCAGACGACTATTATGCTCAGTGCGCCGAGGAGGCAGACTTCAATAGTATTACTGCCGACAGCGGGTGGATCGCAGATCCCAATTATAAATTTGCCGATCTGACCACAGAACAAACATACTGGTATCGCGTCAAGGCAAGGCGGGCGGGAGATTGTCAGAGTAACTGGTCAAATGCGGAGTCCTCCACGCAGTATGTTATGATTGGAGACTTCGATCAGGACGATGACGTGGATTTGAAAGACTTCGCTGTCCTCGCCTTGAGCTGGTTGGAGGCGGAATGTGACCAGTCTGACTGGTGTTCTGGCGTTGACCTGAACAAAAGTACTATTGTTGACCTGATGGACCTTTGCGAATTCGCCGAACATTGGCTTGAGACGCACCACGATTTCGCGGTGGTTGATTGCTATATAGTTGATCCGGATGATGTGCTGATACCTCTGGAAACCGTCTATGAGGGAGCTGACGTACTAATCTGCTTTAAGTTCGACTATACAGGTCCGGGCACCACAGCTGCGACACGCATCCAATTGGATGACGAAACACCGTTGGAAACGAGCGAAACTTACACGGATGGAACGCAGATCTTCAGTTATCTCTGGACGGCAACCCTTGGTGAACATCGGATACGTGCTTGGTGTGACTTCGGTGAAGATGTTCTCGAAACAAATGAGGCAAACAATGACCAGGATGAAAACCCCTGCTTTACTGTAGTCCCGTATATTGCGCCGGGAATGTGTTTCGATGTACCCTCATCCTGGACCACCTTCGATCCTGGGGCCAACGGAGTGGGCAGCAATCTCGACGGGTACAACGGCGGCGCGTTTGATGGTCGATATATCTACTTTGCTCCTTATTACAACAATGTCGAATATCATGGAAAGGTGTTGCGCTACGATACCACTGTAAGCTTTTTAGCCGCATCATCCTGGGCGGCGTATGATCCGGGGGCCAACGGCGTAGGTAATGACCCGGATGGATATATGGGCGCCGCTTTCGACGGTCAATACGTGTATTTTGCCCCTTACTACAACGGCAGCAAACATCATGGTGAAGTATTACGATACGATACCACCGGGGACTTTAACAATGTGTCGTCCTGGGCTGCGTATGATCCCGGGGACAACGGTGTGGGCAGCGATCCGGACGGGTACATGGACCTCATCATTAAAGACCGGTACATATACTTTGTGCCTTATTATGACGGTACTTATTATCACAACGAGATACTGCGATACGATACCGCCGGCAACTTCTCACAAGCGTCGTCTTGGGCTACGTATGAGCCGAATGTGGGAACCAACCCCATTGGATACAGTAGCGCCGTCTCCGATGGCCGATACATTTACTTCACACCTTTTTTTCGTAACGTTAGTTATCATGGCGAGGTGCTGCGGTACGATACCGCCGGCGACTTTGACAATGTGTCGTCCTGGGATGCGTATGACCCCGGGGCCAACGGTGTGGGTAACGATCCGGATGGATATCATGGGGCTGTTTTTGACGGGAAATACCTTTACTTCGCACCTTATGATAACGGCAGCGGAAAACATGGCGAGGTGCTGCGATACGATACTACCGCAAATTTTGACGAAACGCCATCCTGGACCACGTACGATCCGGGTAACAACGGCGTCGGGAATGATCCGGACGGGTATGTGCGCGCCGTCCTGGACGGCCAATATGTATATTTCGTACCTTACAATAACGGCAGCGCAGAACATGGCGAGGTGCTGCGATACGATATCACCGGTGACTTTGACGACGTGTCATCCTGGGCGGCGTACGATCCGGGGGCCAACGGAGTAGGAAATGATCCCGATGGATACCGTGGCGCCGTTTTAGATGGGCAATACATTTACTTCGTGCCTTTCAATAACGGCAGCGAAAAACATGGCGAGGTGCTGCGATACGATCTTGACGCCAGTTGTACGCCTCACTGAAAATAAAACGTGAGCAAAACGCCCCGGCATTACACTCCTTAGGGAACCTCTAAAAATTGCTTTTGTAACGAGAACGAGCGAAATTTTCGTCAGCGAGGCAGAGGTCAAAAATCGCCGCAGGCGTAGTTGGAACTACGTTGAGGACGGTTTTTGGCCGATAACGATGCTGACGAAAATTGCAGCCGTTCGTAGTAAAAATGGATTTTTAGAGGTTCCCCTTATTGCATTTTCTTAAAACGAAGACTGCTCTGGACTTTTTGGCAGAAGTTTACGTATTGCCCCTCGATTTCGATGGGCGTGGCCGCAATGTATTCACCGAAAATAATCCGGCCGACAATGCCGTTCCAGTGGCGGGTGGGATTATGATCACGCTGGACAGCTTCGGCCTGGAGATCGGGGTCGATCGGCCAGCGACCAAGGTAGGCATCGTTAAGCATGGTTTGAAAGTCTGACAATCGCTGGCCGTAATTGTCTTCGCGAAGAAAACGGACCAAAGCGTAAAGCTGCGCGTAATAAGCGGAGACCTTGGGATCGCCCTGGGAATCTGTCGCGTTATGTGCCGAGCGCGATACCACCTGTCCGGCGTCCAGCGCCAACAGATCGGAAATAGTAAACATGCTTCCGTTGGCTATCGCCTGTCGCAAAGCAAATAAACGTGAACCGTTGTAGTGGGGATTGAATTCCACTCGGCCGTCTTTGTCCTGATAGGCCTCGAAATTCGTCGCTAGACCCTCATCCAGCCAGGCGGGCAGGCGGTATTTGAACAGTTCTTCGCTGAACTGATGCCAGCCTTCGTGAGCCAGGATGGAAAAATTTGCCTGACGCGCGATGCTATAGGTGACGCAGGCGCCATTAGCGTAATAAGCCCCTGACTGGATCTTCAGATAAGCCTCCGCCAGGGGACCGGTCCAGTAGTGGGTGAAATCCTCCCACTGGCTTCGTGTCTCAAAAAAATACACTTGCAATTTCTTGGGAACATCGATAGTCCGGCCGATTACATCGGCATAACTGAGAAAAGCCGTCTCCAAAAATACCGGCACCTTCCGCAAAATCAGTGGGTCAGACAAGGTAGTATAGATATCATAGTGGTTGGTGGCTATCTGGAGATGGCAGCCGGTGCGATCCTTAATAAATTCCGGCAGCTCCCATGCGACGGTTGATTTTACCGTGGGAAGACGGCCCAGCCTCTGCATCATACGCTGTTGCTGCGTCTGAGTCGGCGCGATTGGGCCGCGTTGGCCTTGACACCCGCAAAAGATCGACGCCATCATGGCAATCGCACACAGTCGCGCTAAACTATGCTGATATATTAGCACTTTACTTTCGCAGTCTCTTAACCCAATTTTCGTTCAACGGAAAATTCCAATAGCCTCAATAGTCTTTGAAAATTATTCTGGAATTGTAGAATTGTTGACGTTTTTTGAGTTGGGATTGTAGTGTTTCAGAACTGACCCATATAACGGAGCCGTCAAGATATAGTACTGCGTGACCATCTTTCAAAAACTCAAATTCACTTTTCGGAGTATACGCCAAAACCGTATCGGCGGGCGAATCCTCGAGAATAAGAGACCGGTCATAACTGAGATTGGCGATGTTCATGTTGCGGGAAGCAATCGCAAATTTCAGAAACTCTTCCTGGCTGGGCAGCCTTTTATTAGAATCACGAAATTGCTTCATCTGTTGGCTTATTTTGTTCATGTTTTTCAGATATTCGCTTTCTGCCAGCAGATCGTGCCCCAAAATCACCAGCAGCACAAACAGCGGCACAAACAAAACTGGAATCACCAGCATTCGTTTGAATCGAACGCGACGAGCGGTTTGGGCGGAGCTTTCAACGTTTTCGGTAATACGCGACCGCTCGACCTTGGGCGGATTGCCACGAACCTGCGTCTCCTGGGAAACATCTCGATTTGGATCGTTGGGTTGGCTCATTTTTTTATTCCTGTCAGAAACAACCAGTACTTGTACATTACATTTCTTGACCAGGCAAGACTATTTTTTTCGCTGAGCAGGCGACAATTTTAGCTCAGCCACCGTTGATATCTGCAATTTCTACCCTGCCGCCGCGTACAAACAAACGCTTTTGGGCAAATAGCCTGATCGCCTCGGGGTAGGCCAGGCATTCCTGCTGAAAAACCCGCTCGGCAAGCGCCTCTGCGTCGTCGCCTTCGAGTACCGGACAGGTCCGTTGTACAATAATGGGCCCGGCATCGTAATCGTTAGTGACAAAGTGGACTGTACAGCCACTTACCTTGCAGCCGCGGGCTAACACTGCTTCGTGCACATGACTGCCCCACATACCATGTCCACCGAACGACGGCAGCAGGGCCGGATGTATGTTCATAACCCGGTTCTCGTAGTGAGCCGGTATCTTCCACAGGCACAGCCACCCGCATTGAAGCACTAGGTCAACACCGGCCTGATCCAACAGCTCGACCATCTGCAGACTAAACTCATCGACATCCGGATAATCCTTTTTACGCACAATGTGCGGCTCCAGTCCCAGTTCCCGCGCCCGCTCAACCCCACCCACTGTACTGCCAGAGCTGATAACGGTAACAATCTCGCCATCCAGCTCACCTCGGCTGATATACTCGGCAATATTGACCATCGTCCGCCCGCCGCCGGACAGCAGAATACCCAAACGCAGTTTTTTATCTTTTTCTGTCATTTTCCTGTTCGACACTACCCAACAAAACACTATAGCAACTTGACAATACTCTCCAATTCTTGAGCGTCAACGTCATCAAAGGAGCCATAATCGCTGCTGTCAACATCTAATACGGCAAAAACATCGCCTTGTTCGTTATTACAGGGCACGACGATCTCCGATTTACTGCGCTCATCGCAGGGAATATGGCCCGGAAACTTATTTACATCCGGCACGACAATCGTTTTTTTTTGGTTGACCGCGGCCCAGCATACGCCGGTATCCTTTTTTAGATTTTGACACGCCAAAAATCCCTGGTACGGCCCCACCAACAGCTTACCATCAATCAATCGGTAGAAACCGGTCCAGGAAAAGTAGTCTATTTTATGATGCAGCAAAGCGACGATGGTTGCCATGCGGGCGGTGCGATCCTCCGTAACGGTCAGCGACTCCTGGAGTTGCTCACGAATGCGCTGGTAGCGTTGATGTTTTCTATTCGGTTCCATATTTAGCCGTTGATTATTTGCAGTCATTGGGATCTTCTTTAGCCTCGAAACGTTTTTTCAGATCTTCCAGATCAGTTTTGATTTTTTTGTTATCTTCCTTTAATTGGGCGACCGTTTCGCGGAGCAAAACAATTTCTTCGGGCACAATTTTTTTCTCCCGGCTCAGTTTCTCAAGGGAATCTTTCGCCGCCTGCTGTACGCGATCACCACGCTCATCACTGGCGAATGTCTCGACAACAGGGATTGACTTAGGATCTCCCAGCGTACCCAAAGCGGTGATCGCTCCGACCTGAATGCATCTTTTCGGATGGTTGACATAATCGGATATAAACTGGCGAACCTCGGTCTTGTCATCTTCGTTGCGGGCAATGTAAGCCAGGGCATCGAGAACACATGTATAATCATTATAAATGAACTCCTGCTCACGCTGCCTGGCAATTTCCATTAGCGGGCGGATATAGGAACCATCGTCCAGCATACGGATGGCGGCAACCGCCGCCTGGGCCAATTTGTTGCGGTAAGACTCAGTTTTCAGGTAGCCGATCAGCAATTCCCGGCTGTCTTCGTCATTGTATCGACCCAGGTTGCCAATCGCCCGGCAGACAATTTCCGGATTCTTCTCATTTTTGAGTATCTCTTTGGTCAGGGCCAGGCTTTCAGGACGATAAAAACCACAGATATCTTCCACCACCTGCAGTCGTACGCGCCCATCCGCCTGATTGAGCGATTCGGACAGCCCCTGAAAAGCCTCATCTGTATGAGCGACACGCAACGCCCCGGATGCCTTCACGCGAACACCAAAAAATGAATCGTTATTGAGAACATCTTTCAGTCTTGAGATTGTCTTTTTGTCCTTTTTCCCTGTGAGTTGCTCGATGGCCTGTAATCGACCGATCACATCCTTATCGTTATCGAGCTGTTTGTAGAGCATAGCCGTGGGTTTATCGAATTTGACCTGGGCCAGTACATTGTAATGCGGATCAAAACGAACAATATCCGGCTCGCCGGGCAGCAAAAAATAAAAATCGTGTTTGACGCTGTCGATCGTAATGTCGTGATCGAAATAATTATCGCCGATAATGAACCGAACCTGGCTGGGAAAATGAAAAAGCATCACGTCGTCATTTACCTGATGGGTCTGCTCGATGGAAACCCTCGCCAGTCTGTCTTTGCCCGACCAGTTATAGCTGACAGTTATATCCGGATGACCGCCGTGATAAACCCACTGGTCGAAAAACCGGTCGAACGACCGGCCAGAAAGCTCTTCGATCACCGCATTTAAATCTTCGGTAACTACACTGCCAAGAGCGTGGCGATGGAGATAGGTTTTTATACATTCACGATATAATTCCTCACCTAATTGCGCCCGCAGCGTATGCAGAACCCAGGCGGCCTTGGGATAGGTGCGGTAGTCGAATTGTTTGCCAGTATCGTCATAGCTTCTATATACGATCGGCTTATGAACGTCCTGTTTCACCAGCACGCGAGTGGTCGCGTCGAGGTAAAGTTTATACAGCATAAAATCACGGCCGTTCTTATGCCCTTCGTACAGACAATCATAGTAGGTGGCAAAACCTTCATTGAGCCAGACATGACTCCAGTCTTTGCAGGTAACATAATCGCCGAACCATTGATGCGCCATTTCGTGAGCGACCAGATCCTGGCTGGAAAGAATATTCTCGCTGGCATCGGTAAAAAGTGTTCGATCTGTAAGAACCGTAAGAGTGGTATTCTCCATCCCGCCGGCTGTGAAATCTTCGACCGTTACCTGATAATACTTGTCCCACGGATAGGCTACACCGATTTCCTTTTCAAAAAAAGCCATTATATCGGCCGTATCCTCGAATGAGTTTTGTGCCTGGTCAATTTGGGACGCCGGTGTATAAAAAGCCAGGGGAATATCTTTATAACGAGATTCGATCTTTTCTAATTTGCCGGCCACCAGGGCAATCAGATAGTTCGCATGGGGCTTGTCCTGCAGCCAGCGCACAACTTTAAGTTGGCTTTGCGGATCGATCTTTTCAGAAACCATCCTGCCGTTGGACAGAACGGTCATTTCCTGCGGAACACGGCAAATCACCTCAGAGGTGGATCGTTCATTGGGATAGTCATAATTAGGAAACCAGTACGGAGCGCTGTGGCACTGCCCCTGGGTCCAAAGGTGCGTATTTTCCGGACGATAGCCCATCTCGGCGGTGCGAAAGTAGAGACCTTTTTTAGGTTCCGCTTCGTAAGCTATTGTAACGGTCGTCTCAGCCTCCGGCGCTATAGGCGGATCGAAAGTAATAGTGATAACTTTATCGTCGGTACTGTAGTCGGATATTTTATCGCTTGAGTTGACGGAACTCACCGACAGATCGATCGCGTTCAGACGCAGTTCGCCAAGCTCCTTAGCGATGGGAGAAAACCTGATCGTTGCGACACCGGTAATTGTGCGAGCCTTGAAGTCGGGTGTAACATCGATGGTGATATGCAGAATATCGACTTTGCGGTCCGGGGCATACTGCCGCTGGGCGCCGCCGGCTGCGGCGGCAGCCATCATAATAAACAACCCTGTCAGGAGTACGCGACTTATTAAACGAATAGTTATTATACTCACAATGATTAAGCCTTCCCGTCCTCTTCTTCTTATGTATTTACTCAAACTGACCGATTCGTTAGAATCGGTAAGTTTGGGTATTTAGCTGATTTTCTTTATCTCAACGCTCAGGACGACGCCGCCGATTTTTATTTCACTGCCTGCCTGCGGCCCCGGTACTGCCGAACTCAACTGTTCACATAGCGTTTCCCTACAAATATAATCACGGTGCTCGACTATGGCCCCATTGAGTGTTTCATCATCGCTGTGATAACTTATGGTTATGTAGTCCTGGATTTCCAGACCGATGTCTTTGCGCCTCTGCTGAATATGACGCACAACATCGCGTGCAAGGCCCTCACGAAGAAGTTCAGCCGTAATCTCAATATCAAGCGCCAAACTAAAGCTGGGCTCCATTGCGAACCTCATATTCTCAACTTCTAATTTTTCGATAATGACATCTTCCGGCTGCAATCTCCATTCTTTTTCACCCTTCAATATAATTTCCCTGTTTGCCTTGACGTCATTGGCAATATCCAAGACATCTCCCTCAGCCAACAGGGCGGCGATGACTTTTATGTCTTTACCAAACTTGGGGCCAAGGGTTTTGTGATTGGGTTTGACTTCATATTTTTCATATTTAGATATACCGCAGATTTCAAGTTTCTTGATATTTAGTTCATCCAGGATATGGGCCTCGAATCGGCACAGCACCTCACGGGTACGATCATCTATTGGCTCGACAACTAATCGGCTCAATGGTTGCCGTACCCGAATTTGACTGGCTTCACGCAAACTTAGCGCACAGGAAACGATATCGGACACAAGATCCATATCCTCGGCAAGACTCTCCGTATATAAAGCCTCATCGAATTGAGGATAATCACAGTGATGAACGCTTTCAGGAGCATTCTGATCATAATTCCGCACCAGGTTCTGGTAAATATCTTCCGCGATAAATGGCGTAACCGGTGCGAGTATTTTACATAGGTCCGCCAGGACACGATAAAGCGTTTGATAAGCGCCAAGTTTGTCGGCGTCAGAGTCGTTCTTGGGACGCCAATAGCGACGGCGGTTACGGCGAATATACCAGTTACTCAGCCGCTCGATGAAATCATCCGCACATTGAATCAGCGCCACCACGTTATAATTCGACAGCGACTCATTAGCCACCTTAACGAGAACCTGCAGTTTGCTCAGAAGCCACCGGTCGATCTCCTGAAGCTGATCGTACGGAACTGCCCGGCGATGGGGATCGAAACCATCGAGACGCGCATAGTTGACAAAAAAGCTATACACATTCCACCATGTGCTGAACACCCGCCGGCGAACATGGTCGCCGATATGATAACCAAAATTGAGATTATTGATTGGATTATGACCGCAGAATATCCAGCGCATAACGTCAACGCCCATTTTCTCAGCGGCATCGTCGAACCAGACAGCATTCCCGGTCGATTTGTGCATCTCATTGCCCTGCTCGTCGCGGACCAGGGCGTGACCCAGCAGTGTCTTGAAAGGAGCCTTGCCTTCCAGCATCGTACTCATCGCCAGCAACGCATAAAACCAGTTACGAAACTGCCCCGGAAAACACTCCAGCACCAGATCAGCCGGAATCCACTTGTTCCAGTAATCCCGATCACTGCCATATTTGACGGTCGAATAGGGCACGATACCCGCATCGAGCCAGGGATTCCCGACATCATCAATACGCTTGACAAGTTTACCGCACTTATCGCATTTGATACGAATAGCGTCTATCCACGGCCGATGCGGGGAATTGCCCTCGAACGCCTCCCACCCTTCCACAGTTCGTTCTTTCAATTCCTGCCGGGAACCAATAACGTCAAACCAGCCGCATTCGCACTCGAAGATCGGCAACGCCAATCCCCAGAACCGCTTCTTACTGATCATCCAGTCGTGCATATTCTCAAGCCAGTTTAGTTCCTGGTCTCGGCCCCATTCCGGAATCCAGCGAATCTCATCGACAACGTCCATTATTTCCTTACGCCACGACATATCGATGTACCATTCGTTAACGGTCCGAAACAAAAGTGGCGTACCACAGCGCCAGCAGTGAGGATAATCGTGTTTGTAGTTTTCTTTTTTGTAGTAGATCCCCTTTTCGCGGAGGTTGACGATTACCTCATCCGCAACCGCCCCGGCCGACTTGCCGCGCAGAAACCCGTATCCATCAACATAAATACCGCTCTCATCGATAGGCATTAAAATAGGCAAATCTTCGCCCTTACTCAAATCGAAGTCTTCCTTGCCGCAGCCCGGGGCGATATGGACGATCCCAACGCCCTCACTATCGCAAACATCCTCCCACCCAATAACCCGATGCGTATAGCCGGCCTCGCAGAAAGTACGCTTTACCGCTTCCAGTTCATCGAAGGGACCGTCATATTCCCAGCCGATCATCTTTTTGCCGGGCAGCGTTTCTTCTATCGTGTAAGGCCCTTTCTCCTTCATTACCGAAACCAGCGATTCTGCAAGGTAATAAATCTCGCCGTCCTGACAGGCCCGCACATAGTTCAGCTCAGGGTTGACGGCCGCGGCGACATTGGCCGAGAGCGTCCACGGCGTGGTCGTCCAGACAAGCAGATATTCATTGCGGCGGCCTTTGAGTGGAAACCGCACAAAAACTGCGACATCCTCGATGTTCTTGTACCCTTCCCGACGCTCCTGTTCGGAGATGCCCGTCTCGCAACGCGGACACCAGGGCATAGCGTCTAGTCCTTTGTAAATCAAGCCGCGATGAGAGCACTTCTTCAGAAACGACCAGATAGTATAGTTGTTTTCCTCACTGATGGTGTAGTAGCTGTTGTCCCAGTCCATCCAGTATCCCAGGCGAATCGACTGCTCGGTCTGAATCTTGGAATACTTGGCCACCCGTTGTTTACAGCGATTGGCAAAATCCTCCAGCCCGGACCGAACAATATCGATCTTGGTCTCGAAACCCATCTCCTTTTCGACCTCGACCTCTACCCACAGCCCCTGGCAATCGAAACCATTCTGCCATCGCTGGTCATGGCCCAGCATAGCGTGATAACGCTGGTAGCAGTCCTTGAGCGTTCGGCCCCAGGCATGGTGCACACCCATGGGATTATTCGCGGTAATGGGACCATCCAGAAAGGACCAGGGCTTATTGCCGGCGTTCTTCTTACGCAACTTGCCAAAAGCATCCGTTTGCTCCCACCACTTGAGAATACGATGTTCCAGCTCAGTGTGCCTGCAGGTTGAATCGACCTGTTCGAACATTCACGTTATCTCCAAAAAAATCATAGTTTGCCGCTCCGGTGAAAACTGCCAAGGCGTATAGAAACTTGTTCCTAACTTACGTTCTACCAGTGAGTTAACACAACACCATCGGCTCAACACAAGTCGGCCTGACGCAAACCGCCAGAGTCCATCCGCTTTAGCCGTACACACCGGCTATCTCAATAATAAAGGGGTATTATTACCGAAATGAGTTGAAAATGCAAGAGTTACTGTCTCACAAATGCCATCAACTCCATCCACAATTGTCACCACCACGAATGAACCTGTCTCCACCGCGAACAATTGTTACCACCGCGAATGCGGGCGCCTCCTTCCGCCGGGTTTCCTACAACAACACTAAGCTAACTTTCAATTTTTACCCCCCCCCCAAAAAAAAATCCGCATGCAAACCAAACAATAACAGTAAGTTACGTCATTTGCCTGAAAATAATAAAAATTTGTTGAAAAATAATAAAAAAAGACTTGCGAAAGAAAATGTGATTTGCTAATATGACGCTAACGAACGAAGACTACATGGAGGTTTGCGGATGCTTTTGTAATCTTCGTATCTTCGTATCTTCGTATCTTCGTATCTTCGTATCTTCGTATCTTCGTATGCGATGGAGGCACGATGGTGATTGATATGAGCCAGATGCTGTTCGGCGTGAGGTCTGCTAAGCTGCCTGTCACCACAGGATTAAATGGGGCGTTGTCCAACAGTAAGCTCTTCTATAACACAGTTGCATTGCGCCAACATCGAATCGAGTGCCAAACAGGTTTGACAATATTCGAGAAGTATGTGTGTATGTGTATCTCGTATGTCCTCAATATGTTTTGAGGATGCAATAATGTTTTTTTGTGTTAAGGAGTAATTGTTATGTGTAGAAAAAATATTTTGACAATTGTGGCCGTGGCAGTGTTCGCCATGGCGGGTATGGCCGATGCGGTGTTGATCAATGTGAACATCGACGTCACGGCAAGGACACAGAGTACGCTAGATGGTCCCATTTGGGGCACTGGCGGCAGTGATGTTGGTACGACAT
>Ga0315290_10001126_pt1 | contig 18261 bp, 14 predicted proteins | sample YL17G12_0_MG_FD_203627 | JGI IMG/M metagenome (GOLD analysis project Ga0315290, IMG submission 203627) | Sediment microbial communities from Yellowstone Lake, YNP, Wyoming, USA - YL17G12_0 | ecosystem: Environmental > Aquatic > Freshwater > Lake > Sediment | place: USA: Wyoming | collected... | reverse complement strand
TCGAGATACGGGGCCCCCCAGTACTCTGCCGCACGCCCTCGTGATTCGCCGTAGAGCCGAAGCAGCAGGTTCGCCTGATTCTGCATCTGCGCCCATCCGTGGGCATAGAACATCCCTTCACGATCGGCGGCGAAGACGTGCGGGACGCCGAAACGATCCCACAGAATCTCGGTCTTTCCGGCGGACGCGAGCGGAGATGCGGCGAGCACCCCGAGGACGAGGCACAGCGCGAGGCGCAAGAGTCTTGAGTGCTTCATGATGGTCCTGTTGCTCCTTACCGCCACGGCCGTTCGGCCACCAGCTCGGCCGGCCAGGGGCGAATGCGACGAGCGGCTGACTCCCGGCGGATAGCGCAAACGGCCCCAATCAGAACCGCGCGGGCGGATGACATGGTCGGCAATCGGGGCCGTGCAGTTCGAGATGACCGCATTCTTCGCGGCTGGACCTCCGCGATTGTCGACTTCTGGCAAACCGGCGCGGCTCCAGGCGGTGTCCCTTCGGCCGCAGCGTGCCAAAGCGACGCCGATCACGTCCTATGGAAGATCTCGCACAGAGTCGCACGCAGCGCAGCGTTGCCGCCAGACAGGTCCGCGCTGCACATGGGCGCTGCCTCCCGACTTCTACTTCTTCCGTTTCTCAAAGGCGGCGCGCCACTCGTGCGCCCGTTCTTGTGCCTCTGCAAACTGGGCCAGTTTCATTCCCTTGGCAAGAGTGGCTGCCAACGCCCTGCACGTCTTCTGAAACGCTCCAGACGCACCAGCACTGGCGAGATTCGCCCATTTGTACGCCTCGATGGAGTCCTGCGGGACGCCTTGTCCGTAGGCGTACATCAAGCCCAGGTAATACTGCGCCTCCGCGACTCCCCGTTCGGCAGCCTTGCGCCACCACGCCATCGCTTGCGCGTGATCCCGAGGAACGCCCCGCCCCAGGTCGTACATGACGCCCAAGTTGTACTGCGCTCTTCCATCTCCCTGGTCAGCAGCCGTGCGATACCACACGACGGCTTGCGCATAGTCTTGAGGGACGCCCTGCCCCAGGTCGTACATGATGCCAAGTTGGGACTGCGCCATGACGAATCCCTGCGCGGCAGCCTTGCGGTACCACAACAACGCCTGCGCGTAGTCCTGCGGAACCCCATCGCCCTTGTCGTACATCAAGCCCAGGTTAGCCTGCGCCCTCGCGTCTCCCCGCTCGGCAGCCTTGAGAAACCACGCCAGCGCCTGCGCTTTGTCCTGAGGGTCGCCCTGTCCGCTGGCGTACCTTGCGCCCAGTGTCAACTGCGCCTCCGCGTTTCCCTGCGCGGCAGCCTTGCGAAACCACGCCGCCGCTTGCGCATTGTCCCGAGCAACGCCCTGCCCCTCCGCGTACGCGACGCCCAGGTTGTACTGCGCCTCCGCAAAGCCCTGGTCAGCCGCCTTGCGGTACCACGCCAGGGCTAGTCGGTCGTCCCTGGGGACGCCTTGTCCCTCTCCGTACCTGACGCCCAGGTTGTACTGCGCCTCCGCGAGTCCCTGCTCAGCCGCCTTGCGGAACCACACCACCGCTTGCGCGTCATCCCTGGAGACGCCTTGCCCGTCGCGGTAACTGACGCCCAGGCTGAACTGCGCCCCCGCGAAGCCCTGTTCAGCCGCCTTGCGGTACCACGCAACCGCCTGCGCGTAATCCTGAGGCACACCTTTCCCCAACCCGTACCTGACGCCCAGGTTGTACTGCGCCTCCGCGAGGCCCTGCTCGGCCGCCTTGCGGAACCACACCGCTGCTTGCGTGTCGTCCTTGGAGACGCCGCGACCGTCGCGGTAACTGATGCCCAGACCCAGTTGCGCCCCCGCGAAGCCCTGCTCGGCCGCCTTGCGGAACCACACCGCCGCTTGCGCGTCGTCCTTGGAGACGCCTTGACCGTCGCGGTAGCTGACGCCCAGATTGGACTGCGCCTCTGCGAGTCCCTGCTCAGCCGCCTTGCGAAACCACACCAGCGCTTGAGCGTAATCCTTGGAAACGCCTTGACCGTTGGCGTACATCAAGCCCAGGTTGCACTGCGCCGTCGCGTATCCCTGTTCCGCCGCCCTGCGATACCACGCCACGGCCTGCCCGGGGTCCTGTGCGACGCCTTGCCCGGTGGCATGCATCAAGCCCAGGTTGTACTGCGCCCTCGCCATTCCCTGCTCAGCCGCCTTCCGCCACCACGCCGCCGCCTGCGCAAGATCCTGCGGCACGCCCTGTCCGATTGCGTAACTGACACCCAAGTCAAACTGCGCCTCCGCATTCCCCTGTTCGGCCTTGCGGCGCAACTCCGTCATCGCCTGGTCTTCCTGCGTGCTGGGCTTCGCTGCCACGGCAGGTTTCTGTGGCGCCGTCGTCTGCGCCGAGGTGCCTGGCACGCCGCTCAGGAACGCGAGCGCAAACGCTTCCGCGATAACGAGAAAGGCACGCGGCCGGTTACGGCGAAGCCGTTTGCGGAATGGAATAGCAGACATAGAGAACCTGCCATTTCGCTGGATGACGGTTCAGCAGGCGCGCGCCGTGAAGAACGACCGAGTCCCCGTGACGATTCAGCCGAGGGAGTCGCGGTGTGACGAGTCCGCCTGCCGTCTCGTCATCCGCGCCGACGCTTGTCGTAGACCGCCACAACGTTGACGGTCTGCCCCTGGGGATTCGTGCCTGTGCCCGTGATCGTCATCGTTCTCCCATCGCTGGATACGACAGCGTTCTGAGTGATGGTGACCTTCCCACCCTGCTTGTAGATGCTGTTCGTCGTATTGGCATCGACACGCGTGACAGCCACGACATCGCCGTACTGGCAGTTGCCCGTGATGGGGTAGTCCTTCCCGTCGTAGTTCGCGGTGTATGCCCAGTGCCTCACCGTGTCGTCGGCGGCCACCGAATCAACCGTCACCTTGGCGCCTTCGCCCGCCACCTCGACTGTGAACGTGGCGCTCTTGGACAGGGCTGCCGTGCCAGCGACGACGTTCGACTTCGCGACGTTCAGCATCCAGCTGCCGATATTTGTTGGCCTGCTGGACTGAGCGAGCATCGTGCCGGCGAGCACGACAACCAACCCGAGTGCGACGACTGCGAGTAGACACGTCTGCTGCGTTCTTGCTTGCATGGTTTCCTCTGTTTCTGTGTGCCGAAGTCTGGTGCGCATTGTGACGGGATGGTTCAACTTACCATGACTGGGTCGCCGGCGCACCGGTTGGGCACACTGATTGAGCGTGCTGCAACGGCCGACGTTCCGTTTACACAAGGCCCGTCATCGGCGGGTGCCGGTCCTTCCATTCGGTGGCCTGTTCAAACGCCAGCGCGATTCGGCAGAGCGTCGCTTCGTCGTAGAGTCTGCCGGTGATGACCAGCGGCCGGGGCCGGCCGCCCACAATCGCGCACTTGAGTGAAATCGCCGGATGGCCTGTCAGGTTCGCCACCGAAGAGAGCGAATCACCCGGGCTGAGGATGGCGTCCCACTTCATGTAGTTGTCCATCCGGTGCTGCAGGATCGTCCTCGCCCGCATGGCCTTGATGTACTCAACGGCCGGCACGAATCGCGCGTGGCGAAAGGTGTTTGGCCAGGTGCTGCGCGACGTGCCGGTCGCCAGCGCGTTGATGTCCCCTGATCGTGTCGCATCGTCGAACGACGCCCCCGACTCCACGTTCAGGATCAGATTCATCGCGTTGGCGACCTGGTTGAGTTCCTGCACAGGTTCAATCGGCTCGAGCCTGGCGCCGAGCTTGCGGAACACATCGAGCACTTCCGCGTAGGCTTTGCGAAGCTCTTCCTGCTGGCGCTGCTGCTCAGCCTGCTGCTCGGGCGTGAGTGGTGTGCCGCGCCCGCCGCCTCGTCCGCCGCCGCTGGCCGCTCCGGCTGCACCTGCTGCCGCACCTGCCGTAGCTGCTGCACCGGGCGCGCCAGGGGCACCTGTCACACCGGGAGCACCTGCCGCGCCGGCGCCGCGTCCGCCGCCGTTGTCGAATGCCGTCTTGAAGTAAGCGATCTTGTAGCCGGACAATGGCGCCTCGGGATTCCACGTGAAAGCCGCGTCGGCCACCGACTTGTCACGTGTGTCCGGCCCATAGATTGCGTTGAACGCGACGACCGCATCCTCGACGTAGCGGCACAACGGACCGACCTTGTCCATCGTCGTCGAGAGCGCCATCGCCCCGTATCGGCTGATGCGGCCGTACGTGGGACGAAGGCCCACGCAACCATTTTCTGCGGCTGGGGAGAGGATGGAGCCGCGCGTCTCGGTGCCGATGCCGAATCCGACGCAGCCTGCAGCTGTGGCCGATCCGGGTCCCGCCGACGAACCGCTCGAGCCGCGCGCGATGTCCCAGGGGTTCTTCGTCTGGCCGCCGAACCAGCGGTCGCCCTGCGCCAGTGCGCCGAGTGTGAGCTTGGCAACGAGCACCGCGCCGGCGTCACGCAGCCGCTCGACCACAGTGGCGTCGTAATCGAACATCTGTTCGGCGTAGAGCTCGCCCCCCCACGTCGTCTTGATGCCCTTGGTGGCAAACAGATCCTTCGCGCCCCACGGTATTCCGTGCAGCGGGCCCTTGTACTTGCCGGCGGCAATCGCGCGGTCGGCATCGGCCGCCTGCTTGAGCGCGAGCTCTTCGGTGAGCGTTACATAAAACATCAGCTTGGGCTGGTAGCGCTTCAGCCGCTCGAGGTACACCCTCGTGAGCTCGGTTGACGTGACGAGCCGCCGTTCGACGAGTGCGGCCAGACGGGTCACGGGCCAGAACGCCACCTCTTCGAGGTTCGTCGGACGCTTGAGCGTGCGCGGCGGCTTCGTGCAGCGAATCGCCGCACCCGGGGTCGCGGGTCCCTTGGGTTCCTTTCCTGGCAGCGCGGGCTTGAAGACGTAGGCGGGCTCCGTGTCCTGCGGCATCTTCAGGTCGCGCAGTCGTTGGAACGCCGTGAGGTTGTTGTTGACCGTCGAGAGCGCTGCCTGCTCTTCCTCGGCCGTGAACGTCACGCCGTCGATCGTCTCCGCGGCCCTCAGCATCTCGACGGTCACGGGGCCAGGCGGCTGGGGCGGCGCCGCCTGGGGCGGGACCGTCTGGGGCGGGGTCGGCGTCTGTGTCCAGGCGCCGGTTGCCACAGCGCCGGCGACGGCTGCGGGGACCGATGCGAGGAACGTGCGCCGCGAAGGGGTGACTCTCTTCTTTGTGCTCATGTGTGTGGCCTCGGTGTGCGGAGAAGTGTTCGCATGCTAGTGGCCACAACCTGTGCCCGTCAAGAAACGCGCTCGTGGCGACCTTCCTCTTTCACTCTCAGGCAGAGTAATACCCGTCCGGTCCCGGCCATGATGTGGTGCGGACGATACCCGCCGGGAGGTTCTTGCGATGACCAACAAGCCTGTGCTGCTCTCCATCACGTTCGTGGTCGGCCTGACGGCGCTCTGCGTACCGAGCGTATTCGCTCAAGCGGTGGCGCGCCCGCTCACGAAACTGTTCATCTCGGTCGACATGGAGGGGATCACCGGCGTGGTGCAGCCATACCATTTCAAGCATGAAACTGCTGGGGATCAAGCTGAACGGGACAGGCGTGATGGAGGCCGTGTTCAACGCGGCGATTGCCGGCCACTTCGGCGTGCCGGTGCTGTTTGTCTCGGGCGATCGGATTGCCGTCACCGAATTGCAGAAGACGCTGCCGCAGGTTGAAGGGGTCGTCGTCAAGGAGCCGTTTGGGTTCCACTCGGCCATGACGGTCACGCCAGCCAGGGGCCGTCAGTTGATTGCAGAGGGCGTCACGCGCGCGTTGCTCAAGGCCAGCGAGGCGCGGCCGTACACGCTGAAGACGCCGATTGATCTCGAGGTCGGGTTCAAGTTCACGCCCGACGCCGAGCGGGCGGCATATATCCCCGGCCTGTCGCGCGTCGACGCGCACTTTGTCAGGGGCTCGTTCGCGGACATGCCGACCATTACGAAACTGATCCAGGTGCTGACGGCTCTCGAGCCCATCCAGTAATCAACGACTCCGCGCACGCGCACCTGGCGATCGCCTACCTGTCTTCCTCGCGAACCTCCACCTTCAGCGAGATCCAGGCCGATGGCTTGCGCGAGCGCATCCATGCGAGAGTGCGGCGCGAGATCCGTTGCGTCACGACCATGGTTGCCACGCCCGCCAACAGGGCAATCGGCATGATCCAATAGCCGCCGTGGGCCTCGGTGCCAGCTGGCAGGCCGAACTCGAATCCGAATCCGCGGAACTTTCCGTTCAGCGTGAAGAAGCCGATGTTGTTGTAGAAGATCGGCTTGAGCGCGCCCATCGCGAGAAACGACACGCCCATCGTCCAACCGGTGAAGACCAGAAGCGCCCACGCAAAGCCGATGACCGACGTCGTCGCAGCATGCCAGATGGCCCGCACCATCGGCACGAACCGGCCCGTGGTGATCGCCTCGTCCAGCGTCATTTCGTGCGAGTAGGCCTGTGCCACGCGCAACGGCGGGCCCAGCTCGGCCAACACGCGCTCGACCGCCGTGCGTTCGTCGGGCAGCGCCTCTATCTGATCCAGCCGCTCGCGGATGTGCGACTCGACCTCGCGCACAGCATCGGCAGCGGCGTCGCGGGGAAGGAACGATCGCAGTGATCGATCCAGGACGAACCGGTAGCCGCGAATTCTCGACTCTCCCGTCTCAGTGAGTTTCATTGCCGTCTCCCTGCGCCGCCACAATCAGCCGGTTGAGCTTGGCGGCAAAATCCTTCCACGAATCGGTCATGTACGCCAACCGCGTGCGGCCGCGGTCGGTCAGGCGGTAGTACTTGCGCGGGTGCGACCCCTCCTCGCGCCACTCGGATGCGAGCCAGCCGTCGCGGTTGAGGCGCGCGAGGATCGGGTAGATCGTCCCCTCGGTGACGACCAGATCGGTGAGGGCGTCGAGGTGATTGATGATCTCGAGGCCGTAGCGGGGATGCCGTGCCACCGACAGGAGGATGGCCAACTCGAGACCGCCCCGGCGTAATTGCTCCTGCCAGTTCTCGACTGTCCCAACAGCCAGCGTCCGCCCGGAAGGGGGTGCCATGATGGCCTCCGCAGTTACCTCGCTTGGCAAGATGCCTTGCGTCACAAGGTATGACGAGGTCTGTCCCATAGAAGTTCCCGGCGTCGTCTCGCGGTCTCTCGTCCGCAAAGCCTGATCTGGTGGGTAAGAGGATTTTGCGGTTCTGAGCCGGACGGAAGGCTTACCAGGCGCAGACTTGGCATCCGGTAATGGATTCGCGCTAGTTCATGTTAAGAGTATGTCCAAGAGAAGCTGGACCAAGCGGAATAGAAGCAAAGGAATCGAAGGCATGTTCCAAGGGAAGGCAGGGATGAGCAGGGTCGGTTTGTGCTTTCTCGCTGCCTGCATTGCTGTGTCGCCGCTGCTGGGATTCGATCAGAAATCGAGGTCGTTGCCGAAGGAGTCCGACCTTCTCGCGAACCCCGGCCTGATTGGCACCTGGTCGGAACGCATGCTGGCCGACGATCGAAAGATCCACGAAGAGGTGGCGACGGAGCTCGTGCAGGGCGGTGCGGAATCTCTGCCTGTATTGCGGCACTTTCTACTCAGCAGCAACGAGCGCCTTCGCCAGGAGGCGTTCGAGATCATTCGCCGCATCGGCGCGGGTGCCCTTCCGCTGCTGACCGACTTGCTGGGATGGGATGAGGCGTCGATCCGGCGAGAAGCCGTTAGCGTTCTGATTGATCTTGCGCCCGATACGGAAACGGCGCAGCCGGTGCTGATGCGGGCGTTGACTGACGAGGACCCGCGGGTGGCGCGCGATGCGGCCCGTGCGTTGGGCGCGCTGGGCGAACGGGCCAGCCCGTCGGTGCCACCGTTGGTAAAGGCGCTTTCGCACCGGGATTCGGTGGTCCGGCTTTATGTGGCGGAGGCGTTGGCGTCCATCGGCCCGGCCGCGGCCTCGGCGACGCCTGACCTCACGAAAGCCCTTCGCGATCCGGATCCCGGCGTGCGATGGGGTGCGGCGGAGGCGCTGGCAGCGATCGGACCGAAAGCGGCGCCCGCTGTGCCTGAATTGATAGACGCCCTGACGGATGAGTTTCTGTACGTTCGCATCTGTGCGGCCGGCGCGCTGGGGAGCATCGGATTGAAGACAGAGGCAGCGCTTGCCGCTCTAAATGGGGCCGCGAACGATCCGGCGACGCGCGCGGAAGCGGAGTGGGCGCTGCATCAGATCACAGGCGTTGCGCCAGGCGCGAACTTGACATCCACTCCGAAGCCCGAAAAAGGCGACACACAGGCAGCGGTCGTCGTATCGGGGCATGCGAACCGTGGCGTGCCGGAGGCTGCCGGACGCAAGGGTCATCCGCCCGAGGACTGGGACATAAAGACCGGCCGCAATATCGTCTGGAGTGTTGACCTGGGAAACGAGACGTTTGGCCGACCCGTGGTTGCCGGCGGCGTGGTGTATGTGGGAACCGACAACGGGAAGAGAGCAGACAGGGCCTGCCAGGATGAGTGTGGGTTGCTTCTGGCGTTTCGAGCGGAGGATGGCGCATTTCTCTGGCAGGACGCGGCTCCGCGAGTGGACCGAGGAACGGGCGACTTCCTGCTTCCCTCGACCGCCAGCGGGCCGCATGTCGAAGGCGACCGGTTGTACTACGTCACCGCCGAGTGTCAGCTGCGCAGCCTGGACACGCAGGGATTCCGCGATGGCGAGAACGACGGTCCTTTTCAGGATGAGCCGTTTCGCGATGAGCATGCGGCCGACATCATCTGGGAACTGGACATGGGCGGGCGACTGGGCGTCTTCGCTCATGAAGCCTGCAACAGTGATGTCCTGGCGATAGGCGATCTCCTGATCGTGTCCACGTCCAACGGTCGGAACGAAGGGCACACGCGCGTGCCGTCGCCACATGCGCCGAGTGTGATCGCCGTGGACAAGCGTTCGGGCGATGTGGTGTGGCGCGCGGTTGGTCCCGGCGCGAACGTACTCCACGGGCAGTGGTGCAGTCCCGCTGTTGCGAACGTGAACGGGCGTCCGCAAGTGCTCTTCGGCGGGGGCGATGGATGGCTGCGTGCCTACGAGGCGAGTTCGGGGCGAGAACTCTGGCGATTTGACGGAAATCCTCCTGCGGCAAAGTGGCTCCCGCGTCCCGGCGTTCTTTCGCGCAGTTCGATTATAGCGACGCCGGTTTACGGCAATGGCCGCGTCTTCATCGCCATGGGGCAGGACCCTTCGCATGGAGACGGACCGTCTGTGCTTCAGGCGGTCAGTCCCAATGGGCAGGGGGACGTGACGAGCAGTCGAAGCCTCTGGAACTATCGCGGGATCGGCCGAGTGGTGGGGACGCCGGTATTGAAGGATGGGCTGCTATATGTCGGCGATCTGGGTGGCGTGGTGCACTGTCTGGATGCTGCGTCGGGCGCGGTCCTCTGGACCCACCGAACAGAAGCACCCATCTGGGGTTGCCTGCTGGCGGCGGATAACCGGTTGTACGTAGGGAACACCGATGGTGTGCTGAATGTGCTGAGAACGGGGCGCCGGAAGAAAGGGTTGGCGCGGATCGAGATGGGCGCGCCGCTCTATTCACGCCCGGCACTGGTTGGGGACGCGCTCTATCTGGCCACAGCAGGCCGGTTGTTCCGGATCGGCGCGAAGCCCTGATACATGAGTGCAAATGGGGTGCCGTCCGGATGTATCTCGCTGGCGCACAGAGCCCATTCGAGACGTGCCGGCGGCCGGAGACCGAGAAGAACCCTGAAGTGCCCGGGAAGTCCCGTCCTGACGTGTGTTTCGGAAATTCTTGCAGGTTCTTGCAAGGCGCATCGTGGCTAACGGGTTCGCGCTTGCCCGACAGCCACGGCATCATCCACGTCAGGATCCAACGACTGAAACTGGGTGATTCGAACCAGTCCTTCTGGGAAGCGCACGACAATTTCGAGGTCGCCCCCCATCGCCTCTACGTACCGTCGTAGCGTGCTGAGGTAGAGGTCCGTGCTGTGTTCGATCTTCGAGACCTGCGGCTGGGTGATGCGCAGGCTGTCGGCCAGCGTCTCCTGCGAAAGGCGACGCGCCTGCCGCAAGCCCTGTAGCGGCATGTCAGCCAACATCTGCTTGGCACGGTCGCGGGCGAGTGCCTGCGCCCCAGGCGACATGCGTGCCTGAAGTTCACGATACTTCTTCGCCATCGCTGAACCCTTCTTTCTTCAACATCGCCAGGTGCTCGTCGTACAGCCGGTCGGCAACGGGCACGTTCTCCTCGTACCATCGGTTGTTGCCGGTCTTGTCTCCTGCGACCAACAGCAGTGCGACTCGGCGGGGATCAAATACGTACAGCACTCGATAGGGGCGACCCTGATGCTGCACACGCAACTCTCGCATTCGCGAGTGGCGAGAACTGTTGACGCCCGAACTGTGCGGGTGCGGCAACGTCGGTCCCGCCTTGGCCAACAGACGGATGGATGAGTCCACCGACACCTGTTCGTCCTCGCTCAGGCCGCTCCACCATCGCTCGAACTCGTCGGTGAATTCGATCTCCCATTCCACATTGGAAATATAGCTTAAAAGCAATATCCGCGCAATGAGCCTGCGCCGGAGAAGCTGCTTTCTGAAGCAGGGAGAGCGCTTGCGCGATCGTGGTCTCCCGAGCGCGGCGAAGACGCCCGCCGCGCAGATCATGACAGCAGCGGAACTGGACGCACCGGTGAAGACACTCAGGGAGCAGGAGCCAGCGACGGTGGTGGCAAAGGCGGGAGCGACAGACACGCGTCACGCCCCGAGACCGAGTCCGAGTGACGGCTCAGCAGGGGGAGCTTACGGAACCACCAGACAAACGGCGACCCCGCGAATGGGTCGCCTCTATGTGATCTTCGTGACTGGAGAGTCCGCCTTCGCAACGCTTCGGAGCGCTGCGTTCCTCGCGCTGCTTCGGCGGGACAGCCTTCGCTAGTCGCTGGCTTGCCAGCCGAAGCTCAACCGAAGTAGTTGGCAAGCTGAGGTTGAGCGAAGGCTGGTGCGGAAGAGAGGATTTGAACCTCCACGACCTTGCGGCCACAAGCTCCTGAGGCTTGCGCGTCTGCCAGTTCCGCCACTTCCGCACTTGAAGAGTCAGGCAGGAAGAAAAAGTATATCAGCCGCGGCGCAGACGGGCAACCCGGGGCAACACCCCTGGGCAACACCCCGGAAGCGCGCACGCGACGCGACGAATTACTCCGCTCCGGGAATGCGTGGCTGTCTCAGGCCGTGCGCTTGAGGATGACGAGCGAAATGTCGTCGTACGGACGCGCGTTGTTGATGAACGTGCTGACCGATGAGAGCAGGCGCGCGCCGGCATCAGCCGCCGCAAGCGCCGAGAGCCCAGGCATCAGCGCCTGCAGACGCTCGTCGCCGTAGAATTCGCCGCTGGCATTCATCGCGTCGGTCAGACCATCCGAGTACACCACGAGCATCTCGCCAGGCTGGAGTTCGACCTCCTGCTCCTCGAACGACGTCCGCGCCATCAGTCCCATGGCCATGCTGCCGCGAGGCAGGTCGTGAAACCCGCCCTTGGACACTACGATTGGCGGCATGTGCCCGGCGTTGACCAGCGTGACATGGCCGCTAGTGGCGTGCACCTCGAGATACACCAGCGTCACGAACCGGTTGGGCAGGCCGTCGCGGCAGAGAATCGTGTTGACGCGTGACGCCAGGTCTTCGAGCGAACTCGCCTCGGTGGCCAGCGCGCGCAGCGTCGCCTGGACCTTGGCCATCAACAGTGCTGCCGGCAGCGCCTTGCCCGCCACGTCGGCCAGCACCATGGCATGCCGGCCCGGCTCGACCTCGAGGTGATCGACCAGGTCGCCGCCGACATCGTTGGCAGGCATGGTGTAGAGCCACACATCCCAGCCCGGCACCGTCGGGTTGCCTTCCGGCATCAGCGCCCGCTGGACCGCACGGCCCGCGGCCAACTCGTGCCGGGCCACCAGCTTGTCCTTGAGCTCCAGCATCAGCAGCAAGAGCAGCAGGAACCCGCTCAGCAGGGGAATGTCGACGCCGACGCCGACGCCAGCGCCCCCGCCATCAGTTGAAAAGTTCCCGCGACCTGACGCCAGGAAGAGGAGCGCGACAATGAGCAGAACCCGCCGCGCAGGCGTCAGCTTGAGAAACAGCGATTTCAGCAGCCACCAGAGCCGGGCGAAGAACCGCTTGAAGCGCCGCATCTCCTGCAGCCGCAGGCGGTATTCGTCGGACAGATAGAACGACTCCAGATCCTCGAACGTGCGGCGGATCGCCGTCCAGAATCCTCCGCTCCGGACGTCGTCTCCAAAGCCTCGGAAATCATCCTTCAACTGGTCCCAGAGCCTGGGGTCGTCTGGCGTGCGTGGTGCGGTGGTCTGCATGAATGCTCTCGTTGGTTCTCGCGGCGGCGAGCCGTCGTGCCGCCGACATTATAGTTCTTGGCCTGCATTCCTTATTGACGGACACCGACGCCCGCAAGTTCACCGCGGCGGCACCCTCCCGCCGGAACGGGCATTCTGTCGGCCGGCTCGCGGCCCGCCCGGGCCCCGCCGGGGCAAGTGCTATACTCGCGACTCTGGTGGAAAGGGAGGCAAGCGGTGGCCATTCGTCGCGGCGTCGGTCTGGTTGTGACCATCCTGATTCTGGGCATCGCCATCTCGGCAGGCGGCATGCTCGTGATGCTGATGCTGGTCGGCCGGGAGCCGACCGTCGCCAGCAATTCGGTGCTGACGCTGCGAGTCGAGGGCGACCTCGACGAAATCGCCGCCGACAACGTGTTCGGAGCGCTCGTCTCAGCGAAACGCCCGACGGTGCGCGGCCTGGTGGACAACCTCCGCAAAGCGAAGGCCGACAACCGGATCTCGAGCGTCATCATCAGACCGGGCAACCTCACATCGGCCTACTGGGCCAAGCTGCAGGAAGTGCGCGACGCGATCCTGGACTTCAGGACGTCGGGCAAACAGGCCATCGGCTTTCTCGAGTACGGCGGCACACGGGAGTACTACGTCGCCACCGGGTGTGATCGCATCTTTCTGGCGCCGCCGAGCCCGCTCGACCTGACCGGCCTCGCCAGCTACGCGCTCTTCCTGCGCGGGACGCTCGACAAGATCGGCGCGACCGCCGACTTCCAGCACATCGGCGACTACAAGACGGCGCCCAATCAACTTACGCAGAAGACGTTCACGCCGGCGCACCGCGAGATGGAGGAGTCGCTCAACAACGACTTTTTCGATCAGCTCGTACAGGCCGTGGCCGTGAGCCGGAAGAAGAGCGTCGAGGACGTCAAAGCGCTCATCGACGATGGGCCGTACCTTCCGGAGAACGCCTTGCACGCCGGCCTCGTCGACGTGGTGGCGTACGAGGACCAGATCGAGGAAAAGGTGACGCTCGCGAAGACGAAGACCTTCTCGCGTCTGGACGCCGAGAGCTACAGCAAGGTCAGCCTGGAATCGGTCGGCCTGGGCAAGGGGCCCCGCATCGCGGTCATCTACGCGGTTGGCCTCATCAATTCCGGCCGCAGCGGCTACGATCCCCTCAACGGTCCGGTAGTCGGGTCCGACACCATCGTCGAATACATCCGCAAGGCGCGCAAGGACAGTTCGATTCGCGCGATCGTGCTGCGGATCGACAGTCCCGGCGGCTCATCGATCGCCTCCGACGTCATCTGGCGGGAGTTGATGCTGGCCCGCACGGGAACCCAGTCCCGCCCGGTGGTCGCGTCGATGTCCGATCTGGCGGCGTCAGGCGGCTACTACATCGCCATGGCGGCGCCCGACATCGTGGCGCAGCCGGGGACGCTCACCGGTTCGATCGGCATCTATGGCGGCAAGATCGTCACTGGCGGCACGTACGAGAAACTCGGGATGAGCATCGAGGCGATCAGCCGGGGCAAGAATGCCGAGATGAACTCGCCGGTCCGCCCGTTCAACGAGTCGGAACGCCAGAAGCTGAAAGAGGAGCTTCAGGCGTTCTACGGCCAGTTCGTCGAAAAGGTCGCCCAGTCGCGCAAGATGAAGCCTGAAGCGGTGGATGCGATCGCGCAGGGCCGCGTCTGGACCGGGCGGCAGGCGAAACAACTGGGCCTGGTGGACGTGCTCGGCGGACTCGATCGCGCGGTGGCTCTGGCCAAGGAGCGCGCGAAGATCGCGCCGTCCCAGAATGTCGAGCTCGTCACCTATCCGCCGCGCAGGAGCCTCTTTGATGTGCTGAGCGAGTCGTTCGGCGGGGGAGTCGACGAGCGCGCGGAGGTGGCCGCGCTGCTGGGATTCGCGGATCGGAAGGCCATCGGGGCGTTGACGGCCCCTCTCCGCCTGTTCCGCCGGGGCGAGCCGCTCGCGTTGATGCCGATGGGGTATATGCAGTAATCCCGCCCGCGGTCTTACCGTCCGGAGAGAAAGTCCTCGATCCCGAGCCTGACCGCAAGCGCCGTCCTCGCGCGGAACGCCGGGTCGAGCATCAGACTCTCGTCGGCCGGGTTCGACATGAAGGCCTGTTCGACCAGCATGGACGGCATCCACGTCATGAGGCGAAGGGGCGTGTAGTTGAACGCCCCCACATTGCCGAAATCACCAAGGCCGGTTTCCCGGAGCAGCCGATCGTGGATCGCCGTCGAAAGATCCCGACAGAACGCGTACTTGAAATACGTGCTCAGGCCACTGATGCGCAGGTAGCCGCTTGTCGTGTCGGCAGCGTTGGCGTGCATGCTGATGAAGAGGTGCGCATCAGCGTCGGTGGCACGGAGCGCGCGTTCGGCCAGATTCGGATTCTCGTCGCCGGGCCGGACGACGACCACCCGGGCTCCGGCCCGCTCGAGCTCGGCCTTGAGCGCCTCGACCGTCGACCGGTTGATGTCCTTCTCGAGCGAGCCCGTTGGGCCGCGTGCGCCCACGTTGGACTGGCCGCCGTGCCCAGGCTCGAGCGCGACCGTCAGGCCCTGCAACGGCGACAACGCCGATCCGGATCGAGCCGGTGGCCTGCGGATTGTGAGACGCAGGGCGGCCCGTGTCTGTTCGACCTTGTAGCCCCACAGCTGGCGGTCGTTGAGCATGATGCGCACGCGAAGATGTCCGGCGGCGGGCTGCTCGACGATCGCATTCCGCACGAGCGAGGAGGTGGCGCGCTGCGTGATCCAGGTGGCCGCGTTGTGAGCGCCGTAGAAATCCACGTCGATCGCCGCCCGTCCGTCTGGGCCTTCCGTTGACCGCACGGCGTACGGGACCGGTGACGTATAGGGAATGACCACCGTGTCGCCGATTGCGTCGCCCGACACGCTGAGCGACGTGAAGATCAGGTAGGGCATCTGCGCGGCTGCAGGCGCCGGCGTCACCGAACCGATGGCGACCCACCCTTCCGTATCGGACGCCAGGCGCACGCGGTAGGCATCGCCGCGCTGCCCGGTGATGCGCAGCAGGGTGCCGCCACCGAGTTCAGCCAGGTTCGGTCCGCCCAGGCGCACCTCGTGCAGGCCCCATGTGAGATCGGCACCATCAGCCGCCACGACGACCAGACGCACACGATCTGGATTCCACACCCCGACCGTGCCGGGCGATGTCGCATCGAGGCTGCGCCTGCCGCTGACCTTCGTGCCGGGCGCCGCCTTCAGGCGCACCTCTATCGGCGCGGCAGACGTGTCCTCCCGTTCGGCAAATGCCGCATAGCCGGTGTACCTGCCCGTCGGCCGGCTGGTGGCGGCGTCGGTCTCTTCGGCCAATCGCAGCCACGGGCCTTTCGGCAGACGCGCGTCGACCACCATGCCGGGCGTGGCGCGCAGCGACACCTCGATCGCCTCACCCGGCATCACGCGGAGCGCCGCCTGCGGCAGGATGCTCTTCTCGTCAATGAACAAGCGGTCGGTCGGCGGCACGTCAGGCGGGGGCGGAAGCGTGCGCTCGACTTCAATCTCGCGAACCTCCGCAGCGCCGCCCGGGAGACGCGCCTCAATGCGGATGGTGTTCGTGCCCATCACGAGGGGCACTCTGTCGCGGACGTAGATGCCGGTCGGGAAGACGGCCGCCTCCGCGCCCGCCACCTGCACGGAGGCGTCCCGAGACGTGCGTCCGATGACGTTCACGAACTCGCGCGTGGTCGACGAGCGAACCTCCTTGGGGCCCATCACCGTCAACTCGAGCGATGTCGACCCGGCCTGGGTGGGGCGTTCGGCGCCAAGGGTTCCTGCGGCCATCACCAGCGTGGCGCACACCGCCACTACCCACCGTGTCGGGTTCGTGGACTGCCTCATCACGTCGCTGATCCGACCGCCCGCTTACCCGCCCGTCGATCGGTCGAGGGCCTCGCGGTTCATCTGGATATTCATCTTCTGGCGCGCCTTCATCATGTAGGCGCCGAAGAACTGATTGCGCCGCTGGCTGAGCAGGTCCTGCTTGATCGATTCCCGTCCGCCCGCCGCTTCGCCCGGGGCAACATCTTTCCGCTCGACGACCTTCAGGATCGTTGTGCCATCCAATGTGGCAATCGGGTCGCTGACCGAGCCGACGGCCTGCGAAAACGCGGCCTTCTCCACCGTCGCATTCACGCCCACGTCCGGGAGCGCGGTGCCGCGCGCGACCAGGTCACTCGTCTTGGCCTCGGCGCCGGCCTTCTTGGCCGCCGCCACGAAATCGGCCGCCGTCCTGAGGCTCGCCATCAGCGTGGCCGCCTTCTCCGACGCCAACTTGCCCGCCTTCTCCTTGATCACGTCGTCGCGGACCTTGTCCTTCACCGCATCGACCGTCGGGATTTTCGGATCCTCGCGACCCGAGACCGCGGCAAACGCGTATCCGCGGCCCACGCGCATGGCACTGCTGACTTGATTGTCGCCAAGCTGGAAGATCTCGGCCGACACCTCCGGCGATCCGCCGAGGCTGAGCAGCGGCTCTTCACGCGTGAAGAACCCGGTCGCCTCGACCTTCCATCCCCGCGACGCCGCGACCTTATCGAGATCCGCCGGCGTCTTCAGTTCCTTCGCCACCTGATCGGCCAGGGTATCGGCGGCCTTCTGCGCCTTCTCCATCGCCAGTTGCTCGGTGATCTGCGCCCGCACCTGATCGAGCGTTCGGGTGGTGGCCGGCTTCTTGTCCGCGACCTTGATGATGTGGAAACCGAAGCTGGTCTTCACCAGGTCGCTCATCGCGCCCGGCTCGAGCGCGAACGCGACTTCGTCGAACTCAGGAACCATCCGGCCGCGTGCGAAGTAGTCGAGGTCGCCGCCTTGCTTGGCAGTCGGCTCGTCCTCGGAGTACTTTCTGGCCAGCGCCGCAAAGTCGGCGTTCGGCTTCTTCGCATCGGCCAGCACCTTCTCCGCCACGGCCCGCACGGCCTTCTCGTCCTTGCCTTCGGTCTTGAAGAGAATGTGGCTCGCGCGCACCTGCTCCGGCGTCGAATACGTCTCGATGTTGTTGTTGTAGAACCGCTCCACCTCGCGCGAGGTCACCAAGACACCCTTGCGGAGGGCATCGAGATCGATCAGCAGGTACTTGACCCTCCGGCGCTCGCCGATGCGGTACTTCTCCTTGTTCTTTTCGAACGCCGCCGCGATCTCGGCGTCGGTCGCCGTCGCCTGGGCGCGGAACGCATCGGCGGAGATGTGCACGAGCTGCACTTTGATCTTCTCGTTCCGGCGCCGATATTCCGCGTCGGCTTCGCTGTCGGTCACCGTCACCCAGTCGGTCACGACGGCCTGCAGCTTCTCGACGAGCAGCTGACGCTTGAGGCTCGCCGCGAACTCGGGCGGGGAGAGAGGTGAACGTGCGTTTCTGAGCGCCATCTCGAAGGCCTGTTCGCCGATGAACGTGCCGTTCTGCTGGAACTCCGGCATCGACACGACGCGCTGGCCCACTTCCTCATCAGTCACGGTCATGCCAAGACGTCCGGCTTCCGCCACCATCGCGCGCTCGTTGATCAACTGCTGGAGCACCTGCTGCTCGAACCCGAGCTGCTTCAGCAACTGTTCAGTGATGCCGGCGCCGTAGGCCTGGCGGTAGGCGGCGACCTGGTTCTGGTACGCCCGGCGGAACTCCGCGACGCTGATCTTGGTGCCCTCCACCCGCGCGACTTCGTCATTGGGGGAGGTGCCGCCGTCGCTGCCCATAAAACTGGGGACGTAGAACACCACAAACGTCAGACACACCAGGGCCAGGCTCCACTTGAGCCAGCCCTTGTGGCGTCGCATCCGATCAAGCATCGTCATAGTACTTACCCACTCCAATAACCAGAACTTCTAAGTGTATCGTCCAAGTCGAAGCGTCTGCAAGCACTTACCTGCGGGCCGATCGTTGCGCCGCGTCGCTGCTCACACACGCCGCCCCTCGACCCTGCTCGGGGCG
>Ga0315290_10001124_pt1 | contig 18287 bp, 20 predicted proteins | sample YL17G12_0_MG_FD_203627 | JGI IMG/M metagenome (GOLD analysis project Ga0315290, IMG submission 203627) | Sediment microbial communities from Yellowstone Lake, YNP, Wyoming, USA - YL17G12_0 | ecosystem: Environmental > Aquatic > Freshwater > Lake > Sediment | place: USA: Wyoming | collected... | reverse complement strand
TGATGAACATCAAACAAAAGTAATTCAGCTAAAGGGAATGGATGTAAAACTTCCAGTGGTATGTGACAATCCAAGTTGTAAGCACAGAGATTTTGAATTAAAACCTGAAGCCAGTAAATTCATAGACTTTCAAATTCTTAGATTGCAGGAACTTCCTGAAGATCTACCACCAGGCCAATTACCTCATTACATTGATGTGACAATTAGGCAGGATCTTGTAGATAATGCAAGACCAGGTGATAGAATAATTCTTACAGGAATAGTAAGAGTAGAGCAAGAATCAATTGCAGGAATAACTAGAGGACACAGTGGATTATACCGATTACGAATTGAAGGAAATAATATTGAATTTTTGGGAGGAAGGGGTTCTAAGACTTCACGTAAAATAGTAAGAGAAGAAGTTTCTCCAGAAGATGAAAAGATGATCAAAACACTTTCTCAAAGTCCTAACGTTTATCAGAGATTAATTGATTCTTTTGCACCACACATACAAGGACAGTCTCTAATCAAAGAAGCTATTTTGTTATTGATTGTCGGTTCAAATCAAAGATTGCTTGGCGATGGAAGTAAGATTAGAGGCGACATCAACGTATTTCTTGTTGGTGATCCTGGTACTGCAAAAAGTGAGATGTTAAAATTTTGTGCGAGAATAGCACCAAGAGGATTATATACATCAGGTCGAGGTTCAACTGCAGCAGGTCTTACAGCAGCTGTAGTTCGTGATAAAACAGGAATCATGATGTTAGAAGCAGGCGCTGTAGTTCTTGGTGATCAGGGTCTTGTATGTATTGATGAATTTGATAAGATGAAACCCGAAGACAGAAGTGCACTGCACGAAGTTATGGAACAACAATCTGCAAGTATTGCAAAAGGTGGTATTGTTGCTACACTAAATGCAAGAACATCCATTTTAGCAGCTGCAAACCCAATGTATGGAAAATATGATCCATTCAAAAATATCACTGAAAATGTAAATTTGCCAATTCCATTATTGACCCGATTTGACTTGATTTTTGTAGTACGTGATATTCCCGGAAGAGAAAAAGATGAAAAAATTGCAAGACACATCATTGAATTACATACACCTCAGGGAACTGACAAACGTTCTGTAATTGATGTGGATACCCTAACAAAATATCTTTCATATGCAAAAAGATCTAGTCCTGATTTGACAAAAGAAGCAGAAGAAAAGATTCTGGAATACTATCTACAAATGAGAAATGTAGAGTCTGAAGAAATGATCACAGTCACTCCTAGACAACTGGAAGGTATTATTCGACTTTCAACTGCCAGAGCAAGATTGCTCATGAAAGACAAAGTAGAAGAAGAAGATGCAGAACGAGCAATATTTTTGATTCAAAGCATGCTTCAGGATGCAGGTGTTGATGTCCATACTGGTAAAGTAGATCTTGGAGTTTTACAAGGAAGACCAAGAAGTGAAGTATCAAAGATGCAACTATTCATGGAGATTCTAAAATCAATGGAAGGTGACAATAAAGTTGCAGTTGAAGAAAGAGCATTTGTAAAAGAACTGGAAAAGACAGAAAAATTCACTGAAGAAGAAGCACGAAACTATGTTAGAAGAATGCTCCGCGAAGCATCTATTTATGAATCAAAACCCGGTCATTATAACCGAGTATGAAAATAGAAAAACTAGATCTTCTCAAACCTGCAATTGATTTTCTATTATCCGAAGGATTTTCCAAATTATATCCTCCTCAATCTGATTGTGTTGATGCTGGACTACTTGATGGAAAAAGTATACTGGTTTCTGCACCTACTGCAAGTGGAAAAACCCTTACAGCGATACTTGCAACAATTAGTTATCTTTCAAAAAACAATGGCAAGGTTATCTATCTTAGTCCACTAAGGGCATTAGCTGCTGAAAAATTTACAGAATTTAAAAAACTGGAAACAGTTGAATTAGGAAAAAAAATCAAAGTAGGTGTCTCTACTGGAGATTTTGAAAATATTGAAAAAAACCTTGAAAAAAATGATGTGTTAATTTTAACAAATGAGAAGATGGATTCTATAATTAGACACGGTGCTGAATGGATTGATGATATCGGGTTGGTTATTGCAGATGAAATCCATCTTATTGGTGATGAAAGTAGAGGACCAACATTAGAGATGATCTTAACAAAACTAAAACTATTGGTATCTAAACCACAGATTGTAGGTCTTAGTGCAACAATAACAAATTCTAATGAAATCGCAAACTGGCTTGATTGTATATTGGTAAAAAATAACTGGAGACCCGTGCCTCTTTCTGAGGGTGTATATGATGCAGGAGAAGTAATCATGAGTGATGGCAAAAAATTCAAAGTTGAACCTAGTATTCGCGGAATCCCTATTGACTTGGGCATACAATCAGTAAAAAATGGAGGACAATCCTTAGTTTTTGCAGAAACTAGAACTCGTTCAAAAGCGTTTGCAACAAAGGCAGCTGATGTTATTTCACAATTTTTAGAAAAAAAAGAATCAGAAGAACTAGAAAAGATTTCAAAAAAAATTCTATCCAATAATGAACATACTGAATTGGTAAAGACTCTTGCAACATTGATAAAAAAAGGTGTTGCATTTCATCATGCTGGACTGAATCAGAATTGCAGACAAACAATAGAAACTGAATTTCGTAAAGGAACGATCAAATTATTGTCTTCCACACCAACTTTAGCTGCTGGTGTAAATCTTCCTGCAAGAAGAGTCGTTATATCCAATATCAATAGATATAATGCAAAAGTTGGTGGAAACAGACCCATTAGTATTTTGGAGTATAAACAACTTTGCGGTAGAGCCGGAAGACCACAATATGATAATTATGGAGAATCAATTATTGTTGGAAATGGAAATGGTGAGGATCTAATGGAATACTATGTCCACGGAGAACCTGAACCCATTGTATCAAAAATTACCGATGATAAATCATTGAGAACTCATGTGTTGAGTGTAATTGTAACAAGCCCTGGAATTAAAAAAGAAGACATTCTGAATTTCTTTTTGCAAACATTAGGTGGATTGCAATCAAGAAAAGCAACAATAAAGTTTGCAATTGATATTTCCTTACGATTTCTCACAAACGCATTTTTAATTATTAAAAAAGGTGAAAGATATGCTGCAACAGAATTTGGAAAAAAGACCTCTATGTTATACATTGATCCACTTACAGCAACTTCTTTTAGAGATGCAATTGAAAATGTATCAAAAGAAAGGGCACACACTTTTGGATTTTTACACTTGATTTCAAACTGTGAGGAATTTTTCCCTAAATTCTCACTTAGACAAAAAGACTATGAAACTGCAAGTTTGATGATAGGGAATAATTCTTCTGAGCTTTTAGCACCAATATCTGAATATGATTGCTCCCGAAGTTTACTTGCTTTACAGTCTTGGATTACAGAATCTTCCGAATTGAACCTTTCTGATAATCTTGGAATCGAGTCTGGCGATATGCATAGAATGGCTGAGGCTGCTGATTGGTTATCCTATTGTCTTAGAGAAATTTCAAAACATGTTGATCGTGTAGATCTACTTGATGAATTAGAGAATCTACGAAGACGAATTGTATATGGTATTAAAGAGGAGTTATTAGATTTAGTTAAAGTAAAGGGAATTGGACGAATAAGGGCAAGGATGCTCTATAAACATGGAATTAAGACCCTTGATGATTTGGCAAATATTCCTGTGAATAAATTAGCAGAAATAGATAAAATTGGTTCAACCATTGCAGATAACATAAAGTCAGAGTTACGTAAGGTTAGATAATTGGCTGAATTGATAATCCCTGCAATAATTTCATGCATTGTTGCATTTTTTACAGTATATGTTGCCACTCCACCTTTAATCAAATTTCTACAAAAAAGAAATCTTGTAGTCAAAGACATGAACAAAAAAGATCATGTGATGGTAGTGAGACCTGGTGGCCCTTCAATTATTGCTGGAATTATTGCATCTGAACTTGTTTTGTATGAATTCTTCCAGATCAATGAAATTCTTGCAATAATAATTACTAGTTTTATTGCATTTGTAATTGGTTATGTAGATGATAGAAAAGTTATGGGTGGATGGTTTAAACCAATTGCTTTAGTAATTGCCTCAACACCAATAATTTTCCTTGGTACATATGATTCTCATCTGTCCTTTCCTTTATTTGGTACAGTCCAAATACCTGTTCTTTATCTAGGACTCGTAATTTTCATGATTCCAATTACAGGTAATACAATTAATTCTATTGATGTACTAAATGGGGTAGCAAGTGGTTTTATGATAATTGCAAGTTTTTCATTAAGTATTGCATTATTTATTTTACAAAACTATGAAATAGCAATAATCAGTTTACCATTGGGATTTGTTTCATTGGCATTTTACAAATACCATAAAATTCCAAGCAAGATATTTCCTGGAGATTCTGGTGCTTTAACTTTGGGTGCCATGTATGGCGTAATTGCGATTGTGGGCCGTGTAGAAATTATTGCATCTATTGCACTTTTACCTGCTATAATTAACTCATTTTTGTTTCTCTCTAGCATGAAACGAATTGTAGAGCACAGACAAATCAAAGGAAAACCTGTCGAACATACTGAAGATTTCAAACTAAAAGCAACTAATGATAAAACTGCCCCTATAACACTTGTGAGATTAATCCTTACAGGTGGACCATTATCTGAAAAACAAGTTGGGTATACAATTTTCAAACTGGCAATTTTTTCAGGAATACTTGCAATAATTACTGCATTTATGATGAGGATTTTAATTTGAAGATAGATCTTTTTGGATTCCTGTTTGTAATGTGGGTTTTGATTCTTGCTGGAGGAGGATTTCTAGTGACAATTTTGGGTCCTTTTTCTATCTCTGGTTATGGTGATTTTGATCTGTTATTGACTTCTATATTCAAAGCAATTATTGCAATAATTCTAGTAGTAGTTTGGATTCTGATATTGTCGAAATTAAAAAACTGGATATTTAAAAAAGAAATAAAATCCTAACTTTCTATCCACTGACTCTGTTTTTTATCATATTCTTTACGTGTATATCTTATTGTGGCTGGAACTCCTATGACAACCGAATTTTCTGGAACATCTCTAGTTACTACTGCACCCATAGCAACAACACTGTTCTTTCCAATAGTTACTCCTGCCTTGATTACAGCTCGTGCTCCAATCACTGCATTATCCTCTATAGTAACTCCAATCATTTTATTACACATTGGATACGGATCATTTGTCAGTACAGCAGCAGGGCCTATGAACACATTTTTTCCAATTCTTGAGAGTGGTGGGATGTATGCTTGTCCTTCTATCTTTGTATTCTCTCCAATTTTTACATCATAATCAATGTGTACAAGCGAACCGATCTTTACATTGTTCCCAATTTCTACATTATCTCCAATATATGAAAAATGCCAAATCTTGACATTGTCGCCAATTTTTGCTTTTTCTGAAACGAAATTAGTAACCATATCTATATCATAAATGCCATGGGTTTGCCATAGTAATAATCTTTTCAGGCAAGTTTTTCTTATTGCTTGTAAGAAATTTCATCTCTTGTTCCTTATTTCGTAATTGATCTGGTAACATTATTGGTATCTCCTCGATTATGGGATAAAACCTAGAGCATTTGGAACAAAATAATGCACCTTCTGAAACAACATTATTTTTTTCTTTAATTTCGTATAATTCTAAAGGATAATTTTTGTCTATGGGACATGCCAAAATATCAATCATTATTTTGTTCATTTTAAATCTAGATAAATTGGAATTCCTTTTTGACTAGATAAAAGTGCCGCTTCTGCTATTTTCGTTACATTCACTGCTTCTTGTGATTTTACAACTACATCGTTTTTTCCTTCTATAGATCCCAAAAAACTTTTAATCTCTAATAATAATGGCTCTTGCTTTTCATTACGTGGAATTTCGGTTTCTTCTTTTTTCTCTACTTTTACTTCCTGCGAAATAAAATCCGATGTAATTATTGCATCTGTACAAACTGCAGTAAATGTCCTGACTCTCTTTGGTGTAATCCAATTTGATGAAATAATCGCTACTTTATCATTTTTATATCCTAACATTATGCTTGCAAAATCTTCATGCTCATGATTTATCCTACCTGATCTTGCAAAAACTACGTCTGGTGTATCGTCAAACAACCAATTTGCAGTATCTATGTCATGTACAGAAGTATCATAAATTATTCCGACATCTTTGATGTGAAGGGGCATCCTATTCTCTCGATGAAATTCAAGCATTATAAGTTCTCCAAACTTTTTTTCTTTAACAAATTTTTTCACAATGTCCACTGCAGGATTAAAACGTTCAATATATCCACATGTTAGGATCACTTTGTTTTTTTCTGCTAACTCTGCAATTCTCTGACCATCTTCTGATTTGTATGTCATTGGTTTTTCTACAAATACATGTTTTTTTGCTTCAAGCAATTTTGTAGCAATTTCTGTATGAGTTGAAGTTGGTGTTACAACAAAAGCTCCGTCAAATTCTTCAGACTCGATCAAATCATCTAATGAACTATAATGATTTACTGAATATTTTTCACCATATTCCTTACTTCTTTCAGCATTTGCATCACAAACTGCAGAGAGGATACCTAATTGTGATAGTATTCTAGTATGATTTTTCCCCCACCCACCAGTACCGATTTGAACAACTTTCATCTAATACACCGCAGTCAACCAATGGGAGTAATCCTTATTTTTGTTCATTACTATACCTGTATATTTATCCATCATTTTTTTGGTAATGTCTCCAGGTTTACCATCTCCAATTTTTTTACCATCTATTGAAATTATTGGTGTAATTTCAGCTGCAGTGCCAGTAAGAAAAACTTCATCAGAAATAGTCAATTCACTTCTTGCAATTTCAGTTTCTATTATATCTATGTCCAGATTTCTTGCAATTTTTATAATAGAATCACGTGTAATTCCATTCAAAGCCGAAGATGATAATGGTGGCGTAATTAATTGATCTTCTCGTACAATGAAAATGTTTTCACCTGGTGCTTCACTCACATTTCCACTATGATCTAATAAAATTGCTTCATCGAATCCATTTCTTTTTGCTTCTTGTGTTGCTATGATTGAATTAAGATAATTACCACCCATCTTTGCTTGAGGAGGTGTTGACATGTCTGAGAATTTTCTCCATGATACAACACCTGCAGTAATTCCGTTTTTGTTAAATAAATCACCAAATGGAAATATAAAAATTGCAACATTAGTCGGTGCCTTTTCTGTTACATGTAGATTTATTCCATAGTCCCCCACAAAATAAAAAGGTCTAATGTAACACGATTTTTTTATTTTATTTTTTTTACAAATTCCAGTTATTGCGTCACTGATAATTTTATCTGAAAAATTAAGTGAAATGTTATAAAACTGCCCTGATCTTCTAAATCGTTTAACATGTGCATCTAATCTAAAGGCAAACAGATTTTCCCCATTCCAATATGCACGTATTCCTTCAAAAACTGATGTTCCGTAGTGAATTGCATGTGTTGTAATAGGAACATTGGCCTTGTCTAATGTTACAAATTTCCCATCAAACCAAACATATTTTGAAAGAGGCAGACCCATAAAAAAATCTCCACCATATCAGTAATTAATCTATTCGGGAACTGTTTTTTGATATTTTCTCTAAAAATTTGAATAAGTACATAATTCTGATAATTGTATTTGATAAAAATACCGCAGTTTGAAGACGTTTTTGAATTATTCAAATTTTCATATGAACTTTGATTTGATAATTTCTATAATCTGAAGACAATAAAGAATTGAAGATAAAAATGCTAAAAACGTGGATCTAATTTTGATCCGTGATCATTTTTTCTTTTTTAAAATGTTTTAAAATTGTATTCCAAACATCAACCATTTTGTGTAATCTTTTTAATTTCACCTGTAGAAATTCAAGTAAATCATCATTTCAATTATGGCAGCAAAGAAAAAAGCAACAGAAAAAAAGACAACCAAAAAGACTTCAAAAAAGAAATAATCTTTTGAATCTTGTTTTATTTTTTATATTCTGATCTTTATTTTTCTAAAAATAACTGTTTTCTGATAATTCTACTCGGACCATCCCTCTTTTGGAAATTTCATTCCCAAAATTCGGGTTGTTTTATCTTCCGAACCTGAAAATTTCTTAATTATGTTCCAATTTTCTTCAATAATTCTCCCAACACTTTCTGGGACATCATTTTTCCAATTTGATTCTCTTTCTAATGCTGAATCATATAGACTTTTTTTTACAGCTGCTGCAGATAGCGTCTTTCTTTGTCCTACTTTGGGTTTTAATCTGTATATTTTGAGCATGTATCCTTCTGCCTTGTCACCTGTATATGAAAAGAAATCTCCTTGTACTCCCCTAAGTATTTGTTTTCGTAACTCCCAAGATCTAGGTGATAATAATGGTGGCATGTATTTTTTAAAAGGAGCAAAAAATGCATAATCATCCGTAACTAAAATAGAATTCCCGAAAATCGATGTAAGCATTTTTTTCCTAATCTCAAAATTAAATGGAAAGCTTTTACTGTTGATTTCCTTTTCTCCTGATTTAAAAACAACCGGCATGACTTTTACAATGTCTGCATTATTTTTTAATTCCTTAATTATTTCAACATGTGCATTGGTTACAGGATTCAGATGTGCAAGATATAGAGCAGTTATCAACTATACTGACTCAAAAAATGTTATATTTCAATGATTGACTTTCTCAAAATATGGGGACGATGGGATTCGAACCCATGATCTCCAGCACCCGAGGCTGGCAGTATACCAAGCTAACCTACGTCCCCAGAAGTAAGAATCATTCGATGATTTTATTTCTTTAAAAACTTGATTAACCGTATGATTCGTACTTTAATTCAAAGCTTCCATCTGAACGCTTGTCATGTTCTGTAACAAATCCTTTTGGGTTTAAGAAATCCATAACACCATCAATTGTTCCTTGCCACCCACAAACATAAAATATTGTGTTTTCTTTAGTGATTTTATCCCCAATCAATTCTTCTAATGGTGAAATTCCATTGTCTCTTAGCCTAAGAAATGTTTCAACTCTTCCAACCTGACCTGACCACGATCTGTTAAACCATTCTTGTGGTCTACTAATGGCTGCTCTATATTTGAAATTCCATTTATCTTTTCCTTTTGCTATACTTTCATTCTCTAAGTTTACCAGTAATTCTTTGTAACTTAACTCATCAACATAACTTGCACCATGAAGAACAATGATCTCTCTTTTATCTCCAGTATCATGTAGATGTTGTGCAAAACTTACAAATGGCGCAAGACCAGTTCCTCCCCCAATACAAACAATTCGTCTATTGTCTTTTTCTCCGTTTGGAAGTATATCGTTTATCAAAAGTGCCCTACCTGTAGGTTTTAACCATAAAATCTCATCACCTTCTTTTGCATTGAATAACTGCGTGGTCAATCTACCTGGAAGTGGTTTTCTTACCCATCTAATTACAAGCTCGATATACTTTCTATTTTCTGGATGTGATGCAATTGAATATGCTCTTCTGACAATTTTCCCACCTTCAGTAGGATTTGGTAAACCCAATGTAATGAATTGACCAGCTTGATATTCTGGAACTGGGCCGTCTTTTGGTACTAATCTAATAATTACAAGATCTTCTTTAAGTAACTGAACATATGTGACAGTTGCTTTGTTATCTACTACCATAACGTTACAACCCTACTAATTATGGTTAAATATCTTGTGTTGATTTTATGCTCATATTTTCTATTTAACCGCTAAACGTTAATAACCAATTTGAAAAATGTTATTCGATCAGTTTACTGATTATTGGGCCGATCGTCTAGTCTGGTAGGATGGGTGCATGGCATGCATCAGATCGAGGGTTCAAATCCCTTTCGGTCCACTCTTTTTTTTACATTGACAAGTAGTCTCTCTAATTCGGAATCTTTTTCCTTAGACATTTCTTTAATTCTGTCTTTTGATAATGAATATCCAAGATCGATAATTGCCTGTAATGCACTCTTTCTAACTTCCAAATTAGAATCAAACAGACAATTATGAATTGCTTCTTTTGCTTCTGTTGCTTTGAGATGACCTAATGCTCCTAATGCACAGGCTCTCACCATGGAGCTTTGATCATATGTGAGCTTGATAATCTCTGGTATGGCATTAGAGTCATTTCTATTTGATAACACTAAAGATGCATATCCTCTGATATTCTTATTTTGAGAGCCTAAACTGTTTATCAATAAATCTGAAATTTTATTTTCATTTAATACTAGTGAGCTAAATGCTTCTCCTCTTACTTGAATATCATTATCATCTAATTTTAAAATTATTTTTTGTATGATTTCTATATTATCTGTAGAGGAAAGAGACTCTAGAATTTTGATTTTTTCTTCAATAGTTCCTAAATCTAAAATTTCTTTGATATTTTTCAAGTTATTCATTGGAATCACCAAATCTAGTTAATAATGATTCAATATTTTTCATAAAATTTTCTCTAAACTCAAAAAACCTCTTTTAGCTTTAAATTATCGTTAAATACCAAATTTTTCATGTCAAACGAATCCAGAAACACAATATTCATTGGTAAGAAACCCTTGATGGCATATGTAACATCAACGCTAATTCAATTGGCAAACTTACCCTCCGTCTACATCAAAGCTAGAGGTATGAGCATTGGTCATGCTGTGGATGTAGCTCAAATAGTTGCAAGAAAAACAGAAAATGCTGGATACTCTATTGGAGAAATCAAAATAGGTTCAGAATCATTAGAGTCACTAGACGGTAGAACCAGAAACGTTTCAACAATAGAAATTGAAGTAAAGAGAAACAGTTGATAATTGTACTTTACTTGAAATTTTTTATTTTATTCCATTTGAAAACCCGTATTTCTTTTCTAATTTTTGGAATTTGGGTAGTTCTACCAGATCATTGAACTGATCAAAATTTACAACTTTTTGTTTAAACTTTGTAGTTGTTCCTGTTCTCTTTAATTCTTTTAAAATACCCATCGTTGCAAAAGTGTTGGCAAACAATACTGAAAGTGGATATAAAATTATTTTAAATCCTAATTTATGTAATATTTCTGCCGAACTAATCGGAGTTGCACCTCCCTCAATCATATTTGCAACAAGCGGTGCATTTATTGCTTTTCCAATTATCTTCATTTCTTCTAATGATCTTGGTGCTTCAATAAATACAGCATCTGCACCTGTTTTTTTATTTTGTAACCCGCGTTCTATTGCAGCATCTAGTCCTTCTGTTGCCCTTGCATCCGTTCTTGCAACAATTATGAAATCTTTACTTCGTCTCGAATCTATTGCTGCGCCTAATTTCTCAGTGTATTCTTCCTGTGATATGACCTCCTTTCCTTGCATATGCCCACATCTTTTTGGCCATCTTTGATCTTCTAGAAAAATTCCAGAAGCTCCTGCATGTTCTAATTCTCTTACTAATTTCCAAACACTCAACGCATTACCATACCCTGTATCTGAATCAACTATCACTGGTACTGAAACTGCACGACAAATTCTTCTTGCATTATCAAGAGTTTCTGTTGCTCCGATAAACCCATAATCCGGCATTCCAAATAACGTAGCTGAAGTTCCATATCCTGTTTGAAACATGGCTTCAAATCCAACTTTTTCTGCAATTTTTGCTCCTATTGCATCATACACTCCTGGAATAACAAGAGGTTTGTTTGCCTTTAACATGCTTTTCAATTTTTTCATGACTTTATTTTTACATTGAATTATTTATGATTTTAAAACCATTTCTAGTGTCAGATATAAAAATATCACATCTGGCGTTTCTGCACAAAAAAGCTCCTGAAAAAAATTCTGTATAACATTCTTTTTTAGAGGCATCCTCACATGAGGAGTCCAAACCATGCCTTGCGTCATATCTGGGCACATTACTGGTTCTCAAAGACTAATTACAATTTTGGATTAATTGCCAAAGTTGGCGGACGGAACACCATGGATGAATTAAAGAAAATCTATGGTCAATCCCCCCTGAAAAGATACTTGAGATAATTGGTTAAGACCTGATCTAACTGGTTATGGTTCAACCCATTCAAGGTATTGTCAAATTTATTGACAATTAATGAAATGGTATCCACCAGATTTATTCGGGAAAGTATGCTGTGATCTATAATTCAAACTAGGTGATTAGTTTTTACTTTTAACAAAAAAATCTATTCTATCTTGATTTCTTTTCCTTTTTTAGTTATTTTATTTTCATCTATTTTGTTTAATTCAGATTCTAAGAATTTTCTATACCTTTGAGTTTCTTCATTTGTCATATTGGCAAAATTAGAGCCAAGAATTGAACCTATTGTGGACATCTTTTCTAGCAGATCCATTGCAACAAATCTTCCCACATTGCCTAATCTGAAAATAACATCTAATTGTTTTCTAACAATGTCATTAATTTTGTCAACATCTTCTGCAGTTTCTATCCCTTTTTTTGTAAGTTGATACTTTCCATCTTTATCTTCTTCAATTAGACCTTCATCAAGTAATCTTCCCAATAATGGATAGATCAAACCAGGTGAAGGTTTCCATATGCCATTACTTTGATCAACTGCATAATCTATGATTTCTTTTCCAGTACATACTTTCTTTTTTAGTAATTCTAAAACGAAACACCTTGAAAACCCTCTTGGTACTGAACTTCCAACTCTTTGAAACCATTCTGAAATCATAACTTGTAATATCGCTAGTGACATATAATAATTTTTTGAGCAATAGGCCGTAATTACTACATATTTAACTTACTTTCTAGGTAGTCATTCTGACAAATGGTAGAATCTATTGAATTTGATTTGATAATATGTGGTTCTGGATTAGCAGGTTTAAGAGCCTCAATAGAGGCTGCTAGAAAGAATCCAAAAATCAAGATTGGAATAGTTTCAAAACTTCAAGTTATGCGTTCACATTCCGTATCTGCAGAAGGTGGAACAGCTGCTGTTCTTTTTGAAGATGAGGGTGATACAATTGAATCTCATATTTATGATACTGTAAAAGGAAGCGATTTTCTTGCTGACCAAGATGTTGCTGAAAGGCTTTGTGTGGAAATGCCAAAAGAAATTTACCAATTGGATCATTGGGGGATGCCTTGGTCTAGAAGAAAAGATGGAAGAATAGGACAAAGAAACTTTGGTGGTTATAGTTTTCCAAGAGCCACTTATGCATCTGATAAAGTAGGTTTCTTTGAAATGCAAACTTTGTATGACACTTGTCAAAAATATGACAACATCGAATATCTCAATGAATGGTTTGCAACATCAATTATCCATGATGGAAGACAATTTATGGGAATTACTGCAATTGAACTTTCTTCTGGTAATTTTTATGCCATTAAAGGAAAAGCTTTGATTATTGCAACTGGTGGAGCTGGAAGACTATATAGTTTTTCAACTTATGCATTATCTTCAACTCCTGATGGTTTGGATATGGCATTACGTGCTGGCATGGCACTCAAAGATATGGAATTTGTACAATTTCATCCGACTGGAATTTTACCCTCTGGAATATTGATTACTGAAGGTGCTAGGGGAGAAGGAGGATATCTTCTAAATAACAAAGGTCAGCGATTTATGCAAAAATATGCTGCTGAAAAAATGGAATTAGCTCCACGTGATATTGTTTCTAGATCTATGATGACAGAAATGAGTGAAGGTCGTGGATTCAAACATGAAACAGGCGTTGATTGTATGAAACTTGATTTGAGACATCTTGGTGATGAAAAAATTAAAGAGAAATTAGGCGGCATTAGAGAAATCTCTATCAAATTTTCTGGATTAGATCCTGCAACTGAACTTCTTGATGTTAGACCTGTATGCCACTATATGATGGGCGGCATTCATACCAATATTGATGGAGCTACAGAATTACAGGGTGTTTGGGCTGCAGGTGAGGCAGCATGTAATAGTGTTCATGGCTCAAATCGACTTGGTGCAAATTCTACTTCTGAGTGTATAGTTTGGGGAAAAATTACTGGTAACTTAGCCGTTGACTATATCGAAAAAGGTGTTGCGCCAACTCCTTGGCCACATCACTTAGTTGCAGCAGAGGAAAAGAGAATCTATGATGGAATTTTTCGAGGTAATGGTGATGCTAATCCATATGAGATCAAACAAGAATTAACTGATACCATGAATGATAAAGCATATGTTTTTAGAAATGAAAAAAATATGGTTGAAGGACTAAAGAAAATTCGTCAATTAAAAGAGCAAACCTGGAAACACGTTGATGACAAAGCAAAAGAATACAATACCAACTTTTCAAATGTACTAGAACTTGATTCAATGTTTAGAGTTGCAGAAATAGTTTTGATTGGAGCTATTAACAGAAAGGAATCAAGAGGTGCACATGCAAGAACTGATTATCCAAAACGTGATGATGCAAATTTTTTACATCATACTCTGGCATACTATGATCCAAAAGAACCTATGATGAAAATACACCCTGTCACAATTACCAAATACCAACCAGTAGAGAGGAAATACTAGATGACAAACCAAGATGAACATAAAGAAGGTATTGGAGGCATGATTAATCCTCGGAGATACGGTATTGAAAGAGTTGCATATTTGTTAATGCGATTAAGTGGATTGGGATTATTGGCCTATTTTATAGGTCATATTTACGAAACTAGTACAATTTTAAAAGGTCAGGTTGGATGGAATGAATTTCTTGAATTAACACAAACTAATGCAGGTCACGCTATTTTGGCGATAGTAATTGGAATGTGTGTTTTTCACACTGTCAATGGAATTAGAGTTATGCTTGGACATGGTGGGGTTGGCGTAGGAAAGCCCGCAAGACCTGATTATCCATATCCTTCAGCATCACAAAATATTAGACACAAGATGGGTATCTATTCTGCAATAATACTTGCTGCAATTGCAATGATGTATGGACTAGCAGTAATGTTTGGTGAATAAAATGAGAGAAAGCATTATCATGAAAATACATTATGGAACTGCCCTGGCAGCTGTGGCCCTTGTAGCAGTTCATGTCTTGATGCGTCTTACGCAAGGATTTTCAGAATCTCTAGAATATGACAGTATAATTGCAAACTACAAATTCTTACCTTATGCTGGCATGCTTGAAATAATCTTGATTTTATTATCCATTCACGGGTTTAATGGATTAAGAGTTATTTTACTTGAATTAAAACAAGGTAGAACATATGAAAAAGTAGTATCATATGGTTGTGTTGCAGCTATGATTGCATTAATTGTATATGGTTCACGAACAATAATAATGGTAAATACGGGGATGATATAGATGGCACAAACACCTAGTATAGCAGAAGAAAGCACATCAACACAGTTTTCTTCCCAACAATCAATTACTCTACGTATTGCGAAATATAATCCTGAACATGATAGTGCCAAGAAATTCATGGAGTTTAACGTTTCATATGAAAAATGGACTACTGTATTAGAGGCAATTCTTGAAGTAAAGAAACATTTTGATCATTCTGTTGCAGTTCGTTATTCTTGTAGACAAGCCACCTGTGGTTCATGTGGAATGATTATCAATGGTAAACCAAGACTCGCATGTTTTACAAAAATCAGTGAATTGAATTCAAATGTTATAACAGTAGAGCCAATGAACAACTTTCCAATTATTCGTGATTTAGCAGTTAAGTTTGAACGACTATTTGATACACATCATAAAGTAAAACCGTACATCATTCGTGATGATACTGAGATTACAACTGACACAAAAGAATTTCTACAGTCTCCAGAAGAATTAGAACAATACATCCAATTCTCAAATTGTATCAAATGTGGATTGTGTAATTCTGCATGTCCTACAATGGCAACTGATTCTTCATTTGTAGGACCTCAAGCATTAGCTCAAGCATATAGATATGTTGCTGATAGTAGAGACAAAGGAAAAGACAATAGACTAAAAATTATTGATGATTCTCACGGTATTTGGAGATGTCATTTTGCAGGTTCTTGTAGTCAAGTGTGCCCAAAAGGAGTAGATCCAGCTATGGGGATTCAGCTACTTCGAGGCTATATGTTGGGGTTTAGAAGCTAATTCTTCTTTTTTGGATTAGGACTATTGTTTACTTGATTGTTAATTTGTTCTGCCATAAAGTGGTTTGAGACATTTACTTTAACGTCATCAATTCCATTTACTTTCAAAAGATTATCGTGAATATCTTGACAGATTTTAAATCCAAACACTGCGGGACAAAATGGACTAGTTAGATGCAAATCCACTTTAACATTATTGTTGTTGATATCAACTTCATCAATCAATTCTAAATCCGTAATTGATGTATTGATTTCAGGATCTACAATCTTTGATAATTCATCAAAAATTTTTACTCGAAGTTGTTTGATATCTAAACTCATGTCGGAAAAAGCGTCGATGCTATATATAACCATTCTAGAACCTTAGATAATGTATCGTTCACGCCTTGATACTGATTTGAGTGATATTACTTTAGATTATGTTTCATCAATAAATGACGATTCTCAAATAGTGCTTTATGATATTTTGGGAAGTCAAGCTCATACTCTTATGTTATATGAAAACAAAATCATTACAAAAAATGATGCAAAAAAAATCCTTTCCGTATTAGAGTCTTTGAAAAATAAAAAATTTGATGCTTCATCTGGGGCAGAAGATATTCATGAATTAATTGAAACTCTTGTAATCAAAAAAGCAGGTATGGCAAGTGGTGGAAAAATGCATACTGCAAGATCACGAAATGATCAAGTTGCTTTAGATATTAGAATGAAAATTCGTGATGATATTAACATTATTTGTAATTGCATACTTGATACAATTGAAGTGCTTGTCTCTTTGGCAAAAAATCATCAAAAAACAATAATGCCTCTTTATACACATCTACAACAAGCTCAGGCAGGCTTGTTTTCACACTATCTATTGGCTCAGGTAGATGTATTGTTTAGAGACTTTGATCGTCTTTATAGTACATTTAGTCATGTTAATCAAAGTCCTCTAGGCGCAGGACCTGTTGGTGGAACTAGTATTGCAATTAATCGACATAGCACTGCAAAGATGTTAGGATTTGATGGGATAGTTGAGAACTCCCTTGATGCAACAAGTACACGCGATTTTGTTGCTGAATATGTTGCAATGATAGCAATACTGATGACTAATCTCAGTAGAATTTCTGAAGACTTTATAATTTGGTCTACATCTGAATTTTCCTTTATAGAATTAGCTGATGAATTTACATCACCATCAAGCGTAATGCCACAAAAGAAAAACCCTGATATCTTAGAATTAACAAGAGGAAAAACTGCAGAGGTAATTGGAAATCTTACTGCAATTCTAACTACAATCAAAGGCCTGGCTTCAGGATATGGACGTGATCTGCAACAAATCAAATCATCTATTTGGTCAACATCCAAAATTTCGATTAGTGCATTATTGATTTTAAAATCCATTCTTCTTACATTACATGTTAATGAAAAGGAAATGAAAAAGGCCGCAGAATCTAGTTATCTTGTTGCACTTGACATTGCAGAGAAATTAGTTCAAAATGGAATTCCATTTCGAACAACTCATAAAATTACAGGAGCTCTAGTACAGATAGCACATCAGTCCAACAAATCTATGAATAAACTTAGTATGAAAGAAATTTCAAAAATTGCTCAGGAAACAAAAATTAATCCAGACTTGATGATGGAAATTATTCAATCTACTACAATTACATCATCTCTAAAGGAAAGAAAGTCCTTTGGCTCTTCCGGATATGACGAACAGAAAAGAATGATTGAAGATCGTATGAAAAAAATTAACAGTTATAGAATCAGTGCAACAAAACGAGATGATGATATTTTAAAGGCGCTCACTAATCTATCCAATAACATTATTGATTTGATAAAATAGGGGCGGGTCTAGTGGGATTCGGACCCACGACAACCGGATTAAAAGTCCGGTGCGCTACCTGGCTGCGCCATAGACCCCTGACAAAAATGATTGGCGTGTATAATTTAGTCTTTTACAAAATTTTTTACTCTTACAGAAACTTTTAATCTGGCAATTTGTTTGAAATAATTCGTGCCCTTGTAGTATAGTCCGGTCTAGAATTCGACCCTGTCACGGTTGAGACGCGTGTTCAAATCCCGCCGAGGGCGCTTACTTTTCTGTTTAAATCCCGCTTTGCCAAATGAATAATCAGATTTGAGCAAACAACAATTCAAAGACAAATCAATTTACGAGTATCCCGAAAGAATTGCAAGAACTTGGAAGTTATTTGAGAAGGAACTCTCTAAAGAAACATGCCAAGTAA
>Ga0315290_10001123_pt1 | contig 18288 bp, 18 predicted proteins | sample YL17G12_0_MG_FD_203627 | JGI IMG/M metagenome (GOLD analysis project Ga0315290, IMG submission 203627) | Sediment microbial communities from Yellowstone Lake, YNP, Wyoming, USA - YL17G12_0 | ecosystem: Environmental > Aquatic > Freshwater > Lake > Sediment | place: USA: Wyoming | collected... | reverse complement strand
GTGTTTGGGGGACAAGCGGCGGCTGATTGATCCAAAATACGTTGGCGGATGGAACGTTTTGATGCTCACTTTGTGTATCAAGAATGGCCGCTCGCTCAATATCAGCCCCCGTAACGGAGCAGCCTCGTTGCACATCCATCCATACAGGCAGAATTAGTTCGCGTTTTTCATCTGCAATCAGACTGACTTTGAAGTTGAAACAAGCGTAGTGGTGTATGCGCACCTGTGTTGCCGCGCCAGGCACAGGAAACATTTTAGCGTTAGGTAAAGAGGCGGCTTTTTCAATGACTGCATATAATCCGGGCTTTTCAAGGCGCACGTTGTTGATGAAAAATTGGCCATTGGGGGTTTTCCCGCGCAATTCATTGACGATAGCTTCTACGAACACGTGACCGTAATGCAAAAAAGTAACGCCAGGCTGGCTATTGGCGGCATTGAAGGTGAGACGCTGGTGTGGCGCAATATCCCAGCGGGCAGCTACTTCATCTGGCAGCAGGGTTTCGTAGATGCCATAGGCGGGAGGATCCACCCAGCCACCCATCTGGCGACAAGCGCCGAGCACGAGTTGTTCAAGAGTGGTATCTTTATCCATGAGCTATTCTGCCGAAAAGTCTTCGCCGAACAAGGCTTCGTCGTATTCCTGGGTTTGCTGGTAGGCCTGCCGCGCCTGGACAAGGCTCTCGCCCAGTTGGGTAAACCCGGCACGCAGTTCTTCTGCGTTCTGAGATCCCACCCAAACATCGACCAGCAGGTCTTCAAAATCAACTTCGTCAGAAAACTGCCCCAATATCATACCCATTTCGCCGATGACCAATTCAAACATGTTGAGTTTTTGGTCGAGTATCTCAAGCAGGTAATCTTCCACAGTGCCACGTGCCGAAAGATTGTAGATACGGACATCGCGGGTCTGTCCCACACGGTGAATGCGTCCAACGCGCTGTTCAATGCGCATGGGGTTCCATGGAATGTCGAAATTCACCATCGTCCGACAAAACTGGAGGTTGCGCCCTTCCCCTGCAGCCTCGCTGGAGAGCAAAACGCGGGCGCGTTTCTCAAACGTTTCAATGGCTTGGTTTTTGGCGCTGATATCCATCTCGCCGTGATAGGTGACGAAATCGATATTCAATTGCCGCAGAAGCTCCGAGAGCCGGTCGAGGGTACGGCGGAAGTGGGTGAAAATGATGATCTTCTCGGTCGGGTCGCGCAGAATGGTTATGAGTAATTTTTGGAGCGCATCGGCCTTTGCCCAGGTGCGGATTTGTAAAGACTGGTCGGCTAGGCTGAGCAGCACGCGGCGGGATTCCTCGTCGTGAGCGCGGGCTGCCAGGGAGCGCAGCATCGGCTCGGCAGATTGAGGACTGCTGCCGATTTCGCGCTGAAGAGTGAGTAAAGCAAACCGGTCTACCTGTCGCAAACCGGCGTTTTCTTCCCTGCTCCCGATCACTTCCCCCTTAAATAACGGGGGCTGAGTGAGAGATGCCCGGATATAAGCGCTGGCGGCCTGGTAAAACGCGCTTTCCTCCGCAGAAAGATTCAGACGAATGGTATTGGCTTGGCGCAGCGGGAGTTTGATATTGACCTGACTGCGGGTGTGGCGCACCATCACATCCCCTAGTAGTTCGCGCAGTTGGCCGCGGTTTTTTGGCAAACGAGGATCCCCACTGACCACAAACTGCTTTCGGAATTCACGCGGTGTTTTCAATTGTCCTGGCTTGAGCAAGGTAATCAAGTTATAAAGTTCGTCGAGGTTGTTCTCAACAGGGGTGGCGGTGAGCAGTAAAATGTACTTGTGCTGTAACTCGTTGACAAATTTCCACGAGGCACTGTTACGGTTTTTGAGATGATGAGCTTCATCCACCACGATTAAGTCGTACGGGATTTGGATGAGACGGGCGCGGTTTTCAGCCCGTCTCGCAGTAGCCAACGAGGCAATCAACAGCGGGAAGCGTTCCCAGGCCTCGGGTCCTGCGGTGCGGAACTCGGGGTCAGCGCTTGTAACGAAACCGGGTAGGTCAAATTTGACAGCCAGCTCATCGCGCCATTGTTCCACCAGCGCGGCGGGAGTGACCACCATCACACGCTGAACAATGTTACGCGTAAGATACTCTTTGAGCACCAGTCCAGCTTCGATGGTTTTGCCCAGCCCGACTTCATCGCAGAACATGCCGCGCCCGCGAAAACGACGCAGCATAATCTGAGCAGCGTGCACCTGGTAATCGAAAGGCGCAAACTTGAGCAGGTCGAGGCAAATCAATTCGTCGAATCCTCCCACCAGCACGGCATGTTCTGCCAGCAGGCGCAGGTGGTAAAGTTCGCGGCTGGCGAATTGTCCGCCGCCGATGGCTTCGAACAGGCTGGCATCCCCGGGTATCAGGCGGATGTCAGTATCGAGGATTTTGAGGGATGTGTCAGGTGACATTTTGCTCTTCAGTGGTCTGGAGAAAATTATCGCTAAGCGATTATACCTTCGATTCTTGCAAGTAATTTTGGTGTATACAAATCCTGTGCTGGCTGGGTCACCCGTCCGGAATGGTGAATTGAAAACGGAGGTTCATGCTGTTCTACACTCATCTCCTAATTTCCCGGGAGCAGCATGATGGGCAAAATTCTTCCTTGGCTTCATGAACGCATCAAACGCTGGACAATAACTGCCACTCGTGCTGCATCTCCGACCATACCTCAAGCGTCACCTCAACCCCGGCTTCCCTGGCCTTCTGGGCAAATTCATACATTCGAGTATAAATTGGTTTTCATTGGATAATCATTTGCAATAGTAAAGAATAAGAAAAATTTATAAAAGTTCTGGCAGGCTCAAAGAATATCTCTTTCAATGATTTTATACTGCTTGTCGAAGGATTTGGTTTTTACCTTTCACGAGTCAGCGTAAGCCATCCCATCTTTACCCATTCGACGGTAAAGGAACTGGTCAATTTACAGAACGTCAAAGGTCAGGTAAAACCATTTCAAATCAAACAGCTCATGGAATTAGTTGAAAAGTACAACCTGCATCTTGAGGAGTAACCATGAAAGATTATCACATCAACATCTTCTACAACGACGAGGACAAAGGCTACATCGCCGACATTCCTGATTTGGCTCACTGCTCAGCCTTTGGCGAAACACCTGAGGAGGCATTGGAACAGGCTTTGGTTGCCAAGAAGGTATGGCTTGAATCCGCCAAGAAAGAGGGTAAATCCATTCCAAAACCAAAATATCGCCCCGCCATTTATCAATTACCGGCTGTCGCAAATTAGTTTCCAAATCCTCGTTCCGAAAAGTGACGGGGATTTTTATTTAAACCAGAAGGCAAGTTCAGGCCTTTAGCGATGGGTACAAATTAGCATTTCCCCTAATTAATTCGATCTCGTTCTTCTTCTTGAGGGCGAGATTTTTTATTATTACTCCCAAAACCAGCCCAGAGACTTTAGCCCAAGCCTCAATATATTATGGGATGCGTTTTCATCCCGATCCATGACAAGGCCACACACAGGACATTGATGCACCCGGACGGACAAAGACTTCTCAACCAAAGTTCCACAGCAAGAGTATTGCTTAGATGTGTTGCGTGGACCAACCGATACGACACGACGACCAGCGTTCTCAGCTTTGTACGTCCTGTACGTTATCAGTTGGTTCCAGGCTGCATCCGCGATGCTCTTTGCCAAACAATGGTTTTGAAGCATGTTCCTGACGTTCAATTTTTCGAATGCGATCATGCCAAAACCGCCTACCCATTCCCGCCTAACCTTATGGGCAAAGTCTTTGCGCCGGTTGGCAATACGTTGATGGGATAGCAGGTCTTGTCGTTGACCTTCCTCCGCAAGACAATTTCATTAAGAAGCTTCGTGTCGCACACACTGAGGTTAATCGGTAGGCAGCGTTCTTATTCGTCTGTTATGAGGCAGTTATATCTCTATCGTCGACTCCGATTATTTGCTTGATCGCAGGGGCAGGAAGCCCTGCTTGATCCACCAAATCACTGAGTTCATTGGCAAGCTGTTGCACTTCGTCAGGCGCTTGGGAAACGTGATAGGCCAAACCTACTTCGCCTAATTTTGAATTCAGCAGCATTCGCATACTCGCGACTTGCAGGAAACTCGGCATGATCCTGATAGAATTTTCCGACGATGGAACAATCTTATGTCCCAAAGCGCGCAGAACTTGATGGGCTTCGCGCCGGGCATCAACAAAAAGTTTCAAGTCTTCCTTCGATCGAGCCAGGGCGTGCAAATCGCAGTTGTATTTCATGGTCAGCTTTCCAATGAGAGCCACTCCAGCGGCATGGGTCATTTGGTGATCAGTCATTTCCGTTGACGTTTTTGCTTTAATACCCGCGCTGCGTAGAGTCTTGATGAGTCGTTCAAGCCTTGGAGTAATCGTCCCGTCAACTTCGCCAAACGGGATGGAAGCGAGTGATGTTAATACAATGGCGCGAATGATGTCCCCATCCCGCTTTCCACCCGCAACTACAGTTCCCAGCATGATCCGTTGTTTGTCTATGATCTCAGCGAATTCAGCTGGACCGGAAAGGTTGTTGCCCATGAAGACAATGTTCGGAGACTTGTTTTGGGCCAACACTGGCAAAAGATCTGCTACTTGGTTTTTGCGAATGATAACGAGCACGAAGTCATAGAGGTCTTCTGGGTCGAGACGGTTGATAACCGGGACCTTGGCAATGCTTCGTTTATGGTTGAACGGATTTTCGATAATAATCCCCTTATCTTGTATTTCTTCAAAACGCTTTCCACGGGTGAGAACTTTCACGTCAAGTCCAGCATTGAATAAACACGTGGCGATTGCTGAACCGTTCACCCCAGCTCCTATTACGAGTATCCTTGCATTGTCCGTTTTCATCTTGTTAACATCCTTTTTTTCGGAAGCTGCTATAAAGAATGATCTACTGCATAACGGTTTGGCACCTGCCGCCTGATTCTGGCAAGCCAAGTAATTCTGAAAACCACTTTTTCCATGAAGTGGCCGCCGCATACCCGCGCCGAGGCGGTCAGGTGGAGCCGGTGGGCGGCACCGAAGGTGACTCCCGGTTCTGAGCTAAATTCGTATGCTCTCCCTAGCCAATAACGGCGAGAAATCGGCGGTCGCGCGAACTGCCTATTTATCTTTCCAACTGAGAAACATAAACAAGAAGCCCACGAGTATGTTATAGAGAGTCACAGCCTTTCCGAACAACTCGCCCGCCGCGAAACTAAAAAGTAGTCCAGTGTTCAGATCGTATAAAAGAGAGTAGAGACCAAAGAACACCATTGCAGAGCCAAGTGCTACCCCAAACAGGAGGGCTCTTGGATCCTTCAATAGGACGAAAATCCCCGTTAAAAATGCAGCAATTGTGAGCCATAGGTCGGCAGCTACAAAGGAAAGAAAGTAGTTCCGGAATCCCGGAACGCTCTCAGTGACCGGAAACCTGCCAGACCATACCAGGATCCATTGTAGTAGGATTCCTGCGCCAGTAAGGAAGCTTAGTACGCAAATCAATATTCTCGATGCTTTCACAAGTTCACTCCTTGTTCTAGCAGAGTCAATTATACGGATACTTACCGTTTGTGGTGGGCTAATCATGATTCTACGAGCAGGGTGTGTTTAAACCCGGGTTTATACGAGCTCGGTGCGTTTAATCCCGAGATGAATACGATCCAGTGGTGAATATACTGCCGCTAGATTGTCGACGTGGGTATGCTTTTTGCGCACTCGTTTCAAGAATGGGATGCCTGCACACCCGTCCGCTCCTATTTTCCCCCTCATCATTTCCTCACCTGCCTGCCTTTGGCTTCTACGACACCGGCGAGTTCCATGCCGAGCCAGCGTCTCATTGAATACCCAACCACAAAGTTCCAGCGTCCGATTGAGTTGGGTTCGTTGGCTCTTAGGAGGTTTGAGGCGATACTTGAAAGTTTTCACCGCATAGCTCATGTGTTCTTTTACAACGATGTCCACCTTTTTGCAAGGATGTGCGCCTTAGTTCCCCACTGCTGCCCGTGCTGGCCTGCGCCAGTAGGACAGTGAAGCAGGGGGCTTTACCCCCGCGAGTTCCGGGGGTTTCGGCGCTGTTTCGGTAATTTTGTTGAATTGATTCCCGCGCAGCATGACCAGCGAGAGGGTAAAAACACCGATCGCTAAGAAAAAGAAACCTGCAGTTTGGGGAGTCGCTGTCCCCAGTGCACCTAGCGTCTCTCCGGCCGCCAGCAGGCGGATGCCCACTTCCGCAGTATGCGCAAGAGCGTATTGTTCACTTAGCTTCATGATCGAGAGCATGGCGACCCAAGGTACGATGAACTCCCCCACACCCAGCAGGCCGAAGTACACTGCGATTTTCATCAGTGATTCATTGACGGGTTTGAGCGCTGCATAAAGCGCTAGGAACATCACGCCCAGAAGTGCAATGGAGAGGATATCCAATGCATTGAGATAGAAAAGTCCCACAACTTTGCTTTGCTGGAAGAGCAGGTACCAGCCCTCGATTGAATCGGGGTATTTATCCCATTGGATGAACAGGAATTCGCTTATATAAAATACAAGTGTAACCAAGGGAGCCGCACCGTCGAGGATATACAGACTTTTCATGTTGGGCGAGGAACGTTGGTTTGTGTTTTGAGTTAAGTCTGGCAAAGAGGTTCCCTTCAGGAAATAATCGAACCAGGTGTAATAGCAGTGGCCAGCGCCTCGATCACCCGCGCGCAACCTCCCGAGCCCAGGTAGGCGGCATGCTCAGCGACATCCCCGAATTTCTTCCCGGTGACCCGTGCGCACTCGAATTCATAATCGGTGCTTTCCAGGTAGTGTTCGATCAATTCATTGTTCTCGGGGCTATTCAGGTCAAAGGTTCCGGCCCCTGCCCTAGAGCGTACCAACTCCCTGAGCCAGATGGCGGCACCCAGGGCGCCACACGCCCCACCGCTCAAACCAATACCACCCGCCAGGCCGGCGGCCATGACCGTGTGCAGGCCGGAGGCGCCCACCTTCCGCGCCAGCTCAGCGGTGCAGCTCACTGGAGGCTCAGGCGCCTCTTCCTGTTCGCTTGAGAAAAGGGAATCCAGTTGACTTATGGCAAGCCGCGAATAATCCGCGGTCATGCCGAAGCAGCGGATCGGACCTCCCCGCAGGAAAAATCGCAGGATCTGCTTTCCCTGCCCGTGCTTCCAGTCCAGCTGGGTGACGTCGGAGCAGTTGATGCTCTTGTAGCGAGCCTGGAAGGACTCGGCGAGTCTCTGGGCTGCGGTGACAGCGGCCGCCTCAGCCCGGGGGGAGGCGCCGAAGAGCCGGTAGGCCTGTGCCCCGGCCGCGAGCGCAGCGCCCCACACCTGACCGCACTGATAGCCCTGTCCGAGGATTCCACCTGCCAGGTTCATCGAGGCGTGTTCTTCGATTTTCATCGGGTATTCGTAAGAGCCGTCCACGACGCTCATGACGGTCTCTGATCAGGTGCCCACCCGGAGAAACTGGCGCACGGTCCCGAGCGTGGATACCTCATGCTTTGCCTTCTTCATTTCGCCTCCTAAAATTTCATTATATCAGTTGACCCAATGACACTCCCGGAGGCCGACCGCAGGAAGTCGTCCATCCCTTTCTGCAGGCTGGCCGGTGATGACATAGTTGTGGACCGGGGTTGACGGGAGAGGGACTACAGCACTTCGAGCAAGGTGTCCACATTGTCTTTGTGACGATCTCTGTCCCCTAAAGCGGACAGCTTCGCAGAGCACGCCGGTGCGAGACGGCAGGGCAGGCAAGCCAGGATGCAGCGGGAGTAATCATCCAGAACCGTGGATAGGTAATACCAGCCCCAACGCAAGATCTTGAAGTAGGTGAAGTCTGTTTGCCACAACTCATTAACTCTTTGGGTGGGATTCTGGAATTTATCTTTGGCGGTGATCATTCGAAAGGCTGGACTTTCCACCAGATCGAAGCCCTTCAGAATGCGGTAGGTGCTTGATTCCGAGATGAAATAACCCTTTTCATCATTGAAAAGCTAGGCCACCTGCCAAGAGGATTGGTCCGGATGCTCCAGAGCCAACTTAATGGTTATTATAATAATTTCCCTTATTCTTCACACTTGGCTTCAATGATCTTGCGATAATCCTTTGCGACCTCACCCACAAGAACAGGCTTGCGGCGTTTCGGTGTCCATACAAGTTGTAGCATGAGAAGATGTACTCTGTGTTCATCACTTTGATAGTCTGTCATTTTCATGTCTCTTGACTACCAATCAGACAAACCCCACAGTACACGCTTTCGCGGGAGCTAAACCTAACAAGTTCAAAACCCGCCTATCGACTCACCTTGAAAGGACGGTAGCTTGCGGCGGGTCCTTTAGTACGGTCATCACCACCCCAGGTACCGGTCAATCGCCGCGGCCGCCTTTCGCCCGGCTACCATCGCCGTCACCACCAGGTGCGGACCGGTGACCACATCTCCGCCGGTGAACACACCCTTGCGATGCGTCGCGCCGGTGTGCTCATCCGCCATCAACAGACCGGAGGAGTGGGTCTGGATGCCGGGAGTGGTTGAACTGATGATCGGGTCAGGTTTGTAGCCGATAGCTAGGACGGCCGTGTCGGTTTCGATGACAAAGTTCGAACCTTCAACAATGGAAAACTTCCTCCGGCCGGATTGATCCGGCTCACCCAGCACAGTCCGGACACATTCGATCTGCGCCAGATGACCATTTCCTCCAGCGATGAAACGCACCGGCTGGGTCAGGAAATGATATTGCGCGCCTTCCTCAACTGCCATGGCACGGTCTTTGTGTCCGCCCGGCATTTCCGCTTCACTGCGGCGGTAAAGGCAGACCACTTCCTTGGCGCCCATGCGCAACGCGGTGCGCAGGCAATCGGCAGAAGTGTCGCCGCCGCCGATGACTACCATACGGTCTCCCACATCGGGGCGAATGCACATTTCATGCGGCAGTAGATCCATATCCACATTGGCGCGCACCAGGAAATCAGTCGCTTTGTAGATGCCAGGCAGGTTCTCGCCGGGTATATCGAGCGACATGTCCACCGTTGTGCCAAGTCCCAGAAAAACCGCATCATATCCACCAGAGAACAGTTTATCCACCGTAATGCGGGGACCGATATAAGTGTTGCCGACAAAGGTCACGCCTGCCCGGAGCAGGTCATCCCAAATATCGAAAACCACTTTTTTGGGGAGTTTAAAATTTGGGATGCCATAGATCAGCAGTCCGCCAGGAGCAGGCCGGGCATCGAAAATGGTTACCCAATGGCCATGGCCTACCAATTGTTTCGCGCACGCAAGTCCTGCCGGTCCCGCGCCGATGACGGCAACTTTCTTCCCGGTAAACTTACCGACCGGGATGTTCACTCCTCTTGTACGACGTTCATAATGCGTGGTAAAAGTCTCCAGCGCGCCGGTCGGGACCGGGAGGTGGTCTTTCTTTCCTCGAACGCATGCCCCCTCACACAGCCGTTCCTGCGGACAGATGCGCCCACAAACCTCCGGCAGCGAACTGGTCTGGCGGTAAACGCTGGCAGCCTGTAGGAAATGTCCATTCTCGATCAACCAGACCGCGTAGGAAATATCATTCCCACCCGGACAGGCTTTCTGACAAGGAGCCGGGTCCGGACAATGGATGCAGCGTTGCGACTCGAACATTGCCCACTCTTCGTCTACGCGGATAATGGCTTCATCAAAATCGCGGATACGTTCGCTGGCAGGACGCAATGGCAAGCCGTTCGACTCAAGTGCCATGCGTGCCTTGCGGTCAATGGATGAAAAATCTCGCGGAAGTGCTTCATCGGCCATGAGAGCCTCCTATAGCAAAAGGTGATCAAGAAATGTAATAGGGCTTTTTGGAATAAACCTCGTTATAGATATTATACCCACCTTGTGACACTCCCAGCTACTACACCTGCCACCTGCCCCGCGAACTAAGCGGGGTGTGCGGGCGGTGCCAGGGAAGTAACTGGGCATCTTGGGACAGCCTTAGACCATTGCATTTGTGCTTTTGTCCCAACGGGCGTGTCCCGCCCGATTCAAGATATTAATTGCTGCATTCACATCTCACTCTATTGAAAGTCCACAAGAACAATCCAGCCAACGATCCGCAAGAGAAAGATCTTCAAATATCGCACCACACGCTGAGCATGTTTTGGATGTATAGCATGGGTTTACCTGAACCACATGACGACCAGCCTCTGCCGCTTTGTCCATCAGGCGTTTATTCAAGTAACCCCAGCCAGCATCCATTATACTTTTCGATAGACGCTGGTTTCTAGCCATCCCACCGATATTAAAATTCTCCAATGCGATTAGATCGTAGTTGCTAATGAGGTGGTGAGCAAGTTTATTGAGAAACTCCTTTCGACTGTTGGATAGGGTTTCGTGCTGGCGTTGTAACTCATGAACGGATTTACCACGATTCGCTCCGCCTAATGTGCGTCGCGAAACGGTGCGCTGAATGACGCGGAGTTTGTTTTGCCATTCTCGATACCAGTGGGGATTATCCACGATCTCATTATCGCTTGTTGCAAGCAGATGATGAATTCCAACATCTATCCCAACCCGATTCCCGGTTAGGGGCAGGTATTGTTCCTCAACTTCACATGAAAAACAGGCATACCCTTCCCCGGCTTGTTTGAGGATACGCACTGTCTTTACTTTCCCTCCCATTTCTCTGTGCCAGCGGACTCGTAACCTTCCAATGCCTGTGATCCGCAGTCGCCTACCCTCCACTTAGAAGCCGTTCCCATATTCTTTCAAGCCAAAACTATCAAAGCGATTGCGCCCCTTGAAGCGTGGGTAACCCGGCCTCTCTCCACTTTTCACGCGCCTGAAAAATGCTTGAAAGGCTCTATCCAGATCCTGTACAACGACCTGTAAGATGTGGCTATGGACTTGTGCCGCATAGGAATTTCCTTTCCGGTAGTCCTTCACTCTTGCCAGTTGTTTGAATTGTCCGATGCTTTTCTTTTCGTTCTCCCATGCGTCTTTTCGTTCCGACAAACAATTGTTATACCAATAGCGACAGGTTTCCAAAGTTTGATCCAGAAAAACCAACTGAGACTTTGATGGATAGAGCCTGTACTTAAAGGTCTTATTGATCATTACAACCCTTTTTGAGCGGCAATATATTTCTGAATGATCTCAGCCAAAACATTTCCAACGGTTGCAGCAAAAATAGCTGCGTGTCCACATGCAGGGAAGTTTCAAAAGCTGTGTATGCTTTTTTGCGAAGTTCATAGGCGGTTATCCCTTTGAGTCCTTTTACAACAGTGGATACTGAGTCTTGCGGCCACACCTGCAATAAACATGGAGATGATCTGGTTGAATGGCAAGTTCCTTTGTGGTCCAACCTTTTTCTTCACACTTGGCTTCAATGATCTTGCGACAATCCTTTGCGATCTCACCCACAAGAACAGGCTTGCGGCGTTTCGGTGTCCATACAAGGTGCAGCAGGAGAAGATGTACCCTGTGTTCATCCCTTTGAAGAATTACGTCATTCTGCTTGAAGAAGCACGCCGTTGGCGGCCGTGAGAGGAAGCCGCATCATGAGAACCAACCTGGCATACGGAATGAACGGTCTCGACATTGATCTGCCCGGGCAAACCGTGATCCAGACTCCCCGCCCAGCCTGACCGACGAGGCAGCCACCATCCGGGAAGCCCAGCACGGCCCGATCGGATCGCCGCCCTTGCGCAAGCTGGTAAAATCTGGTGACTGCCTGTGAAGTGAGTGACCTGCAAAGTTTGGGACTTTATTGCTGGGTTAACGGCGAGCCTCGCTAGAATTCCTACACTACGGTTATAATTTTCAGCGTTGCAATCCATATCAACTACATCAGTCAATACCTGACGCTCAAGCCGAGGATTGTGATCTCGAGGGGGACGCCGGAGGGGGTGGTGATGGGCGTGAAGGAGAAGAATTGGCTGAAGCCAGGGGAAGAGGTGGTTGTGGAATTTGAAGGTTTGGCGAAGTAATCGAATCAGATGGTGTAGGTGAATTTTAATCTGAAAGAGGCGACCTTGGAAATTCAGTCTATCCACCCATCCCGTGTCCTCACTTCTTACCTGCATCGAATCGCATATGCCAACGATGCGTCCTATTTTCATCTCGTGCCGCAGGCAGTGGTTCAGCCTAATTCAATCGCGGAAATTCAATCGCTATTCAAATTCACGCAGCAAAATAAAATTCCCATGACTTTCCGCGCAGCAGGGACAAGTCTTTCAGGACAAGCTGTGACTGATGGAATCCTCGTGGATATTTCCAAGCATTGGGGTAATTACAGGGTGGAAGAGAACGGCAAAATGATCCGCTTCCAACCTGGCATCATTGGTGGGTTCATCAACAACGTGCTCAAGCCCTTCGGTCGCCGCATCGGACCCGACCCTGCCTCCATTGACGCGTGCATGATGGGCGGCATCCTCGCCAACAACTCCAGCGGTATGTGTTGCGGTGTGACTGAGAATTCCTATCGTACGATTCATTCGATGACTTTCGTTTTGCCGAATGGATATATTCTCAATACCGCCGACCCAAACGCAAACGAAATTTTCAATAATGAACAACCGTCCATCGCGAACGGTTTGCTTGAACTTAAAAAGAGAATATTGAATTCAAAAGCAATCCACAAAGATGGAACCTTGGCCGAGCGCGTCCGTCGCCGTTATCAACTGAAAAACACAAACGGCTATCTGCTCAACGCCTTCCTCGATTTCGACACGCCGCTTGATATCCTCACTCACCTCATGCTTGGCTCCGAAGGCACATTGGGATTTATCGCCGAGGCTGTACTTCATACACTACCCGAATATCCACGTTGTTACACAGGTCAACTTTATTTTAAAGACATTCAAGACGCTGCATCTGCTATCGCGCCGCTCAAGGACTCTGGTGTGCGCGCGGCTGAAATCATGGACAGGGCTTCACTTCGTTCTGTTCAAAATCATCCGGGTGTCCCCACAATTTTGAGTCAGCTTCCAGAGGGGGCGGCAGCGATTTTAGTGGAGTATCAGGCTCAAGATGTTGAATCGATTTGCAGGTTCAAAAAAGAGGCGGAGCGTGTGGTCAAGAAACTTCGTCTGCTGCACGATCCCGAATTCACCGAGGACCCAATCGCGCAAGCCGCGCTTTGGAAAACACGCAAAGGGATTATCCCCTCCATTGGCGCAATGCGTCCATCGGGAAGCGTTTGCATCAACGAAGATGTCGCCTTTCCCGTGGATTGCCTCGCCGACGCGGTGACAGATCTGCAACATCTCTTCGCGGATTTTGGTTATCGCGATGGAGTCGTCTTCGGCCACGCGAAAGACGGAAACCTACATTTCCTTATCAATCAGGCCTTCAACACTGACGCAGACACACACCATATCGATGGCTTCCTCCGCGCAATGGTAAAACTTGTCAGCGGTAAATATGACGGTGCGCTCAAAGCCGAGCATGGCACAGGGCGTAATATGACTCCGTTCGTCGAAACCGAATGGGGCGCGTATGCTTATGCCATCATGCGCGACATCAAATCTTTATTCGACCCTGATCACACGCTCAATCCTGGTGTGCTAATCAACCCCGATCCTCAGGCTCACGTCACGTATCTCAAATCCATGTCGCTCGTTTCCCCTGAAGTGGACAAATGCATTGAATGTGGATTCTGTGAATCGAAATGTCCATCGCGACGCCTGACTTTGACGCCGCGTCAACGGATAGTCATCCAACGTGAGATTTCGCGTTTAAAGACAATTGGCTCAGACTCGCTCGTGCTTGATTCCGTGATCGATGATTATTCCTACGCTGGAATTGAAACCTGCGCCTTAGACGGACTCTGCGCGACCGCCTGTCCAGTGAACATCAACACAGGCGACATGACCAGACGTCTGCGCGCCGAATCAATAAAAGATAAAAAGCCTGCTTCGTGGATTGTGAATCATTTCGCGCTTATTGAAGCGGCAATTGGCTGGGGTGTAAGGATCGGAATTGTTGCAGAAAAAATGATTGGTGTGAACGGCGTCAAATCAATTTCGACGATTACAGAAAAAATAGCTCACACCCATTTGCCAAAGTGGAATGAGTACATTCCTCATCCAACCAAAAAACTTACCGCCTCGGGCAGTAAAAAGGATTTTATCTACTTCCCCTCCTGCATTTCTCGGCAATTAGGTCAACCCAGAAATGACAGCCTCTTGTCGCTATCTGAAACCCTTCTCACTATTGCAAGCCGCGCGAATATCAATTTATCAATTGCAGAAAATGTAGCAGGACACTGTTGTGGAATGCCATTTTTATCGAAGGGTTATATCGAGGCTTATAAGGCAACGCTGCATAGTACCCTGCTTGAATTTTGGGAATGGTCCGAGCATGGACAATACCCCATCGTTGTGGATACCGCTTCATGTACCCATACCTTCCGCACTTCGAAAAACGACCTCAATAAAGAAGATAAAGAACTCATGGAAAAACTGACCGTATTCGACAGCATTGAATTCTTACATGACTTTGTCTTGCCAAAACTCAAAATCCAGGCTATTGACGGAGATGTTGTTCTGCACCCCAATTGTTCTGCACGCAAACTTGGATTAGACAAAAAGATGTTAGATATTGCAAAACAATGTGCCAAGTCTGCAACAGTCCCTCTCAATCTCGGTTGTTGCGCTTTCGCAGGTGATCGTGGCTTACTCTTCCCTGAATTAACACAATCTGCCACAGAAGATGAAACTGCCGAAGTCAATTGGCATGAGTATGACGGGTACTATTCTTCCAATATTCCCTGTGAAATTGGCATGTCCCAGGCAACGGGTAAGGATTACATCTCAATTGTCTATTTAGTGGAAAGAGCATCAAGAACCTAATTGAATCATTACAAAGGAAATGCTTATCATACTACAACAACTATTTCAAACTTAACATGCGCATTGCATCAAGTTGAATCTTACTATTGATCGTATCGTTGCATCAAGAAGAATGTTACCCTACGCCAGAGATTGGAAGTCTGGCGAGGGAGCCTATGCTGAGTCAACGCAGCAAGCGAGAGTTGTTAGAAGTCATCCGACCGCGATATCTGAAAGCGACGAAAACGGAGAAGAAGACCATGCTGGATGAATTTGTGGCCGCTTCAGGTTATCATCGCAAGTATGCGACCCGCATCCTGAGACATGGTCGATCGCAGGAAATCTGGCGGTTCTCGGACGAACATAACCTTTGGAGCTAGTTGATTTGATTTATGCCCAGTCGACTTTCGATATGGCGGGTCAACCGCAGGTTCCAGCCAAAGATGGATGTTTCCTCGACTTTACCCTGTACATCGGTTATGTATTCATCCCCCTCCCAATGGCCTTCGGCGCAGATGTGCCGCGCTGGAGTGTGATGGGCGCGCCCATGCAGTCCCAGCTCCTCGCCGCCATCGGTTCCAGGCGAACCAACCTGGGTTAGGCCGCAGGTCATCAGCAGGTCGCCGGCAGCGTCCGCAGCCATCCGAGGCCGCGCCCGTCGTAAAAGGCCGGATGAACTTCGCCGTTGGGTGAAAGCCAGCTGATCGGCACCCCGCCGAACTCGACCAGCCCGATTTCCAGCCCGCGTGAAGGCAGGACGGAGTACGACAGTCCGGCACCCGTGCGGATCTGGATCTCTTCAACACCTGCCTCTCGCCCCTCGGTTAACTGCATGCGGCGCAAGCCGCCGATCTGCTCGAGGCGTCCCAGACGGGCTTCCAGTTCGCCGCGTGTCCATTCCCAGCCATAGAGTCTCATGTTTCGACGATCTCCGGGATACGGCGGATGCGCGGGTCAGTGAAGACGTCAATCTCGTCCCGGCTGGTGCTTGAGAACTCGGAGACAATGGCACCCTCATCGCCAGCCTGGAACCAGTGCAGGGTGTCGGGTGGGAGGGTGTACTGTTCGCCAGGTTCGAGCATGATCTGGTGAAAGACGGTGTAATACGGCTCACTGCCGGCTGGCGCTTCACCCTGCCGGTCGGAGGGTGCTTCCCCGGGCACATACAGCCAGACCCGCCCCCAGCGGCAACGGAAGGTCTCCATTTTGCCCGCCCCGGTCGCCAAGCCCGGGTGACGGTGCTCGGGACAGGTTTGCCGGGGGAACAGGATCAGCTCTTTGGCACAGTAACGGTCGATGTTGATGGACACCACCAACTCCAATCCAGTATGCTCCAGGTCAGCCAGCCCGAACTCGGCCACCTCGATATTCCGGCGCTCATCGGGCGTGATACGAATGCCGGCCTGCTCCAACATACGGGCGGCGCGCTCCTGGGCCGCCTGTATGTGCGTCCAGGTGATCATTCATCCACCTCCTTTTTCCCGGTCAGGGTGGACAGGGTTTGTGGGGCCAAGAGTTCATCCAGCCCCAGCTCATGAATCCGCCTTTGGGTGGGGATACCATTTTCGTCCCAGCCCATCCGCTGGTAATACTCATCCAACATCCGATCCAGCTCAACCACCTGGCCGCGCGCCGGACCATCCCCCAGCGGTTGGGAGAGATTGCGGGCCGGCAGGGTATCCTGCTTGCGATCAAACCCTTCGCGCACATTGAACAGGCGGCAGAGCGTATGGATGCGTTCGCCGACCTGTTCGAACTCATGGACCGAGCCGTATTCAAAACCTGTCCCGGCGTTCACTAACTGCCACAACTCTTTAAGGTTCATACCAAAACCCGGGAAGCAGCACAGCACGGCGCTGTTCCACAGGGCGCTCTCCGACTGATGCTCGCGGAAGAGCTGCGCCTTGCCTTGCGTTGCAAGGGGATCGGCCCCGCCCAGCACCTCGCTGAGTGGTGCGCCACGCAGGTGGCAGGCGCCGCGCTCCGAGACCGCATAGCCGAGCGCCATACCTTTGGCCGCGTTAGGGTGATAAGCCGGCATTTCCAGACCCTTAACATGCATGGCATAAGCGGCTGCCTGCGGATGGCTTTCGGCGATCTTCGCCACTCCCTGGCTCAACCACTCGCCGCAACCTTCCACCTTTGCCATTTTCTCAATAAGTGCCAGCGCAGCCTCGCGATTTCCGAATCGTGGCTCGATCCCGTCCAGGTCACGGGCAGACAGGATTCCGTTCTCAAAGAGTTCCATGGTAAAACCGACGATTCCACCCGCGCTGATGGTGTCGATGCCATACTCGTCGCACAGTTGAGACATGCGTATGATGGCCGTGCGGTCGCCAATAGCGCAGTTGGACCCGAGTGCAAAGACCGTCTCGTATTCCGGACCTTCGAGCGGCTTCCCGTCCACGGGCCGGGTGACCTTGCTGCAGGCGATCGGGCATCCGAAACAAGCATAATGGTACTGCCACTCGTGCTCGCGAAAGGAGGAACCGCTGATCTCATCGGCTGCCTCGAATTGTCCCTGACGGAAGTTGCGGGTCGGCAGGGCACCAATGACGTCGATGAACTCCAGGATGTTGGCTGTGCCGTCCTGATGCATGCGGGAGATGGTGCTGGACATACGGATTGCACGGGTGGCGAGCTGCATGGCGCGGTCGAAGCGCCGCCGGTCCGCTACCGCCACCGTGCCGGTGCCGCGCACCACGACGGCTTTCAAGTTCTTGGAACCCATGACCGCCCCGACCCCGCCGCGCGCCAGGGCGCGTGTTTCATTAAAGATACTGGCGATGTTGGTGCGGTGTTCGCCAGGCGGTCCAATTACCAAACTTTGCCAGCCGGGCCCGAATTCCTGCTTGAGATGTTCGCCGGTCTGCGTAACGTTCTGACCCCAGAGGTGGGCGGCAGAACGGATCTCGACCCTGGCATTGTCGATCACCAGCATGATCGGTTCGGTGGCTGTTCCCTGCAGAATGATCGCATCATAACCGGCATACTTGATCATCTGACCGATGAAACCGCCACAATAGGCATCCGAATAGGTGCCGGTGGCCGGACTCTTGGTGGTGCTGCCGAGCCGGCCGGCTGTCGGTGCAGTCGTGCCGGTCAGGGGACCGACATCCAAAATGAGCCGGTTCTCAGGAGAGAGAGCGTCCACGTGGGGTTGAAGTTCCTTCATTAATAAATAAGCCCCCAACCCCTTGCCACCCAGCAGCGGACGGATGGCTGGTTCCGGTAATGGTTCCCTGCTGATGACGCCACTCGTCAGGTCTACACGCAGGATGCAGTCGTTGTAGCCGCGGGAACGCAGGTTCATTTGACCACCTTTCGCTCGTCCTCAGTGATTGCGCCGGTCGGGCAGATATGGGCGCAAGCCGGGTCACCGCCGCACAGGTCGCAGATGACAGGGTACCAGGGCAAATCCATTGTTTTCAATTTGATCCCTTCGTCGGATTTGAAGACCACGTGGGTGGGGCATATCTCCACGCACTTGTCGCAGGCG
>Ga0315290_10001120_pt1 | contig 18316 bp, 15 predicted proteins | sample YL17G12_0_MG_FD_203627 | JGI IMG/M metagenome (GOLD analysis project Ga0315290, IMG submission 203627) | Sediment microbial communities from Yellowstone Lake, YNP, Wyoming, USA - YL17G12_0 | ecosystem: Environmental > Aquatic > Freshwater > Lake > Sediment | place: USA: Wyoming | collected... | reverse complement strand
CGCGGATCTGATGGGCTCCGACAAAGAAATTGGCCTCGTCGCACCGGGCGTCGAGGCCAATTTCATCATCGTCCAGGGCGATCCGCTGAAACGGATCCAGGACCTGCAGAAGATCACCACCGTGGTCCGCGGCGGCGAAGTGTTCGACGCGAAGGCGCTGCTCGCACGGGCGCAGGCCGCTCTTGCCGTCGGACCGCGGTAAATCGCTACTTCTTCTTCGGCGCGAACGCTTCCTCAACCTGCTTCTTGATGTCCTTGTAGTTCTTGTCGAGCAGCTTGTCCTCTTCCTTCGTCAGGATGCGGAACGGCACACGGATGACGCCATTCTGGAACTTCACGTTCAGGAAGTGCTGGCCATAGGTGATGCCCCCAGCGACCGGGAAATAGAGGCGGCCGAGGCAGGCGCGCTGCGACGACATCTCCACTTCGTCCCACGCCATCGCCCGCTGCGCCAGTTCCGCGAAGAAGCCGACGCGGCAGGCCCGGCTCGCCTGGGACGGAAAGTAGTTGATGGAGTCGCGCGTCACATTCGCCCGCTGTTGCAGCGCGGCCAGGTTGGCCTTCTGAAAGTCCCCGTTCGACGGCAACGGGACGGTCTTGCCGTCCGGGGTCGAGAGCGACAGCGCGTCCCTGGTCAGCTTGAAGTCGGGCGTGTTGCCAAGCACGGTCATGCCGACCTCGAGCAGGATCCACGGCTCGCCCACCGAGAGGTTGGCGACCTGGTAGCCGAGGATGACGTATCCCTCGTTGTTGTAAGCGGCTCTCACGTAGCGGCCTTCCATGGTCATGATCTGCGGCACGCCAGGCTCGGGCATCTTCACCTGGGGCACCTGCTTGGACTGGGCCAGCGCGCCGGTGGTGAGCAGACCGGCGATGAACACACCGGCGAGGATCTGCGACACGAAATTGCGGAATCTCATTAAGCCTCCCAAACTGGTCGAACGGGTCCACGAGCATTATCGCACAGCCGCCTCGTCACCGCCTCGTCGGTGGGACCCAGACTGTCGCATTCGTGGGATCCGGCTTCAGCCGGATCCGGCTACCGCTTCGCCACAGGCGTGCCGCGCTGGGTCTCGATCTCCCTGACCATCCCGTCGACCATGGCCTCGACCACCCGCCGGCCCTTCTCGCGAGTGGCGAGCGTCGCATCACCCCAGATGCCGGTGGGCGAGTAGGTGTCTGGGCCTTGCGGATCGCGGGACGAGGGCGCCGGATTCGCGTGACAATCCCTGAGCCGGTGTGGCACCGTGCAGGGATGACGCGCGCACGTGACCGTGAAGGGTGCGACCTGACATGACGGCCAGGATCTTCATCAAAGGGCCGCGCGTCGGCACGCAGACCGCCGTGCTCCACGGCCGATTCGTCGAGCGCCCGCATCGGTTCGCCGCGCGCGTCGTACTGGCCGACGGCGTCATCGTCGAGGCGCACGTGCCGAATCCCGGGCGTCTGACGGGCGTGCTCGCCCCCGGCTGCCGCGTCGCCCTCGAAGGGCCGCTGCCCCCGCCCCGCACGCTCCGCTACACGATGCTCGCCGCGCGGGTGAAGCGGACGTGGGTCGGCACGGTGACTACATACGCGAACCGCGTCTTCCCGGTGCTGGTGTCGGCGGGGCTGTTTCCGGAGTTGGGAGCGGGACGCGGTGCCGGATCGGCGGAGGCTGCAGGCGGGTCAGGTCGGGGTGGAGCGGGCGCGATCGAGATTCGCCGCGAAGTCGTCCACGGCCGCTCGCGGTTCGATTTCCAACTCGGCGGCCGGCTCGTCGAGGTGAAGTCCGTGTCTCTGGCGATCGGCGCGGCCGGGTTGTTCCCGGACGCGGTCACCGCGCGCGGCGCGCGCCACTGTGACGAACTCGCGGCGCTCGCGCGACGTCGTCATCCGACCGCGATTGTGTTCGTCGCGCAGCGCGGGGATGTCGAATCGGTGGCGCCCGAGGACGAGATCGATCCGGAATTCGGCCGCGCCCTGCGCGGTGCGGCCCGCGCCGGCGTCCTGGTACTCGCGTGCGCCCTCGACGTCACGCCCCGCGGTGCCCGCGCCGCCCGCCGCATCCCCGTCATCCTGTAAATCAGGGACAGGTACAATTTCTCATTTTGGGCTCGATCTTGAGAAATTGTACCTGTCCCTGAATTTCAATTCTTGCCACCTACGCCGTCTCTGCCGCGAGCGCCTCTCGTATGAGCTCCCAGGCTCGGGCGACGTGGCGCTGGGTCGTGTCGAGGTTCCCGATGGCGATGCGCAGGGTGAAGCGTCCGCGCAGGACGGTGTGCGACAGGAAGACCTCGCCGCCGGCGTTGACGCGCGTCATGATCCGCTCGTTCAGCGCCGCCAGTCCGGCCTCGGTCCACGCGCGGCCGGCGGGCTTCGCGCGGAAGCACACGACGCTGAACGGCACCGGCGCGAGCCGCTCGAAATCCGGGCTCGCATCCACCCACCCCGCGAACGCCTGTGCCAGGGCGATGTGCGCACGCAGCCGCGCGCGCACGCCATCCGCGCCGAAGTAGCGCAGGATCATCCACAGCTTGAGCGAACGGAACCGCCGGCCCAGCTGCACGCCGGTGTCCATCAGATTGCGCGCCGCGTCCGGGGTCTTCAGATACTCGGGCGTGAGCGAGAACGCCTGACGAATCACATCCATGCGACGGCAGTAGAAGGCGCTGAGATCGAACGGTGTGAAGAGCCACTTGTGCGGATTGGTCACGACGGAGTCGGCGCGGCCGAGCCCGGCGAAATGCGCGGCGCACTCGGGCAGCATCGCCGTGACGCCGGCGTACGCGGCGTCCACGTGCAGCCAGATTCCTTCGGCCTCGCAGATGTCTGCAATGGCCGCCACCGGATCGACGCTCGTCGTCGAGGTGGTGCCGACGGTGGCCACGACGGCCAGTGGCCGAATCCCGGCCGCCCGGTCGTCGGCGATCGCGGCGCGCAGCAGGTCGGGCTGCATCCGGTAGTCGGCATCGCTCGGGATCCGGCGCAGCGCCTCGTGCCCGAGTCCCGCGAGGATGACGCCCTTGTCGATGGACGAATGCGCCTGGTCCGAGCAGTAGACGCGCAGCCGCGGAACGTCGGGTCGGCCGGGGAGGCCAAGCTGGCGCACGCCGGGCACGGCCAGCTCGCGCGCAGCCGCCAGAGCGTGCAGCGACGAGATCGACGCCGTGTCGTAGATGACGCCTTCGAAAGCCTCCGGCAGGCCGATGAGTTGCCGCAGCCAGCCGAGTGCAACCTCCTCGAGTTCCGTCGCCGCCGGCGACGTGCGCCAGAGCATCGCCTGCTGATTCAGCGCCGACGCGATGAAGTCCGCGAGCACGCCGGGCGCGCTTGCGCTGATCCCGAAGTACGCCATGAACCCCGGGTGGCTCCAGTGCGTGAGGCCGGGGACGAGGATCCGATCGAAGTCCGCCATCACCTGCTCGAACGGTTCGGGCGCGTCAGGCGCGGACGACGGCAAGGCGCGGCGGATGTCGCCGGGCGCCACGCGCGCCAGGACAGGGTAGTCCTCAACGTGTTCCATGTAGCGCGCGATCCACTCGACCATGGCGTGGCCGTGCGCGCGGAACTGCGCAGGGCTCATGTTGCCGGTGGCTGGGGCCTCCGGGATGGACAGGGTGGATGGAGTGGATGGAGTGGTCGGTATGCTCACGCGCGGCCTCCACTGGGGACGGCTTCATCACCTGCGTGCGGCGGTCAGTTTCTGCCGCGAGAACGGGTTCTGAAACCGGTCGCAGGCTTCGCGCATTGTGCCAGAAAAGACGATGGGCCCGCTTGGAAGCGGGCCCGTTTGATTACCGTTCTTGCAGCGCGCCTGGACGCTGCAAACATTTTGCACTGGCACGGAATATTCGCCCCGTCCCCCATACATGCGTGTAACTCGCCCCGTCCCCGGGGCTGCGACCCCGGGGTTACTGCTGCGGGTCGCGCTCGATGGTGACGCTCACCGGCTGCTGCAGGCGCACGGTCACCGCGGTGCCGGCGTTCAGCACCGCCGGGTTGCGGCCGCCGGCCATCACCGCCGCGGTGCCGCCCGCCGCGCCGACCGAGCCGCCAATCGCCGCGCCCTTGCCGCCGCCGAGGATCGCGCCGAGGATGGCGCCGCCCACCGCGGCCGCGCCGACCTTGGCCGCGCTCTCCTGGCTAGGCGACTTGCCTTCGCGGATGATCGCGTCGGTATTGATCGCGAGGCGCGTGCCGTCGGCCATCACCAGCGTGTGGAACCGCACGCTCACGCGGGCCTTGTCCTTCATCTTGCCGCCGCGCTCGACCAGCATCACCGAGCCGAGCACCTTCGTGCCCGCCGGGACCGCCACGTCGGGCCCGACCTTCACGTCACGCGTCACCTTCGCGTTCACGGCATCTTCGACCTTGGCCACTTCGCTCGACACCGTCGACTCGAGCTGGAGGCCCAGCACCGAATCCGCCGAGATCACGAGCTCTTCGAACACCTTGGGCGGCGGGCCCGGAGGTGGCGGCGGCGGCGCAGGCGGCTCGACGACCGGGGGCGTGGCAACCGGCGGCGCGGTCGGCGTTGCGGTGGCATTGCCGCTGGGCCACGTCGAGGTTGGGGCCGACCAGCCGGTGTTTGGCGGAGGCTCAGCCGGCGGGGCCGTCGACGTGCCTGATCCCGTGCCTGATCCCGTGCCCGATCCCGTGCCCGATCCGGCGCCCGATCTTGTCCCTGAGCCCGATCCCTTCCCCGAGCCCGCCCCGGACGCCGTGCCGGCTGTCGTGTTCCGCGTGCGCGGCGGAGTCGCCGGCTTCGTCGTTACGGACGTCGCCGGTGCGGAGGGCGACTCCGCGCTCAGCCCGGTCCCCTGGGCCGGCGTCGTCGCCGCCGGCAGGTCAGTGATCACGTTTTCAGTGCCCGCCCCGGCCGACGTCTGAGGAGGAGCGGTCGCCGGCAGCTGGTCCTGGGACACGCTGATTCCCGGCTCCGGGGCCGAGACCACCGGCGTGGACGGCCGCATCGCCAGGTAGGCGCCAAAGCCGGCAACTACGAGGCAGAGCACAATGGCCAAACTCGCCGCTACATTCCTGGACATGGACATCTCCCGCGTTACACCGGGATCGGGAGCAAGTCCCGTGCCCCTTTGGAGGGGCCGGTTTGCGCCTGAAAAGCGTCGCGTAGGCCGAAGTTTATCAGAACGGGGACAACCCGGCTGTGGCCGATGGGTGACAGCCTGGGGGACACCCCGATTTGCAAACGGCGGCGCCGCACGGCAGAATGACGACTTAATGAAGCTGCTGGACCAGTTCGTGCGGGATGGAGACCGCCTGTTCCGCTGGCGGAGCCACTTCCCGCTGCTGCTGGTGCCGGTCCTTGTCGCCGGGGTGATGACGTCTCCTACACCGTTCTCGACGCGCCCTGCCGAGCGCGCCTGGGAGGTCGTCTCCGTGGCGATCGCCTTGGCCGGCCTGGCGTTACGGGCGTGGGCCGTCGGCTCGGCGCCTGCCGGGACCTCGGAGCGGAGCACGACGAATCCGCGGGCGTCTGAGCTGAGGACCTCGGGCGTCTACTCTCTGGTGCGCCACCCCCTCTACGTCGCCAACGGGCTGATGGCGCTCGGCCTCGCGCTCTTCCCGGGCGTCTGGTACCTGCCGATCATCCTGGTCACGACGACGCTCCTGTACTACGAGCGCATCGCCGCCCGCGAAGAGGCCTTCCTGCTGGAGCGCTTCGGCGCCGCCTTCGAGGTCTGGGCCGGCCGCGTCCGCGCCCTCGTGCCGGCCTTCGCGAACTACGCGCGATCGACGACGACGTTTTCGTGGAAGAAGGTGCTGCGGCACGAGTTTCACGGACTGCTGGTGGTCGCCGCGGGCGCGTTCGTGCTGGACGCGTTCCAGGAGTCGTGGCGCGCCAGAGACTGGCACGTCGACGAGCCCTGGGTCTGGTTCTTCGGCGTGAGCGCGGCGCTCTTCGTCATTTTCGCGGCCCTCAAGCGGGGCACGCGCGTGCTGGAGCACTGAGAATGGCACGACTCACCCCCGCCCAGATCGACGCGGCGCTGCCGGACTTGCCGGGCTGGCGGTTCGAGGGCGACGCGCTCGTGAAGTTGTTCACGTTCGACGGGTTCCCCGAGGCGGTGGCATTCGTAAACCGGCTGGTGCCGGGGTCGGAAGCGGCCGATCATCACCCCGATCTCGCCATCAGCTATCGCCGCGTGACGGTGATGTTCACCACCCACAGCGAACGCGGGGTGACCGACAAGGACATCGCCGGCGCGCGCCTGGCGGATCAATGCGCCTGAAAAAGTACTACAGCTCGCGTGACGTGACGTCGTTGACCGGGCTGACCGCCGATCAGCTGCGATGGTGGGAGCGGCAGAAACTGGTGGAGCCGGCGGTCGCCTCGCATCGTACCGAGGCCGGCGGCTACACCGAGCGCCGCTACACGCCGGTGGACCTGCTCGAGATCATGGTGCTGGCGGATCTGCGGCGGAAGGGCTTCTCGCTGGTCCGCCTGCGGGCGCTGATCGACACGCTGCGCGAGTATTTCAGCGTCCGCCTGTTCGAGGCCACGGGCGAGGGCGGCGCGGTGACGCTGCTCACCGACGGCAACGACATCTACGTCCGCACGCTGGACGGCCGCTTTTTCAACCTCTTGAAAGACCCCACCCAGCCGCTGCTGGTCATCGGCGGGGAAACCAGCTTCAAGGTGCTCGCCTCGCGCGCCCGCCCGCGGAAGAAGAAGAAGGCGAAGAAGATCGAGGCCGACGCGTCGGCGAAATCAATCCCGGAGTGATTTTCGGTTCGGCCCCAAAATCAATCCCGGATTGATTTCGCTTCAGACCAGTCCAGCGCGATCCGGCGCACGCGCAGCGAGGGCGCGGTGCCCGCGGGGGCCGCAGTTGCCCCGGCCGGCACAGCGCCTCCCCGCGCCCCCGCGGCCCCGGCCGCCGGCCCCAGCACCTCGAGCGACAGCATGTTGACGCCGGCGCGCCATCCCGCGGCATCCACAGGCCACGCCAGTTCGTTCCAGCCGACGGTGAGGGACTGCTCGGTCAACCGGTGACCGTTCAGGACGGGCGCCATCGCGCGCGCGCCATCCAGCGCCTCGACCGACAGACGCAGCGTGAGGGCTGCGGGGCGCGCGATCGGCAGCAGCAGCGCCGCACCGGAGCCGGCGGTCCGGCGATAGTAGCCAGCCGGCGCCGGTTCCGCGTTGTGCCAGCCATCACCGAAGTACCAATCACCTCCAGGCCCCAGGTAGACGGACGCGCCCTCTGTGCCGATCTCCGGCTCGAGCGGCAGAACCGGGCCGGCGCAGATGGTCGGGGGGCGCGCCATGGGCGCGTCGGTTGCGACTCGCGCCCACGCGCGCTCGGGCAACCCGCCGAGATTGAGGCGGAGGACGCCAGGTCTTTTGTCGGCTGCGATCTTGACCGACACCCGCGTCACCTCCGGCGAGGCGAGCAATGGAACGGCGTCGTCGATCCCGTCGGCCGCTAGCACCGCCCTGAGCCGGTCGCTATCGCGCGCCAGTTCGAAGGTCTCGACGCTGACGACCGGGTCATCGGACCACGGCCACTGAGCGACGCTGGCCGGTAACGGGCGATCGCCGGCCAGGTAGACGGCCCAGGTCGCTTTGATCGCCTCGTCCCCAGGGATGTGGGCCACCAGCCGGCCCTCACGCCCGGGGTTCGCCAGCCGCGTCCAGGTGCCGGGCGGGAGCGGCGTGCACGAGTCCGCCGGTGTCGTCTCGACGATGCGGTAGAGCCGCAGCAGGCCCATATCGATCGGGGCCTTGAACGCCGTCTCCGGCCGAAGCACGTAATGAGCCTCCAGGTTCGCGCCGATCTCGGCGACCGCCAGGCCGACGTCGGTTTGCACGATGGGCAGACCATCCACCGCAATTGACGCGCGCGTGCCGCGCACTTCCACGCGGATGCTCACCGGGGCCAGGTGCCCCGTCTTGCCGAGCGGTTCCCCCTCCCGCACCTCCACGACACCCTCGAAGCCCGGTCCGGTGACGACCGCCGGCCCGATGCCCTTAACCGCGATGATGACCGCCCGGCCCTTCACGCGATCGCGCGACCCGAGGGCGAGCGACGGCACGTCGGGCCAGACGGGCGTGAAGCCGGCCATCGCGATGATCTTCCCGTTGCGCATCCAGCGCAGGCGCGTCTCGAGCGACAGGCCCGTCAGTGTCACCGGCCGCGCGCGTACGTATCCGTCGAGCGCGTCGAACCCCTGACGGAACGCGTACACCCTGATTCCCTCGCCGATGAACCGCGCGATCGAGGCCGGGTGCCGATCGACCTCGATGGACACATCCGCCACCTGCGTCGTGTACCGCGTGTACTCGAGCATGTGCTTGACAATGTAGTCTTCTCTGAGAAATACGGTCGGCCCGTCCAGGACATCGACCAGGGCCCTGAAGTAGTCGGTGTAGTACGTGTCGTTGCGGTAGTTGTTGACCTCGTAGTTCTGCCACGCCTGCCGCGCGGGCATGGCCGCGACAGTGACCGCCACGGCCGCGCACGCCGCGACGCGCAGGCGCCAGCCCGCCACCGCCGCCGCACAGGTCCACGCGAAGGAGGCCCCGCACCCGGCGAGGATCCAGGCGGCCATCAGCGAGGGCAGCTGAATGCCCTCGGTCGCCACGTTGCCCAGGCTCGCGAGCAGGAGCGCCGAGCCGATGAAGCCGAAGGCGAGCAGCGCGGCCGCGCGCCGCCTGGTCCGCCACAGCGCGAGGACGCCCACCAGGGCGGCCACACTCGCCAACGGGCCGAGGTCGGCCGCCGCGGCGGCGGCTACCTCGGGGACGCGTTCCCGTGCGACAACGGCGAGCGGTTCGGTGAACGTCTGGTTCTCGAATTGCCGTCCACGCAGGACGCCCACCATGTCGGTCACCGACCGCGCCGACGACTCGAGATACCTCGCATGTTGCACGGTACGGATCCACACGTATCCGTACTGGGCGACGCCGAGCGTGACGATCACGGCGATGACGGCCAGCGCGCGCACCGGCACGCGCCAGCGGTACCGCGTCAGGACGAACCACGCGAAGACCGGCACCATGCCGACGATGATGAGATGGGTGCCGAAGGCAAGGCTGACGGCGGCGACGGCCGCGTAGAGCCAGCGGGTGCGTCCATCTTCGTCCCAGATCAACAACGCAAGGAACGCGGCGGCGGTGAGGGCGCTAGCCTGGGTGTAGGCCTCGGCGAACGTGGAGTGCTGCCAGAACGCGCGGCCCAGGCCGAGGGCGAGGGCGGTGCACACGGCGATCCCGCGCGGCACGGCGAGTCGCCGCATGGCGAGAAAGACCAGCGCGCCGGCCAGCGCACCCCAGCACGCGGAGAGCAGATTGATACGATACGCCAGCGTGCCGACGGGGAGTTTCGAAAACGCCCAGCACGCGATCATGTAGAGCGGGTAGCCCGGGTCGTGCGGGGTGCCCAGCGCGGCGCCGACATATTGAAATTTCGGCGTGTCCTCGGTGCCGCCCAGGCCGGGCAGCAGGGTGGCGAGGTAGATTGCCGCGAGCGCCGCGAAGACGGCTGCCACCAGCAGGCCGTCGAGCGAAGGGCGCCAGTGCCGGGAATGGCGGTCGGGCCACATCATGATTCGGCGCATTATGCCACGCTCGCCCGCAGGCATGAGGCGCCTCGAAGTCGGCTAGAATTGAGTCCAATCATTGCGTGCCAGGGGCTTCTGCCGCGGCACCCACCATCGAGGGCATTCATGCGCAGATACCGCTGGATCCTGACGCTGTGCGTTGTCGTCGCCGTCACCACGCTGGGGCTTCGCGGAGACGAGGGCATGTGGACGTTTGATAACGTCCCGCGGGCGCTTATCAAGCAACAGTACGGATTCGAGATCACCGACCAGTGGCTGGAGCACATCCGCCTCGCGTCGATCCGCGTGTCGGGCGCGTCGGCCTCGTTCGTCTCGCCCGACGGCCTCGTCCTCACCAATCAGCACGTCGGGCGCGACCAGGTGTCGAAGCTCTCGACGCCCCAGCGCGATCTCGTCAGGGACGGGTTCTACGCGGCCACGCGCGCCGAAGAGCTGAAGTGCGCCGACTGGGAGGCCAACGTCCTGGTGTCGTACGAGGAGGTCACCTCGCGCGTGCAGGGGGCGGTGAAGCCGGGCGCCACCGACAAAGACGCCAACGCGCAGCGGAAAGCGGAGATCTCCGGTATCGAGAAGACGTGCGCGACTGAAACGGGCCTGAAGTGCGAGGTCGTCACGCTCTACAGCGGCGGCGAGTACTGGCTCTATCGCAACAAGAAGTACACGGACATCCGCCTGGTGTTCTCGCCCGAGCAGGACATCGCGTCGTTCGGCGGCGACTACGACAACTTCACGTATCCGCGGTGGAACTTCGACATCAACTTCTTCCGCATCTACGAGAACGGGCAGCCGCTGAAAGCGCCGCACTACCTGACGTGGTCCGCCAACGGCGCCGCCGAGGGCGAGTTGATCTTCGCGCCGGGCTATCCGGGCGCAACGTCGCGGCTGCTGACGGCGGCGCAACTGCGCTACCAGCGTGACGCGGGCAACCCGCTGCAGATGCAGGTGTGGACGGCGCGGCGCGCGGCGCTCCTCGCGTACCAGGCGCTGGGCGCCGAGCAGCGCCGCCGCGGCGAGACGCCGCGCGTGGGACTGGAGAATTCCATCAAGCGCCTGATTGGCCAGCAGGACGGGCTGAAGAACCCGCGCATCTTCCGGAAGAAGGAAGCCGAGGAGTCGATGCTTCGCGCGAAGGTGGCGGCCAACCCCGAATGGCAGAAGGCCTATGCGCCGGCGTGGGATCAGACCGAGGCGGCCTACGCGGCGCTGCCCGGGATGGCGAAGCGGATCGCCTTCTCGAATCTCACCGCATCACGGCTGGCGGGAATGGCGTCCACGATCGTGCGCTACGGCGAGGAGACGCCGAAATCCAGCGGCCAACGGTATCCCGAGTTCGCCGACGCCCGGCTCGATGGCCTGAGGTTCAACCTGTTCTCGTCGGCGCCGGTCTACGCGGACCTGGAAGAGGCGCAACTGGCGGGCTGGCTGGCGGAAGGCCTGAAGACGCTCGGGCCCAACGATCCGTTCATCAAGGCGGCCCTGAACGGTGGCACGCCGGCGGGCGTGGCGAAGGAGGTCCTGGCGGGCACGAAGCTGGCCGACCCGGCGGTGCGCAAGGCCCTCATCGAGGGCGGCGCGGCCGCGATGGCCGCCTCCGCCGATCCGCTCGTCCAGCTCGCGCGCCGCGTGGAGCCGATCATCCGCGAACTGCGCGCGTGGCAGGAGGAGAAGATCCAGAGCGTGGACGCGAGCGCCGGCGAGAAGATCGCCCGCGCGCGTTTCGCGGTCTACGGGAAGTCGGTCTACCCGGATGCGAACTCGAACCTGCGCTTCGAGTACGGCACCGTCCTCGGCTACGAGCTCGGGTCGACGTTGGTCCCGTACAAGACGACCTTCTACGGGCTGTACGACCGGGCGGCGGCGTTCAACGAGAAGGCGCCCTTCGCGCTGCCCGCGCGGTGGCGCGACGGCAAGTCGAAGCTCGACCTCGGGACGCCGTTCAACTTCGTCTACACAGCCGACACGATCGGCGGGAATTCGGGCACGCCCATCATCAACCGGAACGCCGAGGTGGTCGGCGTGAACTTCGACAGCAACCTGCAGAAGCTGCCGAACCGGTACATGTACATCGACGAAGCCGAAGGTTCCCGCGCCGTCGGCGTGCATTCTGCGGGTATCATCGAAGGACTGACGAAACTGTACGGCGCGACGGCTCTGGTGCAGGAACTGACCGGGCGCCGCTAACTGGGGACGGTTCCACAACCTGCGTGGGCGCCCGAGTTCCTGGCGCGAGAACGGGTTGTGCAACCGGTCGATACGAGGAGATGGACATCATGAATGCGGATCTGTTGAAGGGCCTGAACGAACACCTGAAACTCGAGTTCAGGGCGGCGCACGAGTACCTGGCCATGTCGGTGTGGCTCTCGGCGCACGACCTGCCGGGCTTCTCCACGTGGATGCGGCAGCAGTCGGCCGACGAACTGATGCACGCGCAGAAGATCATCGACCACCTGCTCGAGCGCGATCAGACGCCCGTGCTGCCGGCCATCCCGGCCCCGCCGAAGAGCTGGAAGTCGATCGAGGCGCTGTGCGCGCACCTCCTGCGCAACGAACAGGAAGTGACGGCGTCGATCAACGTCCTGTACGCGTTGGCCGAGAAGGCGAAGGACCGGCCGGCCACCGTCATGCTGCAGTGGTTCGTGTCCGAGCAGATGGAAGAGGAAGCATCGGCGCGCGCCGTCCTGGGCCGCATCCGGCTGGCCGGCAACACCGGGGTGGGTCTGCTGATGGTGGACCAGGAGCTGGCCACCGGCAAGGTGCCGGGCATGCCGGCCGCGCCCGCCAGCGGCGGCGCTCAGTAACCGCGCGTCTTGCCGGACAGGCGGTTTCGTAACCCGTTCTCGCGGCATCGATCGGGCTGGGCACGCAGGTTGCGAAACCGCAATTAATAGCCGCCGGCCTTGCCGGCCCCGCGCGGGTCGGACGCGCCGCGGAACCGCACGGGTTTGCCTTCCGAGTTGTACTGGACGGTGACCCCGTGCGCGTTGCCCAGCGCGCGCACCACCCGCACGTTGTGGCCCATCGCCTTCAGCGCCTCGCGGACGGCAGCGGGAATCCCCTCCTCGACGGAGAGCACGTCCGGCTCCACGAAACTGATCCGCGGCGAAGCGATCGCCGCGTCAATCGACATCCCGAAGTCGATCAGGTTCATCACCATCTGCGGCACGGTCTGGCCGATCGTGTGCCCGCCGGGCGATCCGAGCGCGGCCCACACGCGGCCGTTGCGCAGGATGATGGTGGGGCAGTCGCCCGACAACTTGTGGCGGCCGGGATGGGCGTCCATCGGATTGCCCTTCGGCTCGAACGTGCTGTAGGCGAGCGAGTTGTTCAGCCAGATGCCGGTGCCTTCGGGCATGATGCGGCTGCCAAACGCGTTGCCCAGCGTCTGCGTGGCCGACACGACGTTGCCCCACTTGTCGGCGACGACGAAATGCGTGGTGTGGCTATCGGCGCTCCCCGGGCCGCCTGGGCCGCCGAGCCCGGGCGGGGCGAATGTCGAGGCATGCGCCGGATCGATCAAGCCGGCCTGCTTGATCAGGTAGGGCTCGTCGAGGAGTCCCGCGACCGGCGGCGGCGCGATGTCCGGATCGCCGGCGTACTTCAGCCGCACCCAGAATCCGTGCTTGCTGGCCTCCGCGAACCGGTGCAGGTAGGCGGCGCTGTTGTGGCCCAGCGCGGCCGGGTCGAACCGGCTCATCAGGCCGAGGCGCAGCAGATAGTCGAACGCGTTGGCGGGCGGCGCGGCCGTATAGACCTGATAGCCGCGGTAGTCCAACATGATGCCGTCGCGCCACTCGGCCTTGTCCTTCTTCAGATCCGCGAACGTCAGGAACCCGCCGGCCGCGTGCATGGCCCGGTCGATGGCCGACGCGAGATCGCCCGCGTAGAACGCGCCTGCGCCGCGCTGCGAGATGAGCCGGAGCGATCCCGACAGGTCGCGCTGCACCAGCGTGTCGCCGGTCTTGAGCGGCTGGCCGTTGCGACCGTAGATCGCCTTCGCGTAATCGGGAAATGCTGCGAACGCATCGGCAATGGACGCGGCGCCAGCGGCATCGAGCGCGTAGCCCTGGTCGGCCAGGCGGATCGCCGGAGCCAGCACCTGCGCCCACTTCAGCCGGCCGAGATCGTTCGACAGCGACTCCCACGCGTGCACGTTGCCCGGCGTCGACACGGCCTTCGCGCCGCGCCGGTTGGCCTCGAAGTCCGGCGTCGGCGCGCGAAAGGCATCGGCGTCCACCATGGCGGGAATGCGCCCGCTCGCGTTGAGGTAGCGGATCTGCTCGCGCTTCGCGTCCCACACGAGGATAGTGCCGTAGCCGCCCATGCCGGACATGGCCGGCTCGACGACGTTCAGGGCCGCGGCGACGGCCACCGCGGCGTCGAACGCGTTGCCGCCCGCGCGCAGGATCTCCAGGCCGGCCTCGGTGGCGAGCGGATGCGCGGAACTGACCAGTCCCATCGTGCCGTCTGCGCCGCGCGGCGTGTAGGACATCGGGGCGGAGGCGGGCGCCGTCTGCGCCGAGGCCGGCGCCGAGGCCGGCGCCTGGCGATCGGCGCCGGCAACGACCAGGCCGCCGGCACAGAGCATCAGCAGGCCGGGCAGCAGCGAGGCGCGGGACAGGAACATCACGAACACCTTATCAAATGTCGCGGTCATCGTGTACGCTCGGAGTCGGGTACATCCAGGAATTCAGACGGGCGGCGCGCGGCGCAGACACCCGCTTGGCCGGGCTGTGCGCGGCCGTCGAAGGAGACACGATGACAGACATCCGCGGACGTTTTCTCTGGTACGAGAACCTGACGCGCGACACGCAGGCGGCGGTCGCCTTCTACACGGCCGTGATCGGCTGGGGCACGCAGCGCTGGGAGGTGGCCGGCCAACCCTACGACATGCTCGCGAACGGCGACAATGCGCTGGCGGGTCTGCAGCCGATGCCGCCGACCTCCGAGCATCCGCCCCACTGGCTGGCCTACATCGGCACGCCCGACGTGAGGGCGACCACTGCCCTGGCCGAGTCGCTCGGCGCCACGGTCTTTGTACGGCTCATGGCGATTCCGACAGTCGGGACCATGTCGGTGATGTCGGACCCGCAGGGCGCGATGTTCGCGGCCTACCAGCCGGAAACGCTTCCGCCATCTCTCCCGGACGACGCCAAGGTGGGTGAGTTCTGCTGGCACGAACTGGCCACCACCGACGCCGAGGCCGCCATCACGTTCTACCGCCAGCTCTTCGGTTGGGAGATTCTGACCGCCCATGACATGGGTCACATGGGCGTGTACAACGAGTACGGCCTGCCAGGCCTGCCGCTGGGCGGCCTCTACACGAAGCCGGCTGAGATGCCGGGGCCGCCGAACTGGCTCGCCTATGTGCGCATCGCGGATCTGGATGCGGCCGTGGCGCGCGTGAAGGTCCACGGCGGCACCGTGATCCTGGAGCCCCACGAGGTCCCCGGCGGCGATCGTATCGCGGTGTTCGCCGATCCGCAGGGCGCGCCCTTCGCTCTACACCAGAAGAAGGCCTGACGAGCCGGCCCGGCTATTTCGCGCCCAGCTGTTCTTTGATCTTCGCCTCGAAGGCCTGGAACGGCTGGGCGCCGACCAGCAGGACCCCGGCTACCCCTGTCGGCGTCGTGCGGCCCAGCACGAAACTGGGCGTGCCCTCGATGCCCAGCTTCATCGCCACGTCCAAGTCGCGCTTGATGTCGGCGTCGAAACGCGTGCTCGTCGCGCACGGCGTGAACGCGCCCATGTCGAGCTTCAGGCCTTCGGCCGCGGCCGTGATGAACGCGGGCGAGAGCCGCGCGGAGTTGCGCAGCAGGGCGAGGCGCATGTCGTAGTACTTGCCCTGCTCGCCGGCGCACCGCGACGCCCGGGCGGCCGGCAGCGCCTGCGGATGGAAATCGAGCGGGAAGTCGCGGCTCACATAGCGGACCATTCCCGTGTCGATGTACGCCGCCTTGATCTGTTCGAAGGTCGTCGTCGTGAACCGGTTGCAGTACGGGCACTGCAGGTCCGTGAACTCGACCAGTGTCAGCGGCGCGTCGGGCTTGCCCATCATCGGTTGGCGCAGATCGTTGAGCGACACCGGCTTGTCGGCCTGGGGCTGGCCCGCCGGCGGCGAGACGCGCTCGAGCGCCTCGCGGATGGCCTTGAGCTCCTTCAGCATCAGATCGGCCTGCTGCTGCGAGATGCCCTGGGACGCGCCCTGGGTCTGCCCGCAGGCGGCGGACGGCAGACCCGTCGCGAGGGCGATGACGAGGGTAAAGACGAACCGGGAGATGCGCATGATCATGCCGCATGATACCCCGATAATCGAGTATCCTCCCCATGGCCGGGGCCCGACGATGGACTGTCCGAACTGCAGAAAACCGATGGCGTCGCACCAGGCCGAGCGCCTGTACAGCGGGGGGACGCTGGCCATCGATCTCTGTCGAGGCTGCCTGGCGGTCTGGTTCGACGACAAGGAGCTGCTGCAGCTCTCGCCCGTGGCGGCCATCCAGCTGTTGAGCGAGTTCGCGAAAGAGGACGCCGGCCGGCGCACGCCGCTCGAGCCGTCGCTGGCGTGCCCGCGCTGCGCGAGGCCGTTGGTGGAAACGCACGACCGGCAACGGAATACGCGCTTCTGGTACCATCGCTGCCCGGCGGGACACGGGCGGTTCATGACGTCGTACCAGTTCCTGCGCGCGAAGGATTTCGTGCGGCCGCTCTCGGAGTCCGAGATGGCCGAGCTGCGCCAGCACATCCGCCAGGTCAACTGCGGCAATTGCGGCGCGCCGGTGGATATCGATCGCGATGCGATCTGCGGCTTCTGCCGCACGCCAATCGCCATCGTCGACGCGGACCAGGTGCGCAAGCTGCTGGAGCATCAGCGCCGGACCGAGCAGGCGTCTGTGACGGGGCCCCTTCGACCCATCGACCAGCTCAGGGTCGCCCCGAGCAAGGTCGAGGGGCGACAGGCTCAGGGCAGGGCGGATCCGACGCTGCCGATCACGCTGGCGCTGGAGCGGATGCGGGCCGATCGCGCGTGGGCCGGGACACCCGCGGCGTCGCGGCCGCCGAACGTGCTGGACCTGTTTTTCGGGAACGCGACCGACCCCATCGCCGGCGGCCTGCGGGCGCTGTCGCGCCTGCTCGGCGGGTAGCCCCCGCCCGCCTGCGAAAATGAGACTGATATGAGAAATTCGGTCAGACCCCAATTATTGGCGGTGGTGCTGTTGATGCCGGGGATGGCGCTGGCGCAGGCCCAGGCCCAGGCGCCGGCCCCAGCAGCGCCCGTTCGACCCTTCGACCAACTCAGGGTCGCCCCGAGCAAGGTCGAGGGGAGACAGGCTCAGAGCGGGCCGGTTCGTCAGGCTCAGGGCTCGCCGGACCGCGCGACCGTGCTGAAGGTCGCGCGCGAGGTGATGCAGCAGGCGCGCTACTGCGACATGGTGACGCTGGGCGAGGACGGCCAGCCGCAGGCGCGCGTCATCGACGCCTTCGCGCCGGAAGCGGACATGACGGTCTGGATCGCAACCAACCCCCTCAGCCGGAAGGTCGCCCAGATCAGAAGAGACCCGCGGGTCACCCTGCTGTACTTCAATCCCAACGCGATGGCGTACGTGACGCTCATCGGCCGGGCGACGCTCGTGACGGATCCGGCGGAAAAGGCGAAGCGCTGGAAGGATGACTGGGTGACGCTCTACAAGGACAAGAACCGTGGCGACGACTACCTGCTCGTGAAGATCACGCCGACCCGGCTCGAAGTGTCGGCCGAGGGCCTCGGCATCCGCAACGACCCGACGACGTGGAAGCCCGTGGTGATCGAGCTCAAGTAGCACAGCAATTGGGGTCAGACTCGATGTGCGCTCATCGAGTCTGACCCCAACTGAGACCGAACTACTTCTTCGGCGCGGCGATGCCGGCGACCGCTACCGGCTTGGGCGCCTCCAGCTTCAGGTTGTACTTCGCCAGCGCGGTGCTGAGCGTCGCCGCCTTCGCAAACAGCGCGTTGGCGTCGGCGAATGCCTTCGGCCCTTCGGCCTTCGCGTCCGCATAGGCCTTGGTTGCCGCCCCGGTCGGCGGCATCCCGCCCATCAGCCCGTTCTTCGCCAGGCCGATGCGCGTGAGGATGCTGACCACCGGCGGCGTCGCCGGCGCGCCAGCCGCACCCGGCGCGCCAGCCGCGCCGGCCGCTCCGGTCGCACCGCCACCGCCACCGCCGCCAAACCCGCCACGGCCGCCGGCGGCCGCCGCGAACTTCGGCCCGAGCGCGGTCAATTCCTTGTTGAACGCGTCGAAGGACGCCTTCACGTCCGCCGGCAGATCCTTCTTGTCGGCGGTTTCCTTCACCAACTCAGTCACCCTCGTCTGCAACGGCCGGAACGCCGTCGAGAAGTCGGTGGCGATGCGCTGGTACTCGTGCATCTCCATCGCCATGTCGAACATCCGCTTGCGTTCGACGTCAGTGAGCGCCACCTGCGGATCCGTTATGACCTTCAAGGGTTTGGTCTCGACGGTCTTGCCGTCGACGATGAGCGATAGGTTGTAGGTGCCGGCCAGCACGAACGGGCCCGTGTTGCCCCCCCCGCCGCCGAAGCCGCCGCCCCCGCCGCCACGGCCGCCGCCGCCGCAGCCCGCCCCGAACGGGCTCACCGCGGCCGCGCCGCCGAAGCCGCCGCCCGCACCACCGCCCCCGGCCTGCCCCGCCGTAGCCTGACCTCCCGCGGCTGCAGGCGAAGGCGGACCGCCAGGACCGCCGCGGCCA
>Ga0315290_10001118_pt1 | contig 18335 bp, 16 predicted proteins | sample YL17G12_0_MG_FD_203627 | JGI IMG/M metagenome (GOLD analysis project Ga0315290, IMG submission 203627) | Sediment microbial communities from Yellowstone Lake, YNP, Wyoming, USA - YL17G12_0 | ecosystem: Environmental > Aquatic > Freshwater > Lake > Sediment | place: USA: Wyoming | collected... | reverse complement strand
GCACCGAGCGCGGCACCTGCAGGTCGCGCAGCAACTGGTTGAACACGTTCTGGATCGGCTTGCTGCGCTCGACCGACTGCGTCACCGGCTCGGGGACCATCGCGAACACTTTCGGGTCGAGGCGGAACGCCATCTCGGGCGCGTGCGCGGCGCGCGCAAAGACGTTCAGTATCTCGCCGACGCGACGGACTTTCGGGTCGGTGAGGTGGAAGCAGCGACCGTCGAGCTTCGGCTGGTGCGAGAGGTGCACGAGCGCATCGACCACGAAGTCGACCGGCACGACGTTGATGTAGCCGCCTTCGATGCCGACCAGCGGAATCCAGCGCGGCCAGGACTCGCGCAGCTTCTGCAGCGCCTTGAAGAAATAGTACGGCCCGTCGATCTTGTCGATGAAACCGGTCTGCGAGTGGCCGAGCACCATTGCGGGCCGGTACACGCGGAACGGGATGCGGCCGTTCGCGCGCACCATCGCCTCCGAGTCGTGCTTGGTGCGGTGATACGGATGATCGAGTTCTTCCGCTTCCTCGAACATGTCCTCGGAGAACGTGCCGCGATACAGGCCTGCGGCCGCGATCGAGCTCACGAGGTGGAAGCAGCCGACATTGACGGCCTCGGCGAACTCCAGCGCACCCTTGGTGCCGGTGATGTTCGCTTTCTCCATCGCCTCGGCGCTGGCTTCGAGGTCGTAAACGGCGCCCAGGTGATAGAAATGCTTCACCTTCCCCTTGAGCTTCGTCAGATCGGCCTTCGCCACGCCGAGCTTGGGCAGGCCGAGGTCGCCCTTGATCGGAACCACGCGCTTGACGCTGTCCTTGCCCCAGAACTCGCGCAGTTCGTCGAGCTTGCCGATCGACTTCGGGCGGACCAGCACGTAGATCGTGCCCTTGCCCTGCTGCAGCAGTGATTGGACGAGATAACGACCGATGAAGCCGGTCGCGCCGGTCACGAAATAGGTCATCCGTGGAACCCCCTGATATTGTCGGGCTACCTTAGGGATCGTACGTACTCAGGTCAACGTGGCGTAGCCCCGGCGTTCGCTAAGATGACTGTGCGGCCGGCCGGGGTTCAGGCAGGCCACCGGGGGCGTCATGGCGAGCAGGAAACGGGCGGCGACTGGGGGTGGGCAGCACGAACGGATGTCCGCCGTTGACACCGCCTGGCTGCGCATGGACGGTCCTGCCAACACCATGATGATCGTCAGCGTCATGGCCACGGCCACGCCGGTGCGCACGGCCGACCTGCTGCGGGTCCTCGAGACCCGGCTGCTCTGCTTCCCGCGCTTCCGCAAACGCGTCGAAACCGATCCCTTCGGTGCTTCGTGGGTCGAAGACTCTGATTTCGACCTGGACGCGCATTTCGTCGTGACCGAACTCCCGGGCGAGGACGGGCGCCGCGAGCTGCAAGCGCTGGCGGCAAGACTGGCCAGCCAGCCGTTCGACCCGGCACGACCGCTGTGGCAGCTGCACTTCGTCGAGCGCTACGGGACGGGCAGCGCGTGGGTGCTCCGACTGCATCACTGCTACGCGGACGGCGTCGCGATGATCCGGGTGCTGCTGTCGCTGACCGAACAGGATGCCGGCCCCGCGCTCGCCGGGGCCCACGCAGCGGAATCTCGCGTCGGGCGGGGTAAAGGCGCCGCGGATCCGTTGCAGCTGCTCGACTGGGTCACCCAGCTGACCCAACCCGTCGGCGACATCGTCGAGAACGCCCTGGCCGAGGGCGCGCGACTGCTCGAGACGGGCGTGCACAAGCTGTTTCATCCGGAGGTCGCCGCGGCGATCGCGCTCCAGGCGAGCGGCATGGTCGGCGAATTTGCGCGGGTCGTCGCGCTGCCCGACGACCCTGCGTCGCCGCTGCGTGCGCCCCTGAGTGGCGAGAAGCGAGTGGCCTGGTCGGAGCCGCTCAACCTGCAGGAGGTCAAGACCGTGAGCCGGGCGCTCGGCTGCACGATCAACGACGTGCTGATGGCCACCGTGGCCGGCGCGCTCGGCGCCTATCTGCGCGCGGAAGGGTTCGATACGCAGGGAGTCTCGCTGCGCGCGTCGGTGCCGGTGAACCTGCGCGAGGCCGACGAGGCGACGACGCTCGGCAACAAGTTCGGGCTGCTGTTCGTCGAACTGCCGGTCGGCGTCGCCAATCCGCTGCAGCGGGCGTACACGATGCACGACACGATGCGGGGCCTGAAAGGCTCGCAGCAGCCGTCGCTCACGCTCACGTTGCTCGGACTGCTCGGCATGCTGCCGAACATCGCGCAGGGCCCCGTCCTCGAGCTGTTCAGCCGCAAGGGATCGCTGGTGGCCTCGAACGTCCCGGGTCCGCAGGCGCCGCTGTATCTCTGCGGACAGCGCATCACGCAGATGCATTTCTGGGTGCCGCAAAGCGGCTCGATCGGCGTCGGGGTCAGCATCCTCTCGTACGCAGGCGAAGTGTTCTTCGGGCTGATCGCGGACCGCGCCTGCATCGCCGAACCGGCGCAGGTGGTCGACCGGTTGGGCCCGGAATTCGAGCGGCTGCTGCTCGCGGCAACGGTGGGCACGCTCGGCCTCAAGCAGCCCAAGCCGCGGCGCAGGAAACGGGCACCGCGGACCGCGGGAAATACCTAGACTGCGGATTGACACACTGCAGCAAGCGCCCAGGATTCCGCACAATTGAGCATGCGGCAGTCCCTCCGGACGCGCCCCACCAGGAGTTTCGTCATGGCCACCTCCCGCTCACGCACCCGCAAGACTGCCGGTTCCAGCGTCGGACGCCGCGTGCGCGACGCGTTCGAAAACGCCCAGGAGACACTGCAGTCGCGTGTCGGCGGCGCGCGTGAACAGGCGCAGGAAACCTGGGACAACCTCGAAGCGCTGTTCCAGACCCGCGTGCAGCGCGCACTGCATCAGCTCGGCGTGCCGACGGCCGAAGAAATTCGCGCGCTGACCCGCCGCGTGAGCGAACTGAACGACAGCGTGAGCAAGATCAACCAGCGGCAGCGCACTGCGAAGCCGACGAAACCTGCGCAGCGCGCCAAGCGCAAGGTCGCGGCAGCGCCGCGGCGCGCGCCGGCAAAACGCAGCAAGACCGCGGGCTGATCCCGCCCGCATCCCAGCCCGCATCAACGACGCACGGAGGTCCGGCCATGCTCGACCTGCAACCGGCGACTGGACGAAGAAGAGCAAGCCGCGGACGCTTCGGGCTCGCGCTCGCCGGCGGTGGGCCGCTCGGCGCGTTCTACGAGGTCGGGTGCCTGCACGCAATCGAGGAAGCGTTCGACGGCTTCCAGCTGACGGACCTCGAGATGTACGTCGGCGTGAGCTCGGGCGCGATGATCGCGGCCGGACTCGCGAATGGCTTCGACACGGCCGACATGGGGCTCGTTTTCATCCACAACGCATCGGACGAGATGAAGTTCTCGCCGGCGCTGTTCCTGATGCCCGCGTTTCGTGAGTACGCCCGGCGCATCGCGGGGGCGCCAGGCATGCTCGCCGGCATTGCGCGCGAGTACCTGCGTGATCCGGGCAAGGATTGGGCTGAAGTGATCGACCCTCTCGGTCGACTGCTGCCAACGGGCGTCTGCGACAACCGCCCGCTCGAGCGCGTGATGGCCCGGTTGTTCGCGCTGGACGGCCGCACCAACGACTTCCGCAAACTCGTGCCGAAGCTCTACATCGTCGCGACCGAACTCAACACGGGACATTCCGTGCGCTTCGGCGAGCCGGGGTACGATCACATCCCCATTTCACGCGCGATCCAGGCGAGTACCGCCCTGCCCGGCCTCTATCCACCCGTGGCGATCGACGGCCACGTGTATGCCGACGGCGCGCTGCTGCGGACGATGAACGCATCGATACTGCTCGAGGCAGGCGCGGACTTCGTCATCTGCGTCAATCCGCTGGTGGCGTTCGATGCGTCGAGCGCCCCGCGGCCGCCGCACGGCTTCCCTCCCGACGAGCACGACCTTTCGCACGGCGGGCTGCCAACGGTGCTGAGCCAGACGTTCCGTTCGCTGATACAGTCACGCATGCAGGCGGGCTTCAAGAGCTACAAGCAGCGTTATCCGCACACCGACGTGCTGCTGTTCGAGCCCGACCCCGGCGACGGAGAATTGTTCTTCCAGAACGTATTCCGCTACGCGGACCGCCGCCGGCTGGCCGAGCATTCGTACCGGCGCACGCGGCACGACCTGCTGCAGCAGGCCGCCGGCCTCGAACCGCTCCTGCGGCGGCACGGGATCACGCTGCGACGCGACGTGCTCGAAGATCACCGGCGCACGTTCCTGCGAGCCGTCCAGGAGCGCAAGCGTCGGCAGCTGCCAGTGACGGGTGCGTTGCACCGCGCACTCGACCGGCTCGAGCAGGCCGTCGCGGGCGCACGGGCCTGACGTCTTGAAGCTGCTCGGCATCGAAATCGGCGCTCCACCGAAAGATCGCGGCACGCTCGGGCGCCTGCTCGAACGCAACAAAGCGCTGCGCGACGTGTTCGCGGCAGACCCGCGCCTCGCGAAGCAGCTGCTGCGGCTGCAGAAGTGGCAATCGAAGCGGCTCATGCGGTCGCATGACGACCTGCACGCCAATCCGCGCTACCGGCTTGCGGTCGAGTTCTTCTTCAACGAGCTGTATGGAGCGGACGCACGCCGCCGCGACTCCGACATGATCAGGGTGCAGCGCGCCATGGAGCGCCTGCTGCCGCGCGAAGGGCTCGAAGCCTTGTGTCTCGCGGTGCAGCTCGAGACGTTGTCACAGGAGCTGGATGCCGAGGTGGCGCGTGCCCTGCCCGACACCGGCGGCATCACCGTGGCGCGGTATGCCGAGGCCTATCGCAGTACGGGCCGGCGGGCGGATCGCGAGCGGCAGATCGCGCTCACCAGCGAAATCGGCGAATATCTCGATGGCGTGGTCCGCAAGCCGATGGTCCGCGGCCTCGTCCGGCTGGCGCGCGGCCCGGCCCACGCGGCAGGATTCGGCTTGTTGCAGGAATTTCTCGAGCGCGGCCTCGATGCGTTCGAGGCGATGCACGGCGCAACGGAGTTCCTCGGCACGGTGCAAGCCCGCGAGCGACGGGCGATGGAGCGGCTGTTGGCCGGCACGGCAGACCCGTTCGAATTCGATGCCAGTGAGCGCAGGAAGAAACAGGGGGCGATACCGGGATGAGTTCAAGCGGCCGGCCGACGGGCAGGAAAGGCAGAAGAAAAATCGTCCGTAAGCCCCCGCCCCACTGGCGCAAGTACCTGACCCAGGCCGAACTGGAGTTGCCACCGCCCGCGGCGGGTACGCCGGCGTTCGATTCCGATGTCAACAGCGACGAGTTCGACTACCCCGAGCCGCCCGAGCTGGCGTGGTGGCAGTCGCTGCCCGTCGTCGTGGGTCTCGCTGTCATTTGCGTTGCGGCTCTGGTGCTGGCCGTCGCGTCGATGATGCATGCGTCGCGTGAGCGCGAAGCCGCTCGTGTCGCTGCCGCGCGCGAGCAGACCCTGACGCTGCGGGCGATCAACAGCGTGCGCACATTGCGCATCGCGCCCAATCCCCGCAGCTGGTCCGCTAGCCCGGACCTGACGCTGGCCTGGCCCGAGCCGCCGCAGTTGCTCGAGCTGCACCTGCCCGTGGGCTACTCGGCATTCCTGACTTTCGCCGTGATCGTGGACAAGGTCGATCACGGCCGGGTGCTGGTCATCGAACGCATGGCCCCGGATTCCAACAAGGAACTGCTGCTGGCGCTCAACAGTTCGGCGTTCGGTCCCGGCGAGTATCGCTTGCGGTTGCAGGGATATACGTGGCGCGGTGATCGCGTCGACGTAGGCTGGGTGCGATTGCAGGTCAACGACCCGGGCTGAGCCGCGCCGCGACCCTAGATCTCCGCGCGCAGGGCCCGCATCGGCGGTTGCGAGACGACGGAATGCGCCGCAAGGATTCCCGCGGCGCCAACCAGGGCCGCACCGCCCACGATGCCGATGACCCACACCCGCGGGTCGGGCGAGTACTGCAGGTCGAAGACTCGCGTCGCCAGCAGGTAGCCGACCGCGGTGGCTCCAGCGGCCGCGAGCAATCCTGCAAGTGCACCCAGCACGATGAACTCGGCCGCCACGCCCTGGAACACGACACTGCGGCTCGCGCCCAGCGTGCGCAACATGGCGCTTTCGTAGCGACGTTCGTCGCGCGTGGCCTGCACGGCTGCCAGCAGCACCATGAGTCCTGCGGCCAGCGTGAACAGGAACACGTATTGCACCGCCAGGCTCGCCTTGTTCATCACGTCGCGCACCTGCGTGAGCAGCGCCTCGATGTCGATGATGGTGACCTCGGGAAACTGCCGCACGAGGTCGACCAGCAACGGCCGCTGCTGCGGCTCGACGTGCACGCTCGTGATCAGCGTGCCAGTCGCGGTCTCGAGCACGCCGGGTGAGAACACGACGAAGAAGTTCGGCTTGAACGTGTCCCAGCGCACCTCACGCAGGCTCGTGATCCTGCCGCTGACGGCTTCGCCCGCGATGTCGTACGTCAGCGTGTCGCCGAGCTTCATGCCCAGACGCTCGGCGTAGTCGGTCTCGACCGAGATCTGCGGCGCTCCCTGCGTCTCCCGTGGCCACCACTGGCCCGCGACGATCTTGTTGCCGGGCGACAGCTCCGCCGACCACGACAGATTCGCTTCGCGCTCGACGAATTCGTTCGCACGCTCGCCCTGAAATGCTATCTGCTCGACGGGTACGTCGTTGATGGCGCTGAGACGTGCCCGCAGCATCGGCACCAGTTCTGTCGAGGGCAGGCGGGCCTGCGCGAAGAAACGCTCGACCGCCGCGCCCTCGTCGGGGCGGATGTTGATCATGAAGTAGTTGGGCGCATCGACCGGCAGGCTGCGCTGCCAGTCCCGCAGCAGGTCGTCACGCACCAGTGCCAGCAGCAACAGCACCATGAAACCGAGGCCGAAGGCCACGATCTGCACGATGCTGTCGCGACCGCGGCGTGCGATGTTGGCGAGGCCATATCTCCAGGCGACACCCACGCCGCTGCGCAGCGGCGCCAGCAACCTCACCAGCGCCCACCCGGCGACGGCGAGCAGCAGGAACGTCGCGCCGAGCCCGCCCGCCACGTAACCCACGAGCTTGGGATCGCGCACGATCCAGTACAGCAGCGCCAGCACCGCGCCGATCGCCAGGCCGTAAACGACGGCGTACCGCAGCGGCGGCGGCTCGAGATCGCGGCGCAGGACGCGGGCGGGCGGAACACGCTTCAGGCGCAGCAACGGCGGCAGCGCGAAGCCGACGAGCACGACGACGGCAGTGACGACACCCAGCAGGAAGGCGTCGGCCGAGGGCGGCGGCAGATCGCCACGCAGCAGGTCGCGCAGCAGCCAGGCGATGCCGGACTGCGCGACGTAACCGATCGCCGTGCCGGCGACGGCCGTCACGACGGCGATGGCGACGAGCTGGACCACCGTCTGTGTCAGCACGAACCGCTGCGGCGCACCCATGCACTTCATCAGTGCGACGGTGTCGAGGTGACGACGCGCGTAGCGCTGCGCTGCCATCGCGACCGCTATGGCTGAGAGCAGCACGCTCACCAGGCTCGCGAGCGATAGGAAGCGGCCCGCGCGATCGGCCGACGCACGGATCTGCGGGCTGGCGTCGGCGATCGACTGCACCCGCTCGCCGCGTTGTTTGCGCGCCTGGAGCCACTCGCGAAAGTCATCGACCGGTCCGGGCTCGCCCGCAAACAGCACGGCCCGGCTTACGCGACTGCCGGGCTGCACGAGTTGGGTGGCGGCCAGATCGGCACGGTTGATCAGCAGCGTCGCCGAGAGATCGGCGAAGCCGCTGCCTTGATCGGGGCGATAGTCGAGCACGCGCGTCACACGGACCGTGTGCGCGCCGACCGTCAGGTCCGAACCCACCTGCGCGCCGAGCTTCGCCAGCAGCCGCGAATCGGCCCACGCTGCGCCGGGCGCGGGAATGCCGTCGGTGACGACGCCGCTACCGAACGGTTTGTCCGCCGTCTTGAGGCGTCCGCGCAGCGGATAACCTGCGCCGACCGCACGCAGCGCGATCAGCGACGATTCCTGGCCGAAGAACACCACGCTCGGCATCGACTCGAGGCGCGCGGAACGCAGGCCCCGCCTGGCAGCTTCCACTTCGTAGGCAGCCGCAATCGGCCGCGCCGATTCGAGACGCAGATCGGCAGCCAGCACTTCACCGGCCTGCCGCTCGACGGCAAGACCGATGCGGCTCGTGAAGAACCCGACTGCCGTCAGCGAGGCGACCGCAACGAGCAGCGCGAGCACCAGCACGGCAAGTTCGCCGGACTTCAGGTCCCGCAACAAGTTGCGCAGTGCGAACGCAAGGGACGGCATGATCCGGTTCAACTGGGGACGACGCGCCCGGCTTCGAGCCGGATGATGCGATCGCAGCGCTCCGCCAGCTGCCGATCGTGCGTGACGAGCACGAGCGTGGCCTGCGTCGCGCGGTTGAGACCGAACAGCAGGTCCATGATTTTTTCGCCGGTCGCAGCGTCGAGGTTGCCGGTGGGCTCGTCCGCGAACAGCACGTCCGGATGACGCACGAAGGCGCGGGCAATGGCGACGCGTTGCTGCTCACCGCCCGACAGCTGCCGCGGATAGTGCCCGACACGTTCGGCGAGACCCACGCGACCGAGCACTTCACGCGCTGCTTCGCGGGCATCGGAGCGGCGCGCGAGTTCGAGCGGCAGCATCACGTTTTCGAGGGCCGTGAGTGACGGCATGAGGTGGAACGACTGGAAGACGAAGCCGACGTGACTGGCCCGCACCGCAGCGCGACCGTCCTCGTCGAGCTGCGTCAGGTCGTTGCCCGACAGCAGGGCGCGGCCGGAGGTCGGTTCGTCGAGGCCGGCGAGCAAAGCGAGCAGCGTCGACTTGCCGGCACCCGAGGCGCCGATGATCGCGACGGATTCGCCGCGCCGGATCGACAGCGACACGTCCGACAGAATGGCCAGCGTTCCCTCGGGACTGCTAACCTGCTTGCCGAGTCCTTCCGCCGCCAGCACCACCGTCGTGTCGTTCATCAAAGCCCTTTTTTCACTCGCTGCCATTCGTGTCCTGTGCCTCGTCCTGCTTGCCTGCGGCGTGCCCTTTGCCGCCCGTGCGGCGGATGCACCGGCAGCCGCCCCAACCATCCTGGTCCTGGGCGACAGCCTCAGCGCGGGTTACGGGATTCGAGTTGAGCAGGGTTGGGTGGCCCTGCTGCAGGCTCGGCTGCGCGCCAAAGGGTACGGTCACCGCGTCGTCAACGCCAGTTCGAGCGGCGAAACCACCGGCGGCGCGCTGGCCCGGCTGCCCCGGGCACTGGCCACGCATCGGCCGGCGATCGTCATCGTGGAACTTGGCGGCAACGACGGACTGCGTGGCCTCCCTGTCGCCGACATCCGCCGGAACTTCGAAGCCATCATTCGCAGTTCGCAGCAGGCAGGAGCGAGGATTCTGCTGGTCGGCATGAAGATCCCGCCCAACTATGGCCCCGCCTACACCCGCGACTTCTACGGCCTGTATGGCGCCTTGGCGCTGCAATACAAGCTGCCGAGCGTGCCATTTCTGCTCGCCAACGTGGCCCCCGACGAAGCTCTCTTCCAGGAGGACGGCATCCATCCCACGGCGGCCGCCCAGCCCCGGTTGCTGGACGAGGTCTGGCCACACCTGCAGCCGATGCTGGCCCGGAAGTAGCGCCTACCGATTTCTGCGGATCGCGAGTCGGTGTTTTTGGGCTGCCGCGCTGTTATATAGACTGGATGACGCTGACCGCGGCCACGCCCGCGGGCGCACACACCAGGGGACCCGTCTTGGAAAAGATCTGGCTACAGCATTACCCGGCGGGCGTGCCGGCTGAAATCAACCCGTCCGAGTACCGCTCGCTGCTCGCGCTGATCGAGCAAGCCATTGCGACGCACCGCGACCGGCCGTGCTTTTCGTGCATGGACCGCACCCTGACCTATGGCGACGTCGACGTGCTCGCAGGTCGCTTCGCGGCGTATCTGCAGCAGGTCGCCCGGCTGCGCAAGGGCGACCGCATCGCCCTGATGCTGCCCAACGTGTTGCAGTACCCGGTCGCGATCCTCGGCGCGTTCCGTGCGGGCCTCACGATCGTCAACACGAACCCGCTGTACACCCCGCGCGAACTGCAGCACCAGCTGCACGATTCCGGCGCGCGGGCGATCCTGATCCTGGAGAACTTCGCGCACACGCTGGCCGAGGTGCACGGCGACCTGCACCTCGACACCGTGATCGTCACGGGCGTCGGTGACCTGCTTGGCTTCCCCAAGTCGATGCTGGTCAACTTCGCGCTGCGCCACCTGAAGAAGCAGGTGCCGGAGTACAGCCTGCCCGGCGCGGTGAGCTTGGCGGATGCGCTGAGCAAGGGGCGCTACGAAAACCTCGAGCGCGTCGAACTCGGACACGAGGACATCGCGTTCCTGCAGTACACCGGCGGCACCACCGGCGTGTCGAAGGGTGCCGTGCTCACGCACCGCAACCTCGTCGCGAACGTGCTGCAATCCGAGGCGTGGATCCATCCGCAACTGAAGCTGGACGAGCAGTTGATCGCGATCACTGCGCTGCCCCTGTATCACATCTTCGCGCTCACGGCGAACAGCCTGACGATGATCAAGCTCGGCGCGCACAACATCCTGATTCCGAACCCGCGCGACTTCGACGGCTTCGTCAAGGAACTCGCGCGGCACCGCTTTTCATTCTTCGCTGGCGTCAACACGTTGTTCAACGCGTTGCTGCACACCAAGGGCTTCGACGGCCTTGATTTCAGCGGGCTGCGCGTGAGCCTCGGTGGCGGCATGGCCGTGCAGCGCGCCGTCGCCGAGCGTTGGAAGGAAGTGACCGGCAACGTGCTGACGCAAGCCTGGGGCCTCACCGAGACCTCGCCGGCCGCGTGCATCAATCGCCCGGGCGATGACTTCAATGGCTCGATCGGCCTGCCGATCCCATCGACGATCATCACGATCCGCGACGACGACGGCACTGCGTTGCCGCAGGGTCAGTCCGGCGAGATCTGCGTCGAAGGCCCGCAGGTGATGCGCGGCTACTGGAACCGTCCGGACGAGACCGAGAAAGTCATGCTGCCGGGGCAGGTGCTGCGCACGGGTGACATCGGCTACATGGACGCGCAGGGCTTCGTGTACATCGAGGACCGCAAGAAGGACATGATCCTCGTATCGGGCTTCAACGTGTACCCGAATGAAGTGGAAGGTGTCGCCGTGACGTGTCCTGGCGTGCTCGAGGTGGCTGCAGTGGCACAGCCGGACGAACGCGCGGGCGAAGTGGTGGCGCTGTTCGTCGTGCGCAAGGATCCGTCGTTGACGGCAGAAGCGCTGATCGAGCACTGCCGCACGGAGCTGACCGGCTACAAGGTGCCGAAGCACGTGTACTTCCGGGACGAGCTGCCAAAGACCAACGTCGGCAAGATCCTGCGGCGTGAGCTCAAGGATTCGTTGAAACCGACCCCGGAGAAGGCGGTGGCAGCCGCGCCGGTCGTCGCGTCGCACGGTCACTAGCAGCGCTGTACTCTTCGGCATGACCGAAACACTCGAACGCGCGGCAGCCAAAGTCCCCGCAGTCACGCTGGTCTTCTGGTTGATCAAGATCGCAGCGACCACGCTGGGCGAGACCGCCGGCGACGCAGTGTCGATGTCGATGAACCTCGGCTACCTCGCCGCCACCGGCGTGTTTGCCGTGATCATGGTCGCCGCCGTCACCGCACAGATCCGCGCCCCAGGCTTCAGTCCATTCCTGTACTGGGGCACGATCATCGCGTCGACCACGCTCGGCACGACGCTGGCCGATTTCGCCGATCGCTCACTCGGCATCGGCTACCCGGGCGGCAGCCTGCTGCTGCTCTCGTTGCTGATCGGGTCCCTCGTCGTCTGGCGCTGGAAGCTCGGCACGGTGGCGGTCGATTCGGTGAGTTCGCCGCAGGCTGAAGTCTTTTACTGGGTGACGATCATGTTCTCGCAGACGCTGGGCACGGCGCTCGGCGACTGGACGGCCGACACCGCAGGACTCGGCTACGTCGGGGGAATGGCCATTTTCACGGTGCTGCTCGCGCTGGTTGCAGCGGCATACCGGTGGACGAACGTTTCCCACACCGCGTTGTTCTGGGCAGCCTTCGTGCTGACCCGGCCGCTCGGCGCGGTGGTCGGCGATTTCCTCGACAAACCGCTGAGCGCGGGCGGTCTCGACCTGAGCCGGTTCGGCGCTTCGGCCGTCCTGCTGGCGTTGATCGTCGCCTGCGTGGTGTTCATTCCGCAGCGGCCTGCAAGCGCCGGACACTGAGGTGGCGTATGGCGCTGGGCGCAACGATGTACGTTTTCCAGGTGCGCCTGGCCGATGCCGATCGGGGTGTTTACGAGACACTGACGATCCGGGCAGCGCGGCATCCATCGGAGACTGCCGAGTACCTGGTCACGCGTCTGCTCGCCTATTGCCTCGAGTACACCGAGGGCATCGCGTTTTCGAAGGGCTTGTCCGACCCGGATGAGCCGGCGATCAGCGTGCGCGACCTGACAGGCGTACTGCAGGCCTGGATCGACATCGGCGCACCGGATGCGACCCGGCTGCACAAGGCGGCGAAGGCCGCGTCGAACGTGGCCGTGTACGTGCACCGGGACCCGGACCAGCTGCTCTCACGCCTCGCCGGCGAGCGAATTCACCGCGCCGATGCGCTGCGGATCTGCGCCGTCGATCGAGGGTTGCTGGCGGCATTCGTCGCGCGACTGGACCGGCGCATGGACTTTGACCTGGCGGTGTCCGATCACACGATCTACCTGTCGCTCGGCGAGGAGACCTTCACCGGCACGGTGGATGAAAGGCGGATCGTCACCTGAGGTCCATTGCGGCCAGCCGCGCCCGCGTGCTTTCGGCGCTCCACGCATAGGAGCACTCTATCGACCACGGCAATAGAATCGATTGGACCCATACCCGCCACAGCGTCAGCCTGTGTGGGCAGGCTTAAGCTGCGGCAAACGAAGGAGTGGACCATGGGAAGCGAAGGCAAGTGCCCGGTGTCGGGCGGAGCTCACCAGCACTCGGCAGCAGGCGACAATTCGAACCGGCGCTGGTGGCCGGAGCAGTTGAACCTGAAGGTCCTGCACCAGCACTCTCCCCTGTCCGATCCCATGGGCACGGGATTCAACTATGCCGAGGAGTTCAAGTCCCTCGACCTGGATGCCCTGGTCAAGGACCTCCATGCCTTGATGACGGACTCGCAGGATTGGTGGCCGGCTGACTACGGCCACTACGGGCCGCTCTTCATTCGCATGGCTTGGCACAGCGCAGGCACGTATCGCGTCGGCGACGGCCGCGGCGGCGCCGGTTCCGGCACACAACGCTTTGCGCCGCTCAACAGCTGGCCAGACAACGGCAACCTCGACAAGGCGCGCCGGTTGCTCTGGCCGATCAAGCAGAAGTACGGCCGCAAGATCTCCTGGGCCGACCTCATGATCCTCGCCGGCAACGTCGCCCTGGAATCGATGGGGTTCAAGACATTCGGTTTCGGCGGCGGGCGCGCGGACGTCTGGGAGCCCGCAGAGGACATCTACTGGGGCCCCGAGGGCAAGTGGCTGGCCGACGAGCGCTACAGCGGCGACCGGGATCTCGCCAACCCGCTCGCCGCCGTGCAGATGGGACTGATCTACGTGAACCCGGAAGGCCCGAACGGGAACCCGGATCCACTCGGCTCGGCCAGGGACATCCGCGAGACGTTCGCCCGCATGGCCATGAACGACGAAGAAACCGTGGCGCTCACCGCCGGTGGCCACACGTTCGGCAAGGCCCACGGTGCAGCCGATCCTGGCAAGCATGTCGGTCCCGAACCCGAGGCAGCCAGCATCGAGGAGCAGGGCCTCGGCTGGAAGAACAGTTTTGGCACCGGCAAGGGTGTCCACGCGATCACGAGCGGACTGGAAGGCGCCTGGACGCCCAACCCGATCAAGTGGGACAACGGCTACTTCGAGACCCTGTTCGGTTACGAGTGGGAGCTCACCAGGAGCCCGGCTGGCGCGCACCAGTGGCAGCCCAAGGGCAACGCTGGCGCCGGCGCCGTGCCGGACGCCCATGATCCGCGCAAGCGCCACGCCCCGATGATGTCCACCGCGGACATGGCCATGCGCATGGACCCCGCCTACGAGAAGATCTCGCGCCGCTTCATGGCGAACCCGCAGGAGTTCGCCGACGCTTTCGCCCGTGCCTGGTTCAAGCTGACGCATCGCGACATGGGTCCGCCGACTCGTTACCTCGGCCCGCAGGTGCCGCAGGAAAAGCTGATCTGGCAGGACCCTGTCCCCGCGGTCGATCATGAACTGGTCGGCGAGCAGGACATCGCCGGCCTGAAGGCCAGGATCCTCGCGTCCGGACTCTCCATCTCCCAACTGGTCGCGACTGCCTGGGCGTCGGCGGCAACGTTCCGCGGTTCCGACAAGCGCGGTGGCGCCAACGGAGCGCGCATTCGCCTCGCGCCGCAAAGGGCTTGGGAGGTCAATCAACCGGTCACGCTGGCAGACGTCCTGCAGAAGCTCGAGGCGATGCAGAAGGATTTCAACAGTGCGCAGTCCGGCGCGAAGAAGGTCTCGCTCGCCGACCTGATCGTGCTGGGTGGGTGCGCAGCCATCGAAAGAGCCGCGAAGAATGCCGGGCACGACGTGCAGGTTCCCTTCTCGCCGGGCCGCACGGATGCGTCGCAGCAGCAGACGGATGTGGACTCGTTCGCCGTGCTGGAACCGACAGCCGACGGATTCCGCAACTACCTGCGCAACGGACAACAGTTACCGGCGGAAGGGCTGCTGGTTGATCGGGCGCAGCTGCTGACGCTGACCGCCCCGGAGATGACAGTTCTCGTCGGCGGCCTCCGTGTCCTGGAGACGAACGCCGATCGCTCCAGGCATGGCGTGTTCACCACGCGACCCGGGTCGCTGACCAATGACTTCTTCACCAACCTGCTCGCTATGGACACGAAGTGGCAGGCGTCTGCCAGCGCCACAGGCGTGTTTGAGGGGCGCGACGCGGCGACGGGCGAACTCAAATGGACCGGCACGCGTGTCGACCTCGTGTTCGGTTCGAATTCCCAGCTGCGAGCCATCGCGGAAGTCTATGGCTGTGACGACGCGCAGCCGGCGTTTGTGCGCGACTTTGTCGCTGCGTGGAACAAGGTGATGAATCTTGACCGGTTCGACCTTGCCTGATCCCGGCACAGGCGCTCACCTGGGGGCGGCCGGATGCTGCACGAATGCTCGAAGAGCTGCTCGCGACGCGCGGATTGTCCCGCTTGTAGCGGGCGTCGTTTCAGCGGAGTCTGTGCGCATCATTGATCACGTCCTCTCCGCCCCAACCCCGAGTCCACCGAACGCATGACGCACTCGCCGCACTGGCTTGACCACATCGCTGCAACGACCGCCGACTGGGGCCTCACCCAGCCGAAAGCGTACGGTGAAGATGAGCGCAAACGTCCTCTCGCCGCGGTTGCAACGGACCTCAACGGACGGCTGAAGCAATGCTGCAAGAACGCCGAATCCCCGTCCGCAGCGATGATCGAGATGCGCAGCCACCTGGCCCTGTTTGCCCGCTACGGGCTGCCCAACCCGCAGGCGACGCAACTCGTCAGGGACTTGACGATGAAGGCGTTCACCCCGAAAAAGCGCTGACCCAGGCAAGACAGGACAATGTCACTTGACCCGAAAGCGGTCGCCGAACTGGCGCAGGCGTACACGGCGGCCTGGAATTCTGGTTCCGCCGAAAATGTCGCCCGGCATTTCGCCGAGGACGGCCAGATCGTCATCAACTGCGGCGAGCCCTGGCAGGGGCGCGCCCGCGTCGCCGCCATGGCCACGGGTTTCTTCACCGACGTCCCCGACCTTGCATTGAGCTGCGACGAGCTTCGCTGTGCCGGGTCGCATGCCGTCTATGTCTGGACCTTTACCGGCCACGATGCGAACACAGGCAAGCCGCTGCGGGTGCGTGGCTGGGAAGAATGGGATCTCGACGAGGACCTGAAGGTGAAGGCCTCGCGTGGCTGGTATGACGCCGATGACTACGCCCGACAAGTGGCAGGAGCCTGACCCCATGGCGACGACCGCAAAGGAACGACAGCTGGCGCGGGCCACGGCGACAGCTATTCTCGGAATTGACACGCTGTGGGGCGGTGACGTCTTAAACCCGTCGGGCACGGGTCGCTTCATCGCCGATTCCTGGTTCTCCGACGAGCCGCTGCCCAAGGCCTACAGGCATCCGGCGGCGGCGAAACTCCGGCAAAGCGGTGGCGTGGCCGGCAAGAAGATCGACATCCCGGCCGTCGATGCGTACCTGAAGGCCATCGACATTCCAGCCGCCATCGGCGAATTGAACGCAGCGGCGGGCAATGCCGGCCAGTTGCGAGGCGCGTACCTGCAGGGCCTGTGCGAATGCCTGGGCGTGATGTGGGACCTGGTGCAGGAGCGGCTCGGGCGCGGGGCGGCCGTGCCGTATGAGCGCTGTGTGACCGCGTCCACCGGCGCAGCGCCAACCCCTTCCGATCCCGTGGCCAAGCGGGCGCGCATTGCAGAACTGCTTGCCAGGCAGGGCTACAAATCGGCCACGCGGGCGAAGCTGCTCGCCGCCGTCGATGCCTGGCGCCGCGAGCGCATGGTGCCGAAGAAATCGATCGCGATGCTGGCCGACGCGTGCATCGCGCAGTTCGACGCAGGTTCGGCGCAGCACATCGTCCCATACCTGCCCAAGGCACTGCGTGACGTGCCCCGCGCCAACATCCGGTTCCTGGCCATCGAGAACGCCTGGTTTTCTGGCTCGATGAATTACATCGGCCGTGCGCGCAATCGCGACGGCTTGCCACAGTACGAAGCAACGTACGAGATCAACGCGGCGCTCGAAATCTCCGTGCCCGAATTCATGCAGCTGGTGTCGCACGAAGTGGTGCCCGGCCACGTGACCAACTTTGCGTGGATCCAGGCGCTGTACGCGCGGCGCAAGCTGGGCTTCGAGTCGACGGTGCTCACGATGAACACGCGCGGCGCAGCGTTGTCGGAAGGCATCGCGAACAACGCGATCCTGATGGCGTTCGGCGTCACGGAAGTCGACGAATTGCCCGATGTCGACCTGCAGCTCGGCACGCTGCTTGCGCTGCTGCAGGACGATGCCAAGAACCAGTCGTCGTTCCTCACGTGGGAAAAGAACTGGACGCAGGACAAGGTGCGCGGCGTGCTGCGCAACGAATTCCTCTGCTCCGACGAGCGCGCCGACAAGCTGTCGGGCGCCTGGGGCCGTCACCCGCTGCTGGGACGCATGTACCTGCCGGTGTACCGTGCGGGCACCGTCAAGGTGGCGGCGCTGCGCAAAAGGCACCCACCCGCAAAGATCATTCCTGCGCTGTATGGCGCACTCGGACTGGTGGATCTCGTGACGATCGACCAGGTGCTCGGCGGTGGCGCAGCGCGGGGCGGCAGTGGCGGCGAACGCTGACAGTGCGACGATCGACGACGGCACCGAGGGCGCCGCCACCGCTGCAAAGCCCTGGGCCGTTTACCTGCTGCACTGCGCAGGCGGCAAGAGCTACATCGGCATCAGCCCGTTGCCACACGAAAGATTCGACGCTCACCAGGCAGGTAAAGGCGCGGCCTTCACGCGCGCCAATCGTCCGCAAGCTCTGGCGGCGGTCGTGTGGTTCGAGAGTCGGAGCGCCGCCGCGTCGATGGAGGCGCGCTTGAAAACCTTGGCACGGCCGGCGAAGCTCGCGTGGTTCGAGCGCTTCCAGGCAACGACAAACTCGGTGCCGGCGACACTCGATCTCGGACTAGCCAGCCTGACGAACTTCCGGCGTTAGGGCTCGAACCAGCCGCGTCGACTACGACTTCTTCTTGCTGCGCCGGGAGGCCGCTGCCATCGAGTGCTGCGCGACGTAGTGCGCAGCCACGTCATCGCCGGCGCTCGCCGCACGGTGAATGCCTTCGATGATCATCTTCTCGGCGCGTTCGGTGCCGACCCAGTTCACGATCGTGACCCACTTGCCCTTCTCCAGGTCCTTGTAGTGCTGGAAAAAGTGCGCGATCTGGTCGACGAGCGTGATGGGCAGGTCCTTGTACGACTTCACCCCTGAGTAGAACGGGTGGAGCTTGTCCACCGGCACGGCGATGATTTTCTCGTCATCACCGGCCTCGTCCTTCATCAGCAGCGCACCGACGGGACGGACCCGCACGATCGCGCCGGCCACGATGGGACTCGGCACCACGACGATCACGTCGACCGGATCGCCGTCGCCCGAGAGCGTGTGCGGGATGAAGCCGTAGTTGCCCGGGTAGAACATCGCGGTGTTGAGGAAGCGGTCGACGCGCAACGCACCCGATTCC
>Ga0315290_10001114_pt1 | contig 18361 bp, 12 predicted proteins | sample YL17G12_0_MG_FD_203627 | JGI IMG/M metagenome (GOLD analysis project Ga0315290, IMG submission 203627) | Sediment microbial communities from Yellowstone Lake, YNP, Wyoming, USA - YL17G12_0 | ecosystem: Environmental > Aquatic > Freshwater > Lake > Sediment | place: USA: Wyoming | collected... | reverse complement strand
GGAACCGCGAGAGCACGAGGTCCTTGCTGACGTTGGCCTGAACCTCCAGCTCGAGGAGCGAAACGCCGCGTCCGACGTGCGCCCGCTCTGCGGCCACGAGCAGGTGGTCGAGTTCTTCAACGAGAACGGCGAACGCGTCGACGTTGTCCTCGTCGAGACCACGCTGCGGAGGCTTGTCCTCGAGGTGCCGGATCATCGCATCGGGGTAGTAGATGCAGGCACGCACGCCCGCGCCGGTGTCGCGGACGAGGAGTCGTGCCCCCGCCCCTGATTCCGAGCGCACCTCGTGTTCGCCCTTCGGGTAGAGCGCGCGCAGCCCCGCATCACCGATCACATAGCGGCCAATGGGAAGAAGCGGAGCCCTGAGGGCGTACGTTCTTCGGAGGAGTCCGCACAACGCGACGAGGAGGGGCTCTCGGATCACGCGCGCGAGCCCTCGGGATCGTAGGCGAACGCGCCGTCCCTGAAGGAGATCCGCAAGACCGGGTAATCGAGCCGGGCACGCACTTGCGCCAGCACCTCGCGTCGAACTTCGTTCGGGTCGAACGGGCGCGCACCCTGTCGCAAATCCCGAAGCCACGCGACGATGGCATCGCTGTCTTTGGGCCCGCGGCGATCGTCGAGGCGTATGCGATGCGAGATCGCGACGTTACAGACGCCTTCGAGCGTTGCGGCCAGACGCCGGGCGCCGAACGCCGGCGAGAAACCGCGGGCGAGGAGCTCGCGGCGCGCGACCGGATCGAGCACGAGCTCGAGATCATGAACCTCGCGATAACGCCGGGCGATCCGTTCGAACTCGAGATCCAGTATCCGCTCTGCGCTCGTCGCAGTCAGGCGGCCGAAATGGATCATCCGAATCCGATTCATGAACTCCGGAGAGAGGGCGCGCCGCAGGTCGGATCGGACATCGGCGTCGGCACCGGCCCAGCGCGCGGCCTCGTCCCCGTACCCGATCGGCGCCGCCCGCTGTTGGAGGTCGCTGTATCCCAGGTTCGAGGTGAAAAACACGATCGCGTTCGCGAGATTCAGCACGCGCCCTTTGTTGTCGGTTGTGGTCCCGCGATCGAGGATCGAGAGGAAGAACGTCCGGAGCTGGGGGTGGGCCTTTTCAACCTCGTCCACCAGGATGATCGAGACGGGCGCCTTTGACGCCCTCTCCTGGAATGCCGAGAGCAGCCCCTCTTCGTCCGAACGGATGAACCCGCGGGTTGCTCCGCGCAGTTCGTTGATATCCGAGGGGTACGTGTAGTTCGGCCCTTCGATCGTCAGCATCGGAATCTCGACCTGCCAGAGGGTTTCGAGGACCCGCCCCAGGCTCTCGACGAGGTGGTTCTTCCCGACCCCCGTTGGTCCGACCAAGAAATACCCCGGCGGTTTTCGAAGGTCCCTGGTCCCGGAGGCGCAGAGCATGAACTCGTCGCACAACGCGGCCACTGCCGGCTCCTGGTCGACGATGATCGCGTTCAGGGCTCCGCGGAGCCGGTCGATGTCGAGCGTGGCGAACAGCACCATCCGCTCGTACGCGGAAAGCAGTTCGTCGCGCGAAAAGAGCGATCCGCGATCGGCATCGCCACGCGCGGCCTCGAGATAGTCGGAAGCCGGAGGCGCTTCCGGCAGTTCCGCGTCGGCGACGACCGCGTCGGCGACGGCGGCCATGAGCGGGACGCGCGTCTGAAGGTCGTGTCCAGCCGGCGCGTGCGGAGCGGCATCGGCGTGCATCGTGCGCAGAATGTCGGCGTACAGCGGGAAGCGGTCGGCGCACTGACGAAGGAACCCGACTTCGTCCTCGAGAGGCAGCATCAGCAGCTTGTTGAGACGGAAGAACTCGCGAAGACGGCGATCCTCGGCGAGGAGCTCCAACGCCTCTCCGGCGGCACGATAGGCGCGCGCGCCCAGCTCGCCCAGCTCGTATCCTTTGACCCTGCGAAGACCAAGGAACCCGAAATCGAAGAGCGCCTTGTCGCCGATGACACGAACATCGTCCGGCAGACGGCGGATCTTGTAGAAGACCTCGCCTCCGCCGCGACGCTGCTCTTCGATGAGCTGGCCGACGAGGGACGACAGCAAAAGGCGGTCGGACTGCATGATTCGGGCGATGCGATCGTCCGTGTAGACGTCGGTCAGCAGCAGCGAGCATCCCGTGAGCACCCGCACGAGGTGTTTCAACTCGAGCCCGTCCACTCCGTACGCCCCCGCAAGGAGTCGGGCGGACTCCCGCAACCGCACCTCGAGCGTATCGGCGTCGAACGCTTCGATCGTCCGTTTCGGTCCGTTTGCCGAGTCCTCGCCCATGCCGCTCCCTTGGTCGCGCGGAAGGCGCCGTACCGAACGCGTACAATGCATGTGCCACCGACAGGGTGACCGCGCAACCTCTTTCTACAGTGACTTTAAGGTCGGTAGCGGCGCCGGCACCGCGACGGGGAGTGTCACCCCTCCAAGCGAGAGGTGCCCCAGAACGCCAGCGCTACCGACCCGACAGAATCGATGGGATTGTCTGGCGCCAAGGGCTCATCCCCTTGACAGGCCAGCTGGCCGGTCCTAAACTGCTGGCACTCGTGAGCTGCGAGTGCTAACAAGAGCCCGTAAACGAAAGAAAACAAGGGAACTTATCTGATTCACGGAGGTTCGTGACCATGAAGATGAAGCCGCTCTACGACAGGGTTCTGATCAAGAGGATCGAAGAAAAGGAACAGAAGAAAGGGACGATCATTATCCCCGACACCGCGAAGGAAAAGCCGATGGAGGGCAAAGTCGTCGCGGTGGGTGCCGGCGCGGTGAACAAAGAAGGGAAACGGACCCCGCTCGAGGTCAAGGTCGGCGATCGCGTGCTGTTCGGTAAGTACGCGGGCACCGAGATCAAGATCGACGATCAGGAGCACGTGATCCTGCGCGAGGACGAAGTCCTCGGCATCCTCGAGTAACGCCCGCACCATTTTTCCGGCGACGTCATTTGCCCATCTTTCATTTGGAGGACTAAGAACAATGTCTGCAAAGAACATCACTTACGCCGAGGACGCCCGCCAGGCGATGCTCCGCGGCGTCAACAAGCTTGCCGATGCCGTCAAGATCACACTCGGCCCCAAGGGTCGCAACGTCGTCTTGGAGAAGAAGTTCGGTTCGCCGCTGTCCACCAAGGACGGTGTGTCCGTGGCGAAGGAAATCGAGCTCGAAGACCCCCGCGAGAACATGGGAGCCCAGCTCGTCCGCGAGGTCGCATCCAAGACGTCGGATGTCGCCGGCGACGGCACGACGACGGCGACGATTCTCGCCCAGGCCATCTTCCGCGAAGGCGTGAAGGCCGTCACGGCGGGCGCGAACCCGATGGACGTCAAGCGCGGCATCGAGAAGGCCGTCGAGTACGCTTCGGGCGAGATCAAGAAGCTCTCGCGTCCGGTCGTCGGCAAGGCGATCAGGCAGGTCGGAACGATCTCGGCGAACAACGACCTGTCGATCGGCCAGATTATCGCCGAGGCGATGGAGAAGGTCGGCAAGGACGGCGTCATCACGGTCGAAGAGGCCCGCGGGCTCGAGACCTCGCTCGAGGTCGTCGAGGGCATGCAGTTCGATCGCGGCTACCTTTCGCCCTACTTCGTCACCGACGCCGAGCGGATGGAAGTCGTCCTCGAAGACGCCTACATCCTGATCCACGAGAAGAAGATCTCCTCGATGAAAGATCTCCTCCCCGTCCTCGAGCTCACCGCGAAGTCCGGTAAGCCGCTCGTCATCGTCGCCGAGGACGTCGAGGGCGAAGCGCTCGCGACCCTCGTCGTGAACAAGCTGCGGGGCACGCTCCACACCGCCGCCGTCAAGGCGCCGGGCTTCGGCGACCGCCGTAAGGCGATGCTCGAGGACCTCGCGATCCTGACCAACGGCAAGTGCATCACCGAGGACCTCGGCATCCGGCTCGAAAACGTCAAGCTGGAAGACCTCGGCCGCGCCAAGAAGATCGTCATCGACAAGGAAAACACCACGATCATCGAAGGGGCCGGGAAGTCGAAGACCATCGAGGGTCGCGTGAAGCAGCTGCGCAACCAGATTGACGAGACCACCTCCGACTACGACCGCGAGAAGCTCCAGGAGCGCCTCGCCAAGCTCGTCGGCGGCGTCGCGGTGATTAAGGTTGGCGCGGCGACCGAGTCCGAAATGAAAGAAAAGAAGGCCCGCGTCGAGGACGCGATGCACGCCACCAAGGCGGCCGTAGAGGAGGGCATCGTCCCCGGTGGCGGCGTCGCGCTGATTCGTTGCATCCCCGGCCTCGACGAGATGATCAAGAAGGAAAAGAACGAAGACATGGCCGTCGGGATCCGGATCGTGAAGCGCGCGATGGAAGAGCCCATCCGCCAGATCGCGAACAACGCCGGGTGCGAGGGTTCGGTCATCGTCAACCAGGTCAAGGCCCTCGAAAACGATAAGGGCTTCGACGCGCAGAACGAGAAGTTCGTCAACATGCACGAGGCGGGCATCATCGATCCGACTAAGGTCGTGCGCTCCGCGCTCCAGAATGCCGCATCGATCGCGAGCCTCATGCTCACCACCGAGGCCGTTGTCAGCGAGATTCCGGAAGAGAAGAAGGCCGCAGGCGGCCAGGGCATGGGTGGCGGCGGCGGAATGGGCGGCGATTTCTGATCGACCCGTTCGGGCGGTTTCAACGCCCGTTGACATAGACTCAAAACCCGGCCCCCTTGGGGCCGGGTTTTTTTTGGAGCCTCCGTGAGCCCCGAGGCCGCACGTGCCGAGCGAATCCGCGTCATCGCGGCTCTCACGCTGATCCAGGTCTTCTTCGGAGTTCATTACCTCGCCGGCAAGATCGTCCTCCGAGAGATTCCGCCGCGGGCCTGGGCGGTGCTCCGGGTCGCCGGAGCGGCGCTGCTGCTGCTCGCCCTGGTTCGCGCGCTCGGTCGGCGTTTTCCCCGGGCACCCCGCGACCTCGCTCTGCTGGCCGTGTTCTCGTTTTTCGGCGTGGCGGTGAACCAGGTTTGCTTCGTCGAAGGGTTGTCGAGAACGACGGCGATCCACTCCGCGATCATCAACACGCTGATTCCGGCCTGGACGCTCTTCTTCGCGGTGGTCCTCGGTCGCGAGTCGCCGACAGCGCGAAAGGCAGCCTCTCTCGTCCTCGCCGTCGCCGGTGTTCTTCTCGTGATCCGGCCGGAGCGCGCGTCGTTTTCCTCGGCAACGTTTGTGGGCGACTTGCTGACGATGATGAACTCGATGTCGTATTCCTTCTTCCTCGTCGTCTCGAAGCGAACGATGCACCGGGTGGACGCGCTCGCCGCGACGGCGCTGATGTTCACCTTCGGCGCCGTTCCCATCGCGCTGTTCGGCGGATCCGCCGTGGCCCAGATCGACTTCAGTTCGGTATCGGGGATCGCCTGGTGTTGGGCCGCGTTCATCGTCGTTTTCCCCACGGCGGGGGCCTATGTGCTGATTTCTTGGACGCTCGCCCGCGCCGAGGCTTCGCTGGTCGCCCTGTTCGTCTACATGCAGCCCGTGATCGCGACGATCCTCGGGATGGCCTTCCAAAACGAGACGCTCACGATGCGCACGGTCGCGGGCGCACTGCTCATCTTCGCCGGCGTGTATCTCGCGCTGGGCCTGCCGCGCCCGCCGGGCCTCCGCCGTGCCGCGCCGGCGTCGTGACGGGGAATAGGGGACAGTCCCCTTTTTCTTATCAAATCGGTATCCGCGGAGATTTGTAAGTAAAAGGGGACTGTCCCCTATTTCCCCAGCGCGATCCGCGCCAGGAGCTCCGTTCCGATCGGCAGCGCGGATTCGTCGATGTCGAACTGCGGCGCATGATGCGGTGCGGTGATGCCGCGCGCGACATTTCCCGCGCCGATGAAGGCAAAGGCCCCCGGGACCTGACGCAGAAAGTAGGAAAAATCCTCCGCGGCCGCCATGGGCGCGGGCTCCACGACATTCGCCGCGCCCACGACGACGGCCGCGTGGCGGCGAACCCGTGAGACGGCCTCCGGATCGTTGACGACGGCCGGGTATCCCGGCGAGAGGGTGTAGTCGAGGCGGCAACCCGCTGCGGCGGCCGTCCCTTGGAGAACCTCGCGGACGCGGCGTCGCAAGATCTCCCGCACCCCCTCGTCGAAACTCCGCAAGGTCCCCTGCATCGTGGTCGCCTCGGGAATCACGTTCGGGGCGGTTCCCGCGTGCAGCGAGCCGACCGAGACGACCGCCGGATGGATCGGGTCGATCGAGCGCGCGACCACGGACTGGAGGGCGACTACGGCCTGTGCCGCGGCGACGACAGGATCGAGCGCCTCATGAGGCATCGCACCGTGCCCGGCCTTCCCGACCAACGTGGCGACGAACTCATCCTGAGCGGCCATCGTAGGTCCCGAGCGGACCTGCACGGTCCCGACCGGAAACAGCGACCAGAGGTGGAGACCGTAGACCTCGGCCACCCCGTGCTCGGAAAGCACCCCCTCTCGGATCATCGCGTCGGCACCGCCGAAGCCCTCCTCACCGGGCTGGAAGCAGAACACCACATCGCGGTTGATCCGCTCGCGCACGGCTGAGAGAACCGACGCCGCGCCGAGCAGCATCGCCATGTGTCCATCGTGACCGCACGCGTGCATCCTCCCGGCAACCTCCGACCCATAGGAACGGCCGGGAGTTTCAACGATGGGGAGCGCGTCCATGTCGGCGCGCAGGAGCACCGGCGGCCGCGACGACGCTTTCGCGCGCAAGACGCCCACGACACCCGTCTTGGCAACGCCGGTCTTGACGTCAATTTCGAGCTCGCGCAGACGCGCGGCCACGAAGGCAGCCGTCTCGTGCTCCGCAAACCCCAGCTCGGGCCTCTTGTGGAGCGCGCGGCGCCAGGCCACGAGCGACCCCGTAAGATCTGCGACGCGGCGCTTCAGGTCGTCGGCCATGGGTGTCCCCTTTCGCGCTCGCATTCTATAATCGACCGCCCTTCTCCACTTTCACCGTGAGGGAATTCGCGTGAGCATGACCGACGTCCGCCGCATCCGCATCGGCCACTCCCCCGATCCGGACGACGCATTCATGTACTACGCGATCGCCAAAGGGAAGGTCGACACCTCCGGGTACGCCGTGGAGCAGGTCCTAGAGGACATCGAGAGCCTCAATCGGCGCGCGTTGGCAGGCGAGTTGGAGGTCACCGCGATATCGATCCACGCCTACGCCCACCTCGCCGACCGGTATGCCCTGATGGCCTGTGGGGCGAGCATGGGGGACGGTTACGGGCCGATCGTCGTCGCCAGGGAGGCGCTAGCAGCCGGCGGACTCGGCGGGAAGACGATCGCGATCCCCGGAACGCTGACGTCCGCGTATCTGGCGCTGCGCCTCTATCTCGGAGACGCCTTCCCCTTCGTCGTCGTGCCGTTCGACGAGATCCTCGAGGTGGTCGCGGCCGGACGCGCCGACGCCGGATTGATCATCCACGAAGGCCAGCTCACCTACGAGGCACTGGGCTTGGCGAAGATCGTGGATCTCGGCGTCTGGTGGGGCGCGAAGACCGGAGGACTGCCGCTACCGCTCGGCGGGAATGCCGTACGGAGGGACCTCGGGCCGGCCACCATGCGCGCGCTCACGAACATGTACAGGGACTCGATCGCATTCGGCCTCGCGAACCGCGCCGAGGCACTCGCCTACGCGAAGGACTTCGGACGCGGCCTGGACGATGGATTGAACGATCGGTTCGTCGGGATGTACGTCAACGACCTGACGCTGGACTACGGAGAGCGCGGCCGGCGCTCGATCCAGCTCTTCCTCGACGAAGGGACCGCCGCGGGAATCGTCCCGCCAGTCGGCCCCGTCACGTTCGTGTCGTGAGCGGCTTCGACGCCGCTCTTGCCTCCTGCGCGGTCGCGGATCGATCGAGTCTCTCGCGATTGGTCGCAACCGGTCCCGATCTGCTCGGCCTCCTCCACCGGCTGAGCACCGGCGACGTCAAGGACCTGCGCCCTGGCGAGGGGCGTGAGACGGTCGTCACCAACGCAAAAGGACGCATCGTCGAACGTCTCTTCGTCCACAACCTGGGTGATGACGGCGTGCTCCTCGTCGCCGGGCCGGAAGGCGCACAGCGCGTCCAGGCGCATCTGCACAAGTTCACCTTTGCCGAGAACACCGGCCTTTCGGACGTGACGGCGGCGACGTTCGCGTTTGCGCTGCTCGGCCCGCGGTGGGCGGCGGCCGCACGCGCGGTGGGGATTCCGGAGCTCGGGCCTTACGGCTCGGCGGCGTGCACCATCGCGGGGACACGGGTCCACGCGACACGTACCAACGGATTCGACGCCAACGGCGTCCTCGTGATCGGCCCGCGGGATGGCGCCGGGTGCGTCCGCGACGCGCTGGTCGATGCGGCCGCAGCCCTTGGTGGAGGAGCGATCGAGGCCGACGCTCTCGAGGCGTGGCGCATCCTGAGCGGCCTCCCCGCGCCCGGACACGAGCTGACCGAAGACCACAATCCCCTCGAGGCCGGCCTACGCGACGCGGTGAGTTTCACGAAGGGCTGCTACGTGGGGCAAGAGGTGGTCGCGCGACTGAACACCTACGGAAAAGTCTCGCGCGTCCTCGCGCGACTGGAGCTTGAACCCGGCGCCCCGGTCCCCGCGCCGGGCGCGGCCGTCCTCCACGCCGGCAACACGGTCGGAGTCGTGACGAGCGCGATACTCCCGCCGGGTCAATTGAGGCCGGTCGCGCTTGCCTACGTCAAGTCGCGCGAGCTGACGGCAGGTGTCACTGAGCTTGCAGTCGACGACGGCGGGACGATTCGGAGCGCGAGGCTTGTCCTCTCTTAGAGCAGCGCTTCGAGGTGGATCGCGGTCGACGCCGCCAGCGCCTCGAGATCGTAGCCTCCTTCGAGCGTCGAAACGATGCGCCCCGACGCGAAGCGATCCGCGATCCCGCGCACGATCCGCGTCGCGTCGGCGAAGGCTTCGGTCGAAACCCGCAAGCTCCCCAAGGGATCGGCGCGGTGCGCGTCGAAGCCCGCCGACACCAGGACGAACTCCGGCCGGAAATCATCCATCGCCGGGACCAGGGCCTCCGTGAGCCCCGCGAGGAAAGGGTCGTCGCCGTCCCCGGGGCGAAGCGGCACGTTCATCGTCGCTCCGACGCCTCGCCCCGTGCCGCGCTCCGTGGCGTAGCCGGTCCCTGGATACAGCGGCATCTGATGGGAGGAGTAGTAGAAAATCGTCGGGTCGTCCTCGAAGATGTGCTGCGTGCCGTTCCCGTGGTGGACGTCCCAGTCCACGATCAGGACCCGAGCGACGGCGCACTCCGCACGCAGGGCGGCCGCCGCGACGGCGACGTTGTTGAAGAGGCAGAACCCCATCGCCAGGTCCCGCTCGGCATGGTGCCCGGGCGGGCGCACGATCGCGAGCCCTGCGTCGAGCCGCGAGGCGGCAACCTCGGCACACAAGGCGGAAAGCGATCCCGCGGCAAGGCGGGCAATCCGCGCGCTCTCCGCGCTGATTGCGGTATCCATCGAGTCGATGAACCGCTCCCCCGCGGCGCACGCGTCCTCGACGCGTCGAATGTGGGGGGCGTCGTGTACGCGAAGGAGCGCCGCGTCCGTCGCGGGAGAGACCGGGACCCGGATGCACTTTGAAGCCAACCCGCGCTCCTCCAAGACCTTGCGGATACGAGCGAGTCGCGCGGGAGACTCCGGGTGGCCGCCTCCGGTGTCGTGACCGTCAAAGACCGGATCGAGGACGAGTCCGATGCGTCTCATGGTCGGGAAGGCGCGCGGCGCCTCAGTGCGCGCGCACGGAGATGTCGAGGCCGCTAAAACCGCTCGTGATGGGCACGCCGTCAGGGATCGCGACGTCGTAGAGGCCCGCGGCGAGATCCGGGTTGAAGCGCGTATTCAGGAGGCGAATCTCCCGTTCGTTCCCGTCCTTACCCACGTATTCGATGCGAACCGGGAGAAGACTGGTCGCGTCGACCCAGAGCCTGACCTCGTCGAAGCGCTTACGCACCCGGCGCTTCTTGGGGGACAGCACGAGGAGGTAAGCTCCCTCGTCGTTCTGCCCCGGCGCGCCGAGCGCGATCTCATAAAACTTCCCCAACTCCTTCGATCCCTGGCCGACGCCGAAGAACCGGAACAGCTGCTCGCTCCAGCGCTTGATGTCCTTCTTTTCAGCCTTCTTTCGCTCGGGGAAGTAGCCGGTGTACTCACCGTCGGCCACGGCGAACCGCATCGGCTCGGGAGCCGAGTACTCCCAAAGGACCGAGTCCGGCTTCGTCAGGTAGAACCGCCCCTTGGCGACGATGGGGTCCTTGAGAAGCGGGCTTCGCGTCGTCTGGATGAACTCGGCCGAGAGCGTGCGGATCTGCCCCTGGACCTGGTCGAACCGGGCGAGGACCTGATTCAGGGTCTCGGCGGGAGCCGAGGTCCTTGCCTTCGCGGCCCGCGGAGCCTTCGGTTCCTTGGCGGGAGCCACGCCGACGAGCGCAACGACCAGGGCAACTGCCACCGCACCGCGGCGAACGAACATCTGGCAAGGCGAAATCATCTCGTAAAAACGTTAGCAGCGGTCTTCGGAGCCGTCAACCGAAACGGACCCGGCTTATAATCGACTTTTTGCGCTGAGGGTTCCACGATGCGCCTGCCACCGTCGGCTCGAATCGCAGCAGCGCTACTTCTTCTCCTCACGGGATGCCCGAAGGCTGAAACGACGACCTCACCGTCGCCGGCCAAGCCTCTTGACGATCCTCGGATCGGCAAATTCGCGCGCATCCTTCGAGCGGCGGACCGGAGGGTCGTCGACGAGGACCTCCGCGCACTCCTTGCCGACGAAGATCCCGCCGTGCGCGCGAGCGCGGCTCTCGCCCTAGGGCAGATCGGCGAGCCGTCGTCGCTTCCGGACCTCGAAAAGGCCGCAGCCGACCCGACCGCGGAGACTCGGGCGAGCGCCGCGTTTGCCCTGGGGCTCATCGCCGACGTTTCGGCACAAACGGTCCTCACGCAGCTCGCCTTGGACCCGTCGCCGAAGGTCCGCGCCGCCGCCGCCGAAGCCGTCGGTCGTCTTCACGACGCGGGCGGGACGTCCACGGTCCGCGCCCTGCTCGACGACCCGGACATGTCGGTGCGCGCGGCAGCGGCGCTTGGCTCATGGAAGTTCGCGGACCCGGAACCGTTCGTCGACACCCTGCTCGCGAACGTCTCCGCCGAGGACTCCGGTCTTCGTTTCGCATCCGCATACGCCCTCGCGCGACTCGCCTCGGCCGCGACAGCACCGGCGTCGTCGGGTGCGCCCGTGGGCCGCCTTTCGGAAGCCGGCGTCACCCGTGCCAGGGACGCCCTCGCGGCTCGGGTGGCGGACACCGAGGGGGAGGTCCGGATGCAGGTCGCGCGCGGGCTGGCTTCGCCCCGCGGCGGGACCGAGCTTGCCGTAGTGGGGGCATTGTCGAGAGACCGGGACGCGGGTGTCCGCGTCAACGCGGTGCGCTCGCTCGGTTACCCCGGAATCCCGATCAAGCCTTACCTCGAGCGCGCGGTCGCCGACCGAGACCAAAACGTCGCCCACGCGGCGATCGAGGCCATTGGAAAGGTCGGCGGCGCGCCCGCCGAGGAGACGTTGAACGGCATCCTCCCCAGGCTCGAGAAAGGGTGGCTGCAAGAGGCCGCACTGAGCGCACTCGCACGCCTCGATCCCTCGCAATTGCCTGGCATGGTGAACGGGCTGCTGAAGAACCCCGATCCGATGATGCGGGCGTCCGCCGCGGCCCTTCTCGCCGGCCAGAAGGACCCGGGAGCTTTCGCGGCGGCTACGACGATGCTCGGTGATGCCGAACCTCGCGTCCAGGCGCTCGCGATCCCGATCGTCGTGGACCAGGACGGCCCGGTCTCGGAACTCCTGGCGGGGGTCATGCGTTCCCCCGATCCGGTGGTGCGCGCCGCCGTCGCCGAGGCGGTCGGCGGCCGGTTCGCCAGCCCGCATCCCGCCGTCGAGTCCCGAGACGACCTGTTTGCGGAGCTCGAGGAGGCCTGGGCCGCCTCGGCGGCCGACACGCTTCCCGACGCCAGGCTTTCGGTCGTCGATGCGGTCGCGAAAGCGGGGAAAGACGATCGAACGAGGAGCGCGCTGAACCGCGCCCTCGCCGACCCGGACGTGGTCGTCCGTCGCCGTGCCGCCGCGCGCTTCAAAGACGTCTACGGCCAAGACCGGAGCCAAGACGTCGGGCCCGCCGCCGACCGCCCGCTCTCTCACTACGTGAGCATCGTGCGCTTTGCGCTCGTCCCCCATACGGCCGTCATCACGATGCAGCGGCCCGGGACCCAGCCGGGGCGGTTCACGGTCGCCCTCGACGCGTCGGCGGCCCCGATGGCCGCCTGGAACTTCTCCCAGCTCGCCGGAAAGAAGTTCTTCGACGGCGCGAGGCTCCACCGAGTCGTCCCCAACTTCGTCGTTCAAGACGGCGATCCGCGAGGGGATGGTTTCGGCGGTCCCGGCTATTCCATTCGCGACGAGTTCAGCCCGCTTCCCTTCTCGGCCGGCGCGCTCGGGATGGCCTCCGACGGAAAAGACACCGCCGGGAGCCAGTGGTTCATCACCCTCTCGGCGCAGCCGCACCTCGACGGACGCTACACTTCGTTCGGGCGCGTCACGCGGGGATTGCGGGAGATCGTTACGCAGATGCGCCCCGGAGACACCGTCGTGTCGATTCGCGTTGACGAAGGAAACGGAACCGGGCCGCGACCGGGGAACTAGAGGGCGATGCGCTCGCCCTCGGCGAGTGCATCGATCTTGCGGTGGACGCGCTCGCGGATGTCGCGCCATACGCTCTGTTCGATCGAGAGGAACGCCTCGGCGACCTTCGGATCGAACTGGATTCCGGAGAAACGACGGATCTCGTCGCGAGCGGCCTCGATCGAGAGCGCGGCGCGGTAAGGCCGATCCGAGGTCATCGCGTCGAAGGTGTCAACCGTGGCGAAGATTCGCGCCCCGAACGGAATCTCTTCTCCTTTGAGGCCGTGCGGGTAGCCCGAGCCGTCCCAACGCTCTTGATGGCAGTGAACGATCTCGAGCGCAGGCGTCAGGAAGCGGATGTGCTTCAACATCCTGTACCCCATTTCGGGGTGCCGTTTCATCTCCTCCCATTCCGCCGCGTCGAGCTTGCCCGGTTTCCGCAGGATCGCATCCGACACGCCGATTTTTCCAACGTCGTGAAGGATGGCCCCGCGACGGATCCAGGAGAGATCGGGCTCGCCGACGTTCATCGCCTGCGCGACCATCACCGCGTACTCGACGACCCGACGCGAATGGCCGTGAGTCTCGTTGTCCTTGAAGTCGAGCGCCGTGATCATCGCTTCGAGCGTGCTCTCGTAGGATTCCTCGAGCTCGCGCGTGCGCTCGGCCACCTTGGATTCGAGCCTCTGCTGGTAATCGCGATTTTCACGGATGAGCCGACGCTTCTCGAGCGTCCGCTCGACCACGATGCGGACCTCCGCCAGGTTGAACGGCTTTGAGACGTAGTCGGAGGCCCCCTGGCGGATCGTGCCGACGGCGGTTTCGAAATCGACGAGGCCGGTCACCATGATGACGTCGACGTCGGGGTCGTGGTCCTTGATGCGGCGCAGCAGCGACAGGCCGTTCTCCCCCGGCATCTCGATGTCCGACAGAACGAGATCGACCCCGCCCCGCTTCACGACGTCGAACCCGTCGGCGGCGTTGCCGGCCTGCACGACCGCATAGCCAAACGATTCGAGACCGTCGGAGAGAACCTCGCGAATCGACATCTCGTCATCGACGACCAGGACTCGGAGGGGTTGGGTCACAGCGCGAATTGTAGGTTTTGAAACCCCTGCGGGCAATCGATTTACGTCACTTCCCGCCAGTCGCCGCCAATCTTTTGATCCACGGAGAGTGGAACGGACAGCGGGTGGACGTGCTCCATGGCCTCGCGGACCCGGTCCTTGACGACATCGATTTCGGCCCGCGGTACCTCGAGGAGCAGTTCGTCGTGCACCTGGAGCAGCAGGCGCGCCCGGAATCCCCCGTCATCCAGCACCCGCAGGACCCGCTGCATCGCCAGCTTCATCAGATCCGCCGCCGTCCCCTGGATCGTCGTGTTCACCGCGCCGCGCAGCGCCTGTTCGACCTCGCCGCGGTGTCCGCGGCCCTTCAGGACGGCGAACGATCGGACACGCCCGAACAGCGTTCGCACCCGTCCTTCGCGCATCGCCTCGGCCCGAACGCCCTCGATGTACGTCTTCACGCTCTTGAACCGCGCAAAATAGGCCTCAATGAAATCGTGCGCATCTTGACGCGTCATGTCCTGATCGCGCGCCAGGCGGGCTTCGGACATGCCGTAGAGGATCCCGAAGTTGATGGCCTTGGCGCGCCTGCGCATGGTGTCGGTCACGAGAGCCGGGTCGACGCCGAACACCTTCGCCGCGGTGACGCGGTGGATGTCCTCCCCGGCGCGAAACGCGGCCTGGAGCTCGTCGTCGCCACACAGGTGCGCGAGCACCCGCAGCTCGACCTGGGAATAGTCGGACGCCAGAAAGACCCAGCCGTCGTCCGGAACGAATGCGCTGCGAATCCGCAGGCCGATCGCCGTCCGCGCGGGGATATTCTGGAGGTTGGGATCCGAAGACGACAGCCGTCCGGTCGCGGCGCCGGTAGGGTGATAGGACGTGTGGACCCTTCCGGTCTCGGGGTTGACCAGCGCGGGAAGGGTATCGACGTAGGTTCCCTTCAGCTTGGCCAGCTCTCGGTAGGCCAGCAGGCGACGCGCGATCTCGTGGTTTTCCGCCAGGTCCTCGAGGGTCGCCGCGTCGGTCGAGAACTCGCCGCTCTTGGCGGTCTTCTTTCCCGGCTTCAGGCCGAGCGCGCCGAAGAGGATCTCACGCAGCTGTTTGGGCGAATCCACGTTGAACGCCCCGCCGGCGAGCGCGTGGATCGCGCGTCGCTCGAGGTCGAGCAGTCCGTCCATCTCCTTGGACAACACGGCGAGCGCTTCAACGTCGATCTTGATCCCGGTCGCCTCCATGCGCTCGAGAATCGGCAGCGTCGGTCCATCGATCGTGCGCCAGACCTCCTCGACGCCGGCCTCCACGAGCTTCGGGGAAAGCACGTCCGCGAGCCTGAGCGTCACGTCCGCGTCTTCGGCGGCGTAGCGGGTCACGCGATCGACGTCGATCTGATCGAGGGTCAGCTGCCGCACGCCCGAGCCGACCAGAGACGCATACTTGATCGTCTCGTGCCCCAGGTAGAACGCCGCGAGGGAATCCATGTTGAAAGTCGGACGATCGGGCTCAAGGAGAAACGCCGCGACCATCGTGTCGAGGGCCCATCCCAAAACCGGCATCCCGTGGCGGCGCAGGATGTGGCTGTCGTACTTGAGGTTCTGACCGACCTTCGCGACTGACGGATCCGCCAGGAGCGGCGCTACGATTTCCCGGACTCCGTCGAGCGCCAGTTGATCGGGAACGCCGAGATACGCGTGCGCGATGGGGATGTAGACCCCTTGACGCTGTGCCCACGACAACGAGATCCCGACGAGCTTCGCGCGCATCGGGTCGGTGGAGTTCGTCTCGGTGTCGACGGCGATGCGCCCGGCCGCCCGGCTCATCGCCACGGCCGCGATCAAGGCGTCCCGCGTCAGGATCGCGCTGTAGTTGGCGGCCTCGGCGGCCGGCTCCACGGTCGTGGCGGCCGTCTCGGCGGCCGGTGCCGGCGCCACAGCCTCCGCGGCGAATTCCGCCGTCAGCGACCGAAACCCCAGCTTCTGGAACAGCGCCGCGAGCTTCGTCCGGTCCGGCGGATCGTGGCGGAGGGCTTCGGGGTCGAAGGTCGCCGGGACGTGGGCGTCCAGCGTCGCTAACTCGCGCGAGAGGCGGGCCTGCTCGGCGTTGTCGACGATCGCCTGCCCGATGCGCCGTTGGCTTCCCTTGTCGAGTTCCTTGAGGGCCTTGGCGAGAGACTTGCGATCCTTCGGCTTCAGGCCGGCGAGATCGGCGATCGCCGCCGCGCCGTCTCTTGCTTCGCGAAGGCGCGCCGCGAACTCGACGTCCTTTTCGATGGCGGCAAGCTCGTCGGCGCTCGCAACGAATCGGTCCCGAGCCGCCGCCAGGTCCCCTTCCGCCGCCTCGAGGGCGGCGACGAACCCATCGCGCGCTTCGAATGCCGCCACGAAACGCAACGCGCGCGCGATGATCGCCTCGACATCGCCGTACGTCTTCACGAGAGCGAGCGCGGTTTTTTCGCCGACGCCCGGCACGCCCGGAATGTTGTCGACCGCGTCACCCATCAGGCCCAAAACGTCGCGCACCAGGCCCGGCGCGGCACCGAAATGCTCGGCGACCCCGGCGGCGTCGAGACGGAGATCCTTGGACGGGTTGAGGACGGTGATGCCGGGGCCAACGAGCTGGAGGAGGTCCTTGTCCGAGGCGACGACGACCACCTCGTACCCCGCCTCGCGCGCAAGCCGCGCGTAGGTCGCGATGAGATCGTCGGCCTCGTAGCCTGCGAGCTCGAGCAGGGGGATGCGAAAGCCCTCGCAAACCTGCTTGACCAAGGGGACCTGGGCGATGAGATCTTGGGGGACGGGCGGCCGGTGCGCCTTGTAGTCCGCGAAACGCTCGTGCCGGAACGTCGGGCCTTCGAGATCGAACGCGACCCCGACGAACTCCGGCTTCTCTTCGTTCAAGAGCTTTCGGAGCATCGTCGTGAAGCCGAAGACGGCGTTGGTCGGGACACCCTCCGCGTTCGTCAAGCCACGGATGGCGAAGAACGCTCGAAAGATCTGGGACGTCCCGTCGATGAGGTAGAGGTTTTTCACGGCCGCGCCGGGCGGCATGCTACTCCAGGTCGCGCGTTCCGCCGATCACGAACCGGCGCTTGCCGGGCGCGTCGAGGTCCTCGAAGTAGACGACCCCTGGCGCGATCCGCGCGAGCGTTTTCGGGCCGGCCCATTGCGTGTAGCGCTGGTCGTTGGCGCGGTTGGAAAACGGAGGCCCCAACGGCAGGAATCGATCTTCGTCGGGGAGGTAGACCAGCTCTTCCGGGACGGTGCCGGCGGGGGCGCTCGCTTCAAAGAGGGCCGGATCGGGCGGCCGGCGCTTGGCGTCCGCTGCCGGCGCCCCTTCCGCGGGGATCACCGACACGAAAACAGCCTGGTCATCCGGGGAGGGGTGGATGCCGACCTGCGCATCCCGCCACTCGCGAAGCACCTTCGGCGTCGTACCCGGCATTCCGACGAACAGGCGCGTTCTGTTTTCGAAATCGTCGTGCCAGATGAGACGATCTCCGGAAATCCAGCGCATGCGCGGCGGACCAGCGGCGAACGGCTGACGGGGAACGGCGCTCAGGTCGACGATGCGCGTCTCGCCGAAATCGCCTTCGTCGCCAACGAAGCGCGCGAAGCGGCCGCTCGGGGAGAGACTGCCGCCCCGTCCGGCGAACATGAGCGGGACTCCGGAGGCGTCGGCCATCGGCGGCCCGACGCGCGCCGCGGTGACGTCGATCGGGTGGAGGTGGTAGCCGCGCGGAGCCGGGCTGCCGACTGAGACGTTCTCGTCGACGACCTTGCGGAGGTAGACGCGTCCGTCCTTCAGCGGCCGGACCAGACTCGTCGACCAGCCCCCGGAACGGAACCCGGTGGGACGCCACGTGCCGGAGATGGGATCGATGATCGCGACCTCGAACTCGTGCTTCTTCTGAGACGCCTCTCGCGCCCCGACGGCGACGAGCCCCCCGTCCGCCCATGCCAGGTCAAAGACCATGAGGTCCCCGTCGACAGGGATCGAACGCAGCACACGTCCGTCGCCCGCCGATCGGATGTCGATCCGTTCGCGGCCCCGCACGCTCCCCAACGGGCCCGACCAGGTCAAGACGGCAAGCTCGGAACCGTGGGGGCTAAAGGCGCCATCCCGAACCGGTGGAGGGACGAAAGCCAGCTTCCTTGCGGTCGCAACGTCCACGAGCCATCCGCCGCCCCCCCAGTAGTAGCTGTCCGCGGATACGAACGCCTTGCCGCCTTTAGGCGATGTGATGACCGACTGCAGTCGAATCCTGGCGTTCATCCGCACCGCGATCGGCGCCGAGATGGCGAACAGAACGAGAACGCCGGCGAGCGCCGCCCCGAGAATCGTCACGGCCCGTCGAACTCTTCCGCGTCCCGAGGGCTCCCCACGGCAAAAGACAAGCCACGACGACGCGAGGTAGGCGGGGAGCAGGAGCACCGGCACGACAAAGCCGAGCGGGACATCGCCGATCCTCGCCATCGAGAAAACCGTCGCCAGCTGCGCCGCGAGCATGGCGGGAACCGCCGCCAACAAGGCACCGAGGAGCACGGCACCCAGAGGCGACGACAGCAACGACGCCGCGACGAGCCCACCCAGGAGCGCGAGCAGACCCGTCCCCAGCCC
>Ga0315290_10001113_pt1 | contig 18395 bp, 16 predicted proteins | sample YL17G12_0_MG_FD_203627 | JGI IMG/M metagenome (GOLD analysis project Ga0315290, IMG submission 203627) | Sediment microbial communities from Yellowstone Lake, YNP, Wyoming, USA - YL17G12_0 | ecosystem: Environmental > Aquatic > Freshwater > Lake > Sediment | place: USA: Wyoming | collected... | reverse complement strand
TCAAAACTAAACTTTATTGCTGAAAGAAATCCCGTACCAGCCTCTCCTCTTACAACTTTCAATTCCCGATTTATCCTGACATTATTATCTTGTATCGACCATACATCAATTAACTCAAACAGATACTTATCATCTATTTCAATTTTTGAAATAGCTTTAAAACCATTATTATCAGGAATGATCTTCTGATATCCGAAATCATATAAGGAAACTTTTAAGGAAGAATCAATAATCTCTATTGTGGCAGGGTAAAGAGTCCGGAATGAAGCAACACTTTTACCTATCACTTCAATCCCCCGGGTATTATTTTCATTCCAGATAGTGTTTATTGATGAGTTAGCTCCAATAGTACCAAGTTTTTTTTCCCTATTGCAGCATGAGATAAGCATTATAAACAAAAAGGCTATTAAAAGTCTTAATCCTTGAATTTCAATATGTTTATAATTATTCATTAAAATATTCATTAATGTCTGATCTTATTTGATTTTAATCTTGAACTGTGTGAAAGAATGTGCAGGAAAATCGTAGCTGAATTTATTCCCTTTAACCTCTATTCCTTTGCTGTTTATACTGACATTTTGTTCTTTGTTCATATTTTTTCTCAGTTATTGATTTCACGTTTGCCTCATTAACTATAACATTTCCAGTACATTCGCCTGTCTTCAGATGGATATCCGTTGGGATAATTTTTATTACATGTCTGTTCTTATCAATTATTATCAGCTAAGCATAATGTGTTTAACACTTTGAATCTTATCGCAAAATTTGGTCTTAATGATTAGCTATCATTATTTAAACTCTATTGTAACATTTTTCAATGACTTTAATTTCAACCAGATTATTTGATCAACACTTGTTACTGTTGAAATTGGACTGCAGCGAAAATCTTTACCCCTGGAGACAGTCTTGCCATTTATCCTCACAGAGATATCTTTTTTGTCCCAATTTCTTATAAGAAAAGCTGGATTAACTAACGGTGATCCTTCATCTGCGAGAATTTCAAACTTAAGTGTAGATGTTTCAGATATAGTTGGTGAAGAAATCACATAGGCACGTTGAGATGGATCATACCCTTCGTTCCTGAATGTATCATTATTAATTTTAAGTTGAGGGGGATGAATCCATGATTTAGCCAATGCAACCAACTGATCATTTCCGGAGTTTGTCATTCCATGCATCATAATCCAGGTTCGGGAATCTTTGTCTTCAGCATAAGCCTTCCATTTTAAATGAGAAAGTGAACTGTGTGATGGTCTTACGGCTGACTCAGCAACCTTCGTGTCTGACTTGGTTTGCGATACCGGCCAATGATTCCAGAAATTGAAATGAGATCCTGGTGCATGTCCACCATAGGAATCAATTGAAACTGCTTCCGGATAAACCATAGTGAATGGCTTGTATTCCGACTTAAAATTTACCCTTTGAATACAGAATCCTTCCGGCGGATTTTTTAAACCAGGACCACCCTCCTCGGTCCATTTATAGATCTTGCTTTCTCCGGTCAGGTTTAGCAAAGTAACAGCATCAAAGCCTATGTTATCTTCAGGAAAAGTCCCGGGTTGATTTACAACGATACTTTCCTGATATTCAATCCATTCATCTAAGGCAGACGTATGCAGGGTTGCCTGGCGAATGGATACTGCATCAGGATAAATTATGTAAATTTCATCCGCCCAGTCTCCCCACTGTGTATCTTTATCAACAAACGCCTGGTTGTAATCTAAATCGGTTGGTGCATAGCGCCAATGAATCACAACCCGGGCTTCGTTGTTTTCAATGATTCGAATAGCGGAATAGCGGCATTGTTTATCAGACATTGGTTCAACCATGCTTATTGTCCCGCTCTTTGCACCCCCGCGCCGTTCAAAGTATTCATTGGTAAACCATGCCCCTTTGAATGAAGCCCAGCATGGAATGTAGCTTGTACCTCTCCAGAATACGAACCGGGGTTCTTTATCATCAAATCGGACAACCACATCTGTGATATCACTTACAGGCCATAATTTGTCCCATTCAGGTGTATAGGCGAGTTTTGTATAATATGCACCGAACGGAACAGTCCCTTCGGGTCCGGATGGAAGAATTGGTAATCTTATATTTTGTTGATCCTGTGCCCTGACAGAAAGCGAAATTGACGCACAAAGGATTAATAACAAATAAAAATATCTCATAAAACAGATTTAAAATCTTTCCCCATTTTTTATTTTTCGATAGGTTTGAATGTAATAGTTACAGGTCTTTCCCTTTCCAACATTAGCCATATAATGAGATCACTTCCTTCCAATCGTACACTGTGACCAAACCTGAAAGACTCACCTCTTTTTAGTTTTTTACCGTCTATCTCCAGCTCTAAATCGGCATTTCCCCAATCTTTAATTAGAAACGCCGGATTAATAACAGGGGCTCCTTCACTCGCTTTTAAAGTCAGTTTTAACTCGGAGGGAATATTTTTTTCTCCTGTTGACAAAACAAATGCCCGTTGATTTTTATCATATCCTTTTGTCTTAAATCCACTGCTATTTAATGTAATATTGGGAGGATTATTCCATGAACCTGCTAAAGAAATCAGGTTTGATATTGGTTTGTCGGTCATCCCAACAAGGCTTACCACCGAATATGATCCGTCATCAAGTTTATGAATTACCTGTGATTCTTCTATTGATTGACTTAAGGATGAATGGGATGGGCGATCGGGAGCTATTGCCATGCGGCCGTCGTTGGGAAGTTGGGCTACAGGCCAGTGGTTCCACCATGGAAAATGTGAATACTGTGGTCTTATTGAGCCTTTGAATGGTTTAATTTTTGGACCTGGTTCAAAAATGATAAACGGCTTAAAGCCAGATTTTAGATTGACCATTTGTATATTACTATTTTCTGGTTCAGGAAATGCTTTTGGAGGGCCTTCTTCCCATGAATAGGTCTTGACTTCACTCTTCATATTTGCGAATGTCATTGCATTCAGTTCAATATTGTCTTCCGGACTTGTACCCGCCTGGTTAAGCACAATGGTTTCCTGCCATTCATGACTTAAATAGTTTGTCCACAATATCTGATGCCGGGTTGATACCCCGTCAGGATATATAAAGTAATATTCATCTGCCCATTCACCCCATCCAGTTCCGGTATTTGTTCCAAATATTGAATAGGTGATATCCGAAATTGCATACCGCCATTGGATAACAATTCGTGCATCATTCTTTTCAACAATGCGAACGCCCGAGTATTTTGTTTGTTTATCCGACATATGTTCGGAACAACCCCAGGGAGATTTCCCTTCGTTTGATCGTTCAAGGCTTTGATCTCCCATCCATATGCCATTTTCACTTATCCAGGCACCGCCGTAACCTGTACCACGCCAAAAAACAAATCGAACGGGCAAAAGATCGAAATGTATCAGAATATCAGGATAATCACTCACTCTCCATTTCGATTCCCATTCTTCCGTATACATTAACCTAGTGTAAATCGCATCAAAGTGTTTTGGTAGTTTCTTAGGTCCTGCCGGCATTTTTTCCCAGCTTAAAGGCTGGATCTGTTTTGGTCTTCCTGATCCAAATGCCTCACTGACATCTCCAGGAGAGAGACTATGATTATAAATTTTGACTTCATCCAATAATCCATCTATTACCATTGGAGATAAAATATCAGCACTCGCTTTACGTTCCGAACCTACAGGGCCCAGCTTTGTATGACTCATTCCAATGAACAGATCAGAACCTATAAGTGGTGAGAGCAGTCCTTCTATTTTCAGATCACCGGCTATAATGCCATTAATATATATTTTCATTCCTTCTTCCTGACTAAAAGTCGCAGCAACATGGTTCCAGTTAAGCAGTGGTAGCTTTTGTTCTGAAATACATTCATATACTTTTCCATCAATATTCAACCGGAATCCAAGATGGCCGAATGCATCAATTCCCAAAAAGATTCGGGATTCAAAATTCAACTCCGGTGGCGGAGGAGGGATTATATCACGGCGGGCTAAAATATTGTCACGTTCACAATAACCAAAAGCTTCAACAGGAATGAGCTGGTTATCCTGTCCTGTCCAGCTCCATGAGAGATTAAGAAACGATTTGCCACCATCGTGGCTATACAACAGAAGGACAGGATATTTTTCCCCTTTCACCATCGTAATCTTACCAGTGCGTTTTCCTTTCGAAGTCCAGCTATTAATAATATTCCGGTCATCAATCATGAGTTGTAAGCCGGCATCAGAACTCAATACGAGGTTCACTTCGCCGGTAAACGGTGCCTTGATGTATCCTCTCCATCGGGCCGACCAGTCATTCATACCTCCGGTCCAGTTATTGTCTGTTGAAGCTAATTCCAACTTCCCCAGGGGTCTCTCAAGTTTCGGATCACCATATTGGGTGCCAATTAAACCCGGAGTAAGATTATTGAGATTTTCCGCAGGCAACTCCGCAGTATGCTGTGAGAGGGCTTCCCCCCCCTGATCTATTATAGCAGCCCAATTCCAGGGGAAAGAATTTAATGCAACCCAGGCTTCAATGGTTAAGGCATCTTTCAAAACGGGTACATCAACTGCCTTACGCGTAACTTTTGTTGTATATCCATCCAGTTTCATGGAATTATTCCGGACACCATTCACAAACCTGAAATATCCGGTAATGCTATCTTTTATCTGGCCGACTGCTTCTAAAGTTTTGTTGTTATCAGCAGCATCAAATTTCCACCAGGCCACAGGCTCATTGTAATCTGCTTGCTGGGCGTTAATATTACCCGACAGGCAGAATAGTAACCAGCCAATAATGATGGGCTTATTCATTTTACAATATTTGAAGACATTCCAATCATTAAAAGATCAATTTTTTGCTGTTTCAACCACAACTACTGTATCATATTTATCCTTTGCCTCTGGGATTTTAATGGTCAAACCCAGGTAGGATTGACTAAAATGCAGCGGATTCTTTTTCGGATCAGCCAGTAAGTAAACGCAGGTAACCTTTTCCGTGAATTCTTTCAGGTAAATTTCCTTGTTTGCCGGAAGGTCAAATACATGTAGATATTCCTTATTGTCTTTTGCGGTTATCCTTCCCCATTCAGGTTGCAGAAGTTTACTGGCTCTGGTGTCGTAAATGCTTTCACTATTGACATTCATCCATTTACCAAATTCACGAAGTCTCAATTGAGCCTGTTCCGGAATAATTCCTTCTGCAGTTGGTCCGACATTCAGTAAGTAATTTCCACCATTACTGACGATATCAACAAACAAATGGATTAGCTCTTCAGGAGATTTCCAAACTGTATCATATTTATTGTAGGCATAAGATTTGCCAATTGTTCCGGGATTTTCCCAGCCATACCCGACATCTTTATTTGAAACATTATTATCATCCATCTCACGATAATCTCCATAATAATAATGATTCCACTCCCCTAACCGGCTATTGATCAGACATTCCGGTTGATATTTATGGATAAGCTCAATTATTCTTTGATTTTGTTTATCGGTTTTCTTACCGATATCATCAAACCACATGATTGCGATCTTTCCATAATTGGTTAGGAGCTCCGTTAATTGAGGAATTGCAAATGTTTCAAGGTATTTATCGAAATCTTTGGCATTTTCGTCAGGATAATCCCAGAAATTGGATTGTTTCAGGTAGTTACCTTGCGCATCGGGATGATGCCAGTCACGATCAACAGAATAATATATTCCGAGTTTTATTCCTTCATTCTGACAGGCGACTGAAAGTTCCTTTAAAGGATCTTTTCCAAAGGGTGTTGCATCAACAATGTTATATTTAGTCACTTTCGAATCAAACATAGAAAATCCATCATGATGCTTGGTTGTTATCACCAGATATTGCATACCGGCTGATTTTGCAATTTTCACCCATTCCGTGGCATCAAATTTTACAGGATTGAATCGTTGCGCCAGCAACTCATAATCCTTAACCGGTATTTTCAGCTGGTGCATTATCCATTCACTATACCTTTGTCCGGATACATTATCTGCTTTCCATTCCCCAGCAGGTATTGCATACAGTCCCCAATGGACAAACATCCCGAATTTTGCATCGCGCCACCACTCTGTTCTTATGGTTCGTTCCGGCTCAGGTGTGGGTTGAGAATAGGATTCCCTGGGAAGCAAAATCAAAACTATAATTACACGTAGCAAAATCCTGATTATTTTCATTTTGAATAAGTTTATTAATAGATAAATCTGTTATTTCATTAATGCGACAATTTCATTTCATATAACTCTGTCTCACCAGGTCAATCATTTCTTCTTCGGTAGCAACCCTCGGGTTTCCCTTGTAATCGGGTAATACCATACATTGCCTGGCCAAAGCGTTAATCTCGCTTTCGGGCATTCCTTTATCTTTGAGGCTCACCCATAAGCCAATCTTTTTTAGAAATGTATCCATTTCTTCCACTGCCTTTTCAGCGGCTTGCTCATCTGCTAATTTATCAAGTTCCGGGTTAAATATTCTTGCAATTTTAGCAAACTGGGGAACAGCATATTTCCTTGTAAACCTGGTAAAAGCAGGGTAAACAATCGCGAGCGATTCACCGTGGGCAACATTTGGGTACATTCCTCCAATTGCCATTCCCATTCCATGAGGGAGTGTTACTCCGGCATTGGCAATACACAAACCTGCTAGCGTATCAGCCCATGCCATTTCTTCTCTACATTTAATATCTTCCTGGTTCGCAAGAAGAACTGGAAGATTATTTACTACCAACGAAATGGCTTCCCATGCCAGTAAATCAACATAAGCACCGGCGCCGGGATTGAGTGTACTTTCAAAGGCATGGCATAATACATCGAACCCGGTTGTGGCAGTTACAAATCTTGGAACGCTCAGCATTAATTCAGGATCGATAATACATACCTGCGGGTATAAAATGTTATTATATAAGGCGGATTTATCTCTTGTTGCAGTATTTGTAATAACTGCAACCTGCGTTACCTGCGAACCTGTTCCTGATGTAGTTGAAACAGCAATGATGGGCAATAACTTCTTTTCATCGGGTTGGGGAGCTTTGTAAAACAAATAATCCCAGCTTGTGCCCGGGTGTGTTGCCTCTACGGAGATTGCTTTGGCTGCATCCATGCTCGAACCGCCCCCAAGGCCAATAATCACTTGAGCCCCGCATGCTTTGGCCATTTTTGCCCCGGTCGTGATGGTTGCCACTGTTGGATTTGGGATAACTCCATCATAATGAGTAACTTCAATATCTCTACTTATAAGTATCTTTTTTACTTTGTCATATTGTTCCTGAAGTGCAGGTATGGAAGCTGGAGTTGTGACCAATAATGCTTTATTCCCGTATAACAATACAACTTCTGCCAGTTCGTTTATACGCCCTTTCCCAAAAAGAATCTTTGTGGACTGGTGAAAATTAAAATTTTTCATATGTCTTATATATTTGTTGCTGAAAAATATTCTGGGTCAGTTTTGGTGTTGCTCCTTTTTGAGTGCATACATAAGCCGCAATTTCTGTAGCTTCATTATGTGTTTCTGTCAATGAAATTCCTTTCAGGATTCCCGCTATAAAAATGGCTGTAAAAGCATCTCCTGCACCTACCGTATCGGCAACCTGTATTTTGGGGGCTTCTGTATAAGATGACTCTTCTGTACTTTTAATAATGCTCCCATTGCTTCCCATCGTATAAACAACATATTTCAATTTGAACTGGTTGATCAACTGATCTATCTGTCTTTCAATATCACCTTTAAAACCAAGGAATCCGGCAACAATTAGCAATTCTTCTTCATTTAATTTCAGCACATCTGATATATTAAGTGAATTTATTATGACTTTTTCTGAATAAAATTTTTGTCTGAGATTTATGTCAAATACTTTAAGACAACCAGGTTTTAGTGCCGAAATAAAGGATTTTACGGAATGTTCTGATTCCGGGCTGCGCTGTGCGAGGCTTCCGAAACAAACTGCATCCAGTTTTCTTGCCAGTTGTTGCATGTCTTTGTTCCATCGGATATGATCCCAGGCAACATTTTTATGAATAGTATAATCCGGATGTCCTTTATCATCTAATTTAACAGTCACTGTACTTGTCGGGAATTCATTTTCCTGAATGTACTGATTACTGAGGCCTAGTTCCCGGATTTCATGCTTTAGTTCAGCACCCAATTCATCCTTGCCGATAGCACTTACAACAAAGCCCTCGCATCCGGCCTGTATGGCATGGTATGCAAAGTTGCATGGTGCCCCTCCTAACTCTTTACCGGATGGTAAAACATCCCAGAGCAATTCTCCAATACCTGCTATAATAGGTTTTTCAGTCATTTCTATAGCTTTATAGATCAATCATTACTTTCATGCTCTTGTCACCTTGTTCATCTATGAACTTATAAGCATCCACGTAATTATTAAAAGGAAAGCTGATGGTAAGAAGTGGCCTGGTGATAATTTGCCCGGAAGCAATCATTTCTACCGCAGCCTCATAATCTTCCTGGCGATACATCATAGAACCATATACATTCAGTTCATGTTCACCCAAATAGAACATATTAACTACAGGGTTCCGGGAATATACTCCTAGAATTACGATTTCTCCCCCTTTTTCAACAAATTGCATAATGCTATCCAAAGATTCCTGAACACCTGCTGCCTCAAATCCGACCTGAAAGCCTTCATTGCCAAAGAAAGATTTGACTCCTTCTTCAAAAGAGCTATTTTTTACATTCAGAGTTCCTTCGATACCACATTGCCGTGCAATATCTAACCGGTAATCACTTACATCAGTAATCAGGACTTTTAATGCTCCCCTGGCTATTGCAAACTGGGCAACCAGGTTGCCAATTGTTCCAGCTCCTGCAACGACAACATTTTTGCCTTCCAAACCGGAAACCCGATTTGTCGAATGAGCTCCAACAGCAGCAGGCTCAATCATGGCACCCTGCTCAAGTGTCATGCTATCAGGAAATGCAACTATCCTGTCTTCTGTCACCACAAAGAGATCCTGAGCAACTCCCGGTGCCTGAAAACCCTGTACTTTCAATTTCTGGCAGGCGTTATATTGTCCTCTTTTACAGGGACCACATTCCCCACATACAAGTTGTGGTCTTGCTGTAACTCTCATACCCGGCTTCACTTTAGATACTTTTTCCCCTACGGTCTCAACGATGGCTGAATATTCATGTCCCTGAACAACAGGATAAGGAGTTGCCGGATGTTTACCATGAAACACATGAATATCAGACCCGCAGACACCTATTCTTTTTATTCTCAATAAGATCTCATTATCTTTTAATTGTCCTGGTTCCGGGATCTCACGGTGTTCGATTACACCCGGTGAAATCATAATTGCTTGTCTCATAATAATATAGCTTAAAAAATGTCTTTATAAAGGGTTGCTAAAAGTGAATCAGATGCTCAATAATTCCTTAAGCAAATATTGCGTACAGAATAATCATCGTTAACAAAAGCAGACCAGCCAATAATCTTGCATCGCCAATACCTTTAAATTTACCTTCTGTAATAACAGCAAGCGGGCTTTTCCAGGTACATTCAGCTATTGCTGCCGGATCTGGTTTTGGTGTAAGATAGCTTACCGTATAATATATTACACAGCAGATACAGAATAACCACCATGCCTGCATCATGAAAGGAATTCCAAGACCTTCAGTTATGTACATTTTTCCACTTACAGGAACAAAATCGAGGCAAAATGAACCCACCCCAAGCAGGAAACCAACACAAAGTGTTACAATAGAAGCTTCTTTTGTTCCCCGTTTACTAAATACACCAAGCAAAAATACTGTTGTGATGGGTGGAGCCATTGCAGCAGCTATTTTGTTTATAGCTTCGAAAATACTGGTGAATTTCCCTCCCTGTGTTGACCATAACATAGCTATAATCATAATGACTACTGCCGCGATACGACCAATAATAACCTGACCTTTATCGGTTGTTGATGGTCTTAACCGTTTTACAATGTCAACAGATACAAGCGTAGCTGAACTATTCAGCGCAGCAGCAAGCACACTCATTAAAGCTGCCAGCAAAGCTGCTGCAACAATACCTTTTAACCCTATGGGCAACAATTGTTTTATAAGAACAGGAAAGGTCTGGTTTGCATCTGTTCCGATAATATCTTTAAATAAGACATACCCAATAACGCCAGGAAGAACGAGAATAAACACTGGAAGAATTTTCAACACACCGGCAAAGAAAGAACCTTTTTGAGCATCATCCACTGAACGGGCACTTAATACGCGCTGTACATGTGTCTGGTCGGTACACCAGTACCAGATTCCCATTACAGGATAACCTAAAAGTACTGCATACCATGTTAATCCTGTACTTGCTGCAGTCTGGCTAAGTGCTTTCAAGGAACTTGTCGTATGCAACATACTTAGTTGTCCTTCTTTCGCCGCTGCCTTAAATGCCGCGAATGTGGTAATACCATGCTCCGGTAAGGCAAGTATACCAAAGATTGTGACCAATATTGCACCGGCAATGAGTATTATGGTTTGTACCGATTCAGTTACCATTACTGCTTTTAGCCCGCCAATAACTGTATATACTGTTGTTACAACGGAAATAAATATAATAGAATGAATAACACTAATGCCGAAGAAAGATTCGAACACAACAGCTCCGGCATAAAGGCTCATCCCCATGTGAATAAACAATGCAGCAAGTATCCCCATAAATGCAAGGAAAGTCCGGGATGAAGGCCCATAGCGTTTTTCAAGGAATTCGGGAAGAGTTGCAATTCTGGTCTTAATATAAAACGGTGCAAAAATCAATCCTAACAAAATAAGAGTAAAGACTGCCATCCATTCAAAATTACCCCAGACCAAACCATCATTATAGCCCGAAGCAGCCAGGCCAACCATGTGTATCGTCGATATGTTTGAAGCAAAGAGTGCGGCACCCACAATAAGCCATTTTAAGCCGCGGCCTGCCAAAAAATAATTGTCGCTTGTCATTTTACTTTTCCTGACAGACCACAATCCAATAAAAAGAATACCTGCGATGTACAATATGATGATGACCAGATCAACAGTATCTATTTTTATATTATTCATAAGATTATACTAATTATGACTGTTCATAAATTATTCATGAGTGTCTTTTCCCATTTTGAAAGCATGTAATAATCAACCTGGTTTCTCAACTTTCCATCTATCCCCTGCCCCCGAAACAAGGATCACATTTCTTTCATTTCGGTTTAATATTTATTGTTATCGTTTGTTGAGTGTACTATTCGACATCTTAATAATTTTACATTATAAAAAACAATAATCTTTTTAACAGATGATGATCTGATAGCCATGACAAATAAAACCAATATTTAGTTTTCATGATTGAATCCCGATCAGTTCGTTTTTCTTATTCTCCTGCCATCCTTGAAATGTTAAATGACTTATATCTCCGGGTCTTTTAAAAAAAAGACTTGCATAATATCCTACTGCAAATAATACTAAATGGCTATATACGCCCAATAATAACTTGTGATGCGAATAATTATACGTTCCCATATCGAAGATAAGGTGTTTATGTCCACCAAATTCCAATGGAGTTGAAGTCAATAATGCATATGCCGTAAATAAGACGCTTGCGGCGATACCAATATATGCTCCTTGTTTGTTAGCTCTTTTGCAGAATATTCCCAATAAAAACATTCCCGCAATTCCTCCTGAAAAGATTGAATACAAAAGAAAGATTGTCCCAAGCGCACCTTCTCCTCCAATTTTTGTAAAGTGTGTGGCGATCATAATGGATGCTAATCCTGCAAGAATAATTAACAGGCGGCTGATAAACATCCGTTGCTTTTCGGTACTAGTGGGTTTGAATCGATTATAATAGTCCCCTACACAAATTGCCGAGAGGCAATTCAAGTCAGCAGTAAGCGTGGATATTGCAGCGGCCAGAAGGGCAGCCAGAATTAATCCGATAACACCAACAGGTAATTTGGTCATGATAAAATATGGAAAGACTTCATCGGAACTCAAATTGGCTGGTAATATACCGGTATTTATTTTGTAGTAAGAGAATAATGCTGTTCCAATAAACATAAACATAGCCCAGACAGGAACACAAAGGAGGACACCAATCAAGGATGCTTTAATAGCCCCCTTGTCTGATTTTGCTGTGAGGTAACGTTGAACAATGGTCTGATCAGTTCCATACTTCTGAATAGCATAGAAAATTCCATTCAGTGCCATGACAACGAATGTCAGGCGCGTTAAGTTCAAATCATACGGGCCAAATCCTATTTTCCCGTTTTCCAGGGCCACACTCCAGATAGCTGAAGGCCCTCCCGGAGTAGTAAACAATATAATAATGAGGGCAACAATTCCACCAACAATGAGTAAAATGCCCTGAAATACATCCACCCAAATAATGGATTCTATTCCTCCAATGAGTGTAATAAAAATTACTATAAAACCAATAAACCAAATCATTTGGGTGGTGTCTAACCCTGTCATTTTTGCAAGTGCCAGCGCTAATAAGAAAAACACAGTTCCCATTTTTGAAAAATGAGACAGGAAAAATCCCAGAGAACTATACAACCGGGCTCCAAATCCAAAACGTTGTTCAAAATACTCATAAGCGCTCAGTTTTATCACTTTTCTGTATAGCGGAACAACAAATCCAATAAAAATAATTAATACAGCAGGTATCATCAATCCTTGCACCAGCAGTATCCAGTTGGATGAATAACCCTCACCCGGATATGCGAGAAAAGTGATACTGCTGATGAGTGTTGCGAGAATCGACAATCCAATAGCCCACGAAGGAACAGAACCTCCGGCAGTAAAGTAGTTTTTTGTGTTGGTCTGTTTTTTCGCAAACTTTAAGCTAATTATAACCGGTATAATAATGGAACCAGAAATAATCAGATAATCTATAATATTTAAGGAAGAATTTAGCATTCTCTTATCTTGTTTATTGAGACAAATTATCAATTGAAGCCTGAGGAATATTAGAAGGGAACCAAACACTGTCAGGCCAGAAATAACTACCCGGTTTTGTGGTTAAACAGAGATTTGGGATTCCATCTATTTTCATACGTATTACTCCAATATCCAATTCCTCCATAGGAATCAACTTGTTAATATTCAGGTGTTTTAATACTATCTTGGTAGTGCTTCCTCCTTCTATCAATAATTCGTTCAGTTCAATTCTTTGTAAAACCTTCTTTACCAATTCACCTATATTTTCTCTTATTCGGAAGGCAATGTCAGGTTCCTGGGATGGAGAATGAACAATCGATACAATAACTTTTTCATAACTATTGATGCTATTAACAAGATCGTCTGCCCAGGAATCAAGTAAGAGAGGATTAAAGTTTTTATTGTAATATATTTCGTCAGGTATATTCGAAAGGTGGTGTCCGTTTTCTTCTAAATTTTTCAGGAAGTCAATCTCTTTGGGGAAGGTGCCACCCAAAATATAAAGTGCCTTATTGCCAAAAGGAATAATATCCGGGCAATTTATGTTACCCACAATATGTCGTTCCTCCAGCAAGGCGTTAAAAAAACCTGAACTGCCTGCAGGGAGGGTTTGATCATCAATCCGGTGGCTCCACTTCTTTAAATCATCCACATCCTTTACATCCCCGACAATTAAACCATGTTGAGGCAGTTCATCTTCAGATTTCAGACTTTTAAGAGGCCATTTATCGTATGTTCCAAGTATCTCTAGTACCAAAGATGATCGAACAGGATATTCCGGATCAGAAGAAAACCAGGTTTCCGCCAAAGGTATATTGTCAATATAATAAACTCCATCCCTGATAATTCTATCAAAAACCGGATTTGCAGCAATGATAACTGATCTGTTTTGATGCGATGTTTCCATTTGTGCAATTAATTCTTCTGTAATATTTCCTCTCAAAACTGAGTCAACTTTTTTAAATATGAATGTAGGATTGAATTTTAGTAGTTGTTCTGTAATATTTACAATAAGTTCTGATGCTTCAGAGGCTTGAAGGGAACGGGTATCTGTGGCAATGATGAGTAAATCTGCATCGGAGGCTTGAATATTCTCAGTTTCAATAACGACATTTAATCCTTTTTTCAACCCAATGCCCCCTATTTCGGCCGCACCTGTAAAATCATCAGCTATAACAGCAATCATTGTATTTTTCTATTAATAATGAGCACTAGTGTGATAACAATATAATTATGCAACATAATATTTAGATAATTTCTTATCTGCCTTCTTTTTTGTAAAAGTCCATTTTATCTTTTTTCTTTCTTTGTTCCTTTGGTTGGCCCATGCCATAATTTCTTTTTGTAAAATTTCTTTTTGTCCTATTCTTCTATTCAGGCATTCTTTGTCCATCATGTTAATTTCTATTTCTGCCATATTTAACCAACTTCCATGTTTCGGGGTATAATGAAAATCTATTTTTTCTAAAATACGCCTTGCCTCCCGTAGATTAAAGGTTTCATAAAATGAACTTTCAAAATGGGTATTCAGGTTGTCTGCTACTAATTGTATTTTTTTAGCGTTGGGGTATACAGAAATTAGCTCTTTAATGAAATGTGCAAAATCCACTTTTTTTCTTTGTTCGGTTACTTTTATGAATCGCTTACCTGCTAATGGTTCCACCGCTACAAAAATATTTTGTGTTCCCATGCGTTGGTATTCACCATCATATTTTTCAGGGCTTCCTGGCTTCATTGGAATAATGCCGCGTTTGTCTTCTAAAAGTTGTTTACTTTTTTCATCCATACATATTACGGGATATTGCGCATTATATGTTCGCCCGTACAACTTCAATAGATTATACATCCTTTTCCTGTATTCGGGCGTGATGGTTGCTATACACCACATCTTTCTTAACCAAGGCTTACATTCGTTTTTTTTAAAATCAACCGGATTGATTCTCTATTAATACTGGATAATCCTTCTTGCTTTTTGAGGGCATTGGTTAATAATTGCAATGTCCATCTCACTCTTCCTTCCGGAGCCTTACTACATGCAGTGGCAATTATCTCTGTCTTTTGCTTATCTGTATATTTTACCGGCTGCCCGCTTCGTTCTTTTTCTTGTAATGCTTCTTTTACACCCTTTTCCAAATACTTCTGCTTCGTACGCCAAATTGTGGTTCGTTCAACATCCAAAAAATCCGCTATATCAGATTCCTTCTTACCTTTGTGAAGTAACAAAAGAATATTAGCTCTATTAAACTCCCTCAAACTCCGGTGCTCTGTTTTCTTATAATTGCAAAGAAATTTGATTTCTTTCGAGGTCAATTTTATCTCAGTGTTTTTCATGGTTATATTTTTATCACACAAAGGTAATGAAAATATAACCATGTTGCTAAATTAATTTGTCCTCACACTAGGAAACCCGAATTGTCTTTTCCATTTGCAATAAGTTTTTCTCTTTCGAAAGTCGAACTATCATTGTAAATTACTGGTTTATAATCGAATAAAACGGTATTAAGCAATAAAATATTATTCAACGATCCTGTTAAAGGTCGTATATTTTCTTTCAACTTGAAGTCTGACGTTATCCAAACACCATTAACATTTAGATTGTAAGTATAAATACGGTTCAACATCATGTCATAATTCCCTAAAAACATATTATTATTTGAATAGGGTAGGATCATGGGTACAAAAGTTGATGAGCCCACATTATACCCTTTAAAACTGAAACCGCTGGCTGGGGATGTGTTGCAGGCGTGGAATGATTCCCCATTTATATAAAGCTTAAACGAAGAGCTAGGTGTACCCGATCCGAGTAAAACATTTCCAATTGAATTCATATTGATTTGTGCTTGAATGCTTAAAATTGAAAATATTGCTAATGCAATTAAAACCACTTTTTTCATTTTAATATGTGTTTAGGTTGCTTTTTAAAAATAATTTTTACTGATTTGATTGAATATTCTTAGGATTAATCTGTTGTTCTTCTTTATCTATCTAATTAACCTTTCTGCCATTTTTAGCATTTGTTTTTAATATTCCAGTGTAGGTGAAAAGATATTAAGTAAGGGAGTTGGGTTGAACTTCAGTTATATTTAGTCTGCAGGTATTGGTAAACCAATCAGTTGTAATACCAGCTCAGCTGTCAGTAATGCTGTAGAAGTTGTCAGGCATGTATTGATGAAGTACGGTAATAGGAAAATTATAATCCTGGTTGTGTCATAAGACTTAAGTATAAAAGTATTACCAGTAGAGAAGATACAACAAACAAAAATATCCGGATACGGTTATTTCAAAAACAAAGAACGGTCGGCACGCAACTTTCTCATTTGAGAAGGCAATAAATGGACTCACGAATATACAAATATTTTCCGGATTTGTAATTTAAAAATTATGATCGTCCGGTGAAAGTATGAAATTCTTTTTTTATACCTCTAACTATCTGATAATTAGTGTAAATATTTTCAATAAGTGAGATTGTTAAAAGCAAGCCCCCTCAAAAAGTGTAGGTTGCATCAATCCTTGCAGTGTTTTTTTGCCAGTCACTATCAGGATTTTCCAGGAAATTAAGCAGATGTATGTAATTATGAAGATGGTTTTTGCCGTAGCTTACTTGGTTTGAGAACGTCCAACTTTTCTTTAGCTTCTTTTGTATTACAGATATCAGCTTGCAATAGATTTGAATTTTTATAGCACTTTGATTGGCCCCCAGAAGATATTTCAACAGATAGTTCAGCTTCAACTGCTTGAAAAGCGGCACTATTTGCCAACGTAGTATAAATAGCAGCAACCAGGTCAGCTCGCATATCAAATAAGTTAGTTAAGAAGTCAAACTCTCGTTTGAGTACTCTTTGTAGTATCTTATTTTTCGTAATGTAAGTTTGCTTGTATTGTCGCCTTCTTTAACGATTTGTAAAATGATTTCAACTTCCTTTACGCCTGAGTGTATATGTTCTTCAACTGTTTGTTTTTCGACTGATTCAAACGCTGCATTGTCTTTAATGCTGGTAACAAATCCGGTATCATGGTTGCAGAACCGCTGGTACCAATTGAAAAGTCGGGTATTATGGCCAATAAGTTTCCCGGCAAAGGCCGTACACTCTGGACTATATACAACCAGCGTTATACCACAGTGAGAGGCGAAATAATGAAAGTTAAACATGTTAAAGGCGCTACCTATTATGATGTATGGAACAATAAACCCTTGCAGGCCCGGATATCGGGTGATTATGCCTATATCTCACTTGAGTTGCATCCTCAGGCAATCGGATGTATTGTTCAGATACCAGGTAATTAAAAACTTCAATAAAGAAAATTTGCATTTTGCAATTTTGACAGCTACAAACAGGGTTAAAATCTGAAAGTCTATTCTAAATGAACCCATCCAGATTTTCCCTGGTTACAATATGTATCGGCATATTAATTCTTTGAGAGGTTGCTTTTTTCTTTACCACACTGTCGAATAAAATCTGAAGTCCCTGTTCGCCCTGGTTTTCAGCATAATCGAAGAGTATGAAGTCAATAGTTCCGTTTTGCAGGTACCTGATATTCTGTTCAATCAGATCAAAGCCAACCAGACGTATGGTTGAAATATTATTCTCATTCAGGTAGCGTGCAACCCAGTGGGCTTTGGATTTGTCGATAAAAATGCCTTTGATCCTTGGAAGTTGCTCAAGTTTCTGATTCAGAAGTGCTGCAAGGTTTTCATACTTCGGATTTACAATTTCAATAGAATGAATAACCCGTTTGCTCATATTACTTCCTGCGAAAAAGGATTTGAAACCATTTGATCGCTCCTGGATAAGATCAAAATGGTCAGCATATTTCAGATTGCTTACCGACAATATTTCGTCTTCTACCGGAAGGCTGTAATTAAGTAATTTGGCTGCAAGCACCCCGCTTTGAAAATCATTGAGGCTGATGGAACACAGCGGATGTGTTCCTTCAATACCTGAATCGATAAAAACATATGGAATATTTTTCTTGTCCAAATCACGCACAAATACTTTTGCTTCCTTGTTAAATACAGGAGCTATAACTACTCCGTCGCACTTAGATTCCAGCATTTTCACTGCCAGTTCCGTAAATTGTATGTCGTCGTCCTGGTCAAACAGAAATTCTGAAACTTTAATCCCATATTCTTTAAAAGCCTTTTCAGCATTTCTGATGCCGGTCAGTATTTTATGCCAGTAGTCTTCGCCCTGAGGCTTGGGAACCAAAACGGCAAAGAGTGTTTTTTTTCTGGAAGCGAGAGAACTTGCCATCAGGTTAGGCTGATAGTCAAATTCATTCATGATCTCAAGTATTTTTTTCTCGGTTTCCGGTGCAACTTTGCCTCTTTTGTTCACAACACGATCAACAGTGCCTAATGAAACATTGGCTTTTTTCGCAATATCAACTAATCTAAGTTTTGCAGTCATATAAGTATCTGTAAACAATAAAACATTAAACCTTCAAAAATATTTTTGTCCGATACATAAAATAGATGGTCAGCAATACCAG
>Ga0315290_10001110_pt1 | contig 18405 bp, 16 predicted proteins | sample YL17G12_0_MG_FD_203627 | JGI IMG/M metagenome (GOLD analysis project Ga0315290, IMG submission 203627) | Sediment microbial communities from Yellowstone Lake, YNP, Wyoming, USA - YL17G12_0 | ecosystem: Environmental > Aquatic > Freshwater > Lake > Sediment | place: USA: Wyoming | collected... | reverse complement strand
CAGCCCAACATGCTAAAATTCTCAGAGGCGCAATGACACCCACCCACTTCTCCCCTAAGAGCATTATTACGCCATCCTCTGAAAGAAACGCCACCCCGACTCCCAGTGGAAAGGTGATGAGCGATACGCCCTCCGTCAGCAAAAGGAGGTAGCGGCGTATTGCTGTCGGATCAGTCTGCACTGAGGAGTAGAACCCCGGCATAACGCGACTGAGCAACGCGGTGATTTGATCGAGAGGGAGACTCGCCATGGTAGTGGCAAACGAATAGGCCCCGACGACCCCTTGTCCCAGGATTCGTCCCGCGATGAACACATCAGCGTTGGAGGCGATATACCATAAGAGCCGCCCGACTAATACATGTGAACTGAATCGAAGTGCCTCGTGCAGAGAACGCAGAGACGGCCTTGTATAGCGAACCGGATGATACCTCCATAATATGGCCGTCACCGCCCCATGACCTGCCACGCCACCGACGACAAGCGCCCAGTATCCGGCTCCCCACCACGCCAGTCCCAGTGTGGTCAAAGTGGCTATCATCGCCTGTCCACCATCGAGAAACGCGAGCAGCTTGAATCGCAGGGCCTTTTCAAGCAAAGCGCTGGGGATCGATCGCATGGCAAGAAATGCAAATCCGACGCCCATGACCACGATGACCAGCGGTACGTCGGAGACGTCATAGAATCGTCCCGCCGGAATTGCGACTAGACAGGACAGGAGAAACCCACACACACCGAATAGGCTGGCCAAGCTATGCATGCTGGAAATTTGCTCGTCGGTCAGCTGGCGAAGAGCGACCACGGCTGCCCCCAGCCCAAATTCGTTCAAGAGCCCGATCAATCCGACAAAGACGGTTGCCATGGCAACAATCCCGTAGTCTTCGGGGGTGAGTAATCGTGCCACAATGATGGTTGATGCCCAGGACAGGATTTGGCTTAACCACTTGACCGCACCGGTCCATGCAGCCCCCGCACGAGCGTGCGATCCAGCGCCCCCGTCTCGCGCCCGGAATGACTTGAGGGCACCTTCATATCTGCACTCACTGCACCAGATCGTTCCATTGCGACGTTCCGTCCTGTCCTTAGAAGGCCAACCATCCCCTCATCCATCGGGAAGAGGCGCGATGCATTCGAGGGGAAAACCCTTGCAATGCCATTGCGCGATCGTCCGCTGCTCTCCTGCCGATGAACTCATAACTGACGGGGGCGCGGCAGTACGGCACGAGCGATTGCAACAAGCTCTCTCAGATATTCATCGCGGCTGGCAACCATGCCGCGGACAAGAAAATACAGAAGTTGCATTCGCTCATTAAGGCTCAAGGGCCCCCTCAGAACTGCCACAACCTGGTCCGAGAAAATCTGCCACCGGCGTTCTCGCTTCGCTCTCAAGAACCGTGAAACGAGGGTCAGCCTCGGAGCTGCGGCCTTGCTGGGCAGCCTTTTTGAGCATCCTGTGGGAGTGTTTTTCTGTTGTGCCACACGTGCGGACCATCTAAGTTCTAGCGTGCCAACATAGTTTTTCCGCAGCCTGCTAGACCAGGAGAGGCATCACTCCGTAAACAGCTTCGCGAGTTTCGTCGCATTGAACCAGGCCGGATGATGTCCCGCTCCGCTCTTGTCGCTGATGTCCGTGGGGGTGGGATTGAGATTGAGATACCAGATGTTGGCCGCACCGGCTGAGGTGGAGAGTGGTGACGCGATTTCACTCAGAATATCGGCTTTAGAGAGCTTCACCGAATAGATTTGCAATCCGCGCAAGATCCCCGACAAACACTCGTTGCCTGGTTGCCACGGGGCATCGCCAAACGTCAGCGCGGGTGCGGGCGGGCTCGTATCGCCATAACCCGACAAGGCCGAGGTGCGCGTGACCTTATGCCCCGCATCCACGTTCGGCAGATCCCAGTAAAACTCATGATGCTTCACCGCACCGACTGCGCCCCACACGACCAACGCTTGCGTATACCACACATCTTTGACCACCAGCCCATTCGTGAAGTCCGATTCCTCGGCTGCTATTTCCCAATCATGCACGGTGCCCGTGGAGAAGCCACGCGGATACGGATGGGCTCCGTAGTTCGTATCCACCGTTCCGTTTGGCCCGTTTTTCCAGTACCACGTATCAGCAAGGGTGCCCTTGCCATCGTCGTTCGACCAAAACATCGTGGTGTAATAGCCGGTTTGTTGCGCCGGTTTGACCCGCCAAATGTAGGTGACCCCGTTCCCGCTCGGTCCATAAATGGGCAGGCCGTTACTGTGCGGATTCGTCCAGCGGAAGCGCACCGACTCGGCGTTTTCGTTCGGCACGTCCCCGTTGGAGGGAAACACTAAACCGGTGCTGGACGCGGCGCTGGTGGTGAAGGTCCAGCTGAAGTTGGTCGCCAGCGCATTGCCCGCGAGATCCTTGTTCCCGGTGGTGAGCGTGGCGGTGTAAGCAGTGCCCAAGTTCAAGCGGGCGCCCGAGGGGAGCACGAACGCGACGGTGATGCCATTTGTCGTAATGTTCCCGGTGACGAGGTTATTCGCGTGGTCCTTGAGCGTAAAGGTCGTGGCGGTAACGGTCTCTGGATTCACTGGCTCGCTGAAAGTCGCGGTGATGGAGGAGGAGACCGATACGTTGGTGGCGCCGCTGGGCGGACTGGGAGTGTTCACGGTCGGTGGCGTCGTATCCGGGGTAGTCCCAGTGGTAAAAGACCAGGTATAATCAGTGAGCAACGCCTTGCCGGCGAGATCCTTGACGCCGGTGGTCAGGGTCGCCGTGTAGAGTGTGGAGCCGGCCAATGCCGAAGATGGTGCGAACATGGCGGTGGTTCCTCTGACGGTGACCGTGCCGCTCACCGGATTCATTGTGCTATCTTTCAGCGTAAAGGTCGTGGCAGTGATGGTGCTGGCGCTTATTGATTCACTCAAGGTGGCCGTGAGCGCGGAGGAAATCGATACGCCTGTGGCACCATTGGCCGGAATTGTTGCGCTAAAGGAAGAGGAACCGCTATTACCGATCTCCGTAGTTCCCGTCACGGGAGAACTCCGTTCACAGGAAAGAAGTACCGAGGCAACGATGAGCCCCAATGCGGCGTGAGACAGGCGGCAATAAAACGAAACCATCTAGTCCTTTACTTGAATAACATGGGTCTTTATCGTGAAATGACGATGAGACATTTAACCTAAACGAGCGCAACCTTAGAGGCTATCCCCCCCCTCAAGAGTCAGCTCTGCGAGATGTTGCCGGTTACACGATCGTCCGATACAGTTCGATATCGCGCATGCTGAGGCCCTCCTGGTAAGGGCCTCAGCATACCGGAAAAGAGAATCTTCACCCACCCAGAGTTCCGGAAGAGCTTTTTCCAAAACCGGCTCGAGCCGCTTCATCACTTCCGCTGTTTGGTTCGCATGCGTTCCCGATCCCACTTCGAGCGATACATTGGGAGTGGGAGTACCGAGATCTTGAAAGAACTGCCCCGCCATCCCGATATCGTAATGTTGACCGGTATGCACCAACAGGGGAGCGATCTGCGGATGCGCTTGCATTTCTCTCATGAGCGGGGCGATCTTCATGAAGTTCGGACGCGCGCCCACGAGATTCACGATCTTCATATAATGCCCTCCATCATTCTAGACTTATTAACCTGCTCCCCGACATATTCTTCATGCCATCAAGCCTGTGGCGAACGAGCGGCACGAATGAGCGAGAGGAAGGTCTGTACACGCGCTCGATGCAGCCCAACCGTCGTAGCGAGGTAGGCAGCGCCTCCCACGGCGACAAGCGCCAGGAACCGAAGGGCAAGGCTGCTGTTCACTGGAAGAAATAGTTTGGCAGAGAGCACTGCAATCGCCATGACCACCGTTCCGCTCAACGCGGGCCATAAGGCCTTCAGATACTGCCCTGCCGTCAGCTGAATCGTGGAAAAGACACGCCAATAAATGGGGAGCAAACTAAGCGGATGAACGACCATCCAAGCCACCGCGATTCCCAGCACGCCCCAGGCGCTTCCAATGTAGAACGCGATGGGAAACACCACCATCGCCCAGAGACCATTGAACATGCCGAAGCGAGAGCCCCCGGTGACAAAGAGAATCGGCGGCAGGAGGGACGCCACCGATCGAACCGCAGCATAGGTGGCCAATACACCCAGCGGCACAATGATGGCTTGCCACTTCTCCCCCAGAACCAATAGCACGAACTCTTCCGACACCAGCGCCAACCCGAAGGCAGCCGGGAATGTGATCATCGCCAGCCCTTCCGTCAGTCCAAGAACATAGCGGCGCAATGCGGAAAAATCGTGCTGCACCGCTGAATAAACGGCCGGACTGACCCGATTCACCAACGCGGTGACTCTTTCCATGGGGATGTTCGCCAGTGTCAGTGCAAACGAGTAGCTTCCTAGTGCAGCCGGCCCAAGAATACGACCAGCTATAAAGACGTCAGCGGTGGAGGACAAATACCATGCGAGGCGGCTCGCAAGGAGATGCCAACTCAGACTCAGCACACTTTTCAAGGTCTGGTAATTGGGGACGCTGAACGGTGCTCCGGCAATACTCACAACCACGATAGCCGTGGCAACACCACTTATTAGTCCTCCGAGAACTAACGCCCAATATCCAAAACCGATGAGAGCGAGCAGAACCGTCACCGTGGCGTTCACCAGCGATTGCCCGCCTTCCACTAACGCCAACGTTTTAAATCGCAGGGATTTTTCCAGAATGGCATTCGGCACAGAACACAATCCTGCCGTAAGAAATGTCCCACCCAACGCCACCACTACCCAGGGCAGATCGGGGGCATTATAAAATTTCGCCAGCGGCAAGGCCGCCGCACAAGCCACTGCGAATCCGGCGAGACCCAGTGAGAGCGCCAGGCTATTAAGCTGGGATACTTGTGCGCGACTGAGGCTCCGAACCATGACAATCGCACTGCCCAATCCAAACTCATTTACCAAGGCCACAAGTCCCAGGAATGCCATTGCCATGGCGACCAATCCATAATCGGACGGTGCCAAGACCCTCGCCACCACTATAGTGGAAACCCAAGAGAGAAGCTGACTCCCCCACTTGACCGCTCCCGTCCACGCAATACCTCGGAGGAGCGAATGATCGAGACTGGCAATGGAAGGACTCGCTATGGGAGACGCTGGGTCGCAGACCGGCTTATTGACTTGGGTAAAGACTGTCATAGGATCCAATGGTTAATGGTAATTATTGCACAACAGGCACGGATTCCAGCATACATAGCAGCAGAGCAGGCCACCGCTCGCTTATCGGGAAACTGAATGATCAAACTCTGGAAAGAGCGATCAAGGCAATCCTCGCATACCTGAATCCGGCGATTACATATCCACCACATGACAGTACTCAGCCAGCCTTGTCAGGGCGTGATGCCGGATCTGCCCCATGACACCCATGCATGAAGCACAAGACTCACATGTCCAATTCTTGCGAAATATGGCTCGCTACTCGTACCCCGCCACTAGATAATTCGCGCATAGCGTAACCAAGACCCGGTCAGTTCCAGAGCTTGTTTGCGCCCCACGGGGGCACTGTATCCAAGCAGACGTTGAGCCTTCTCGGAGGAGTGCGCGACCGTCCGCCCTTGCGCGGCAATGATGTTGTCCGTCCGATCGAATCGCTGAGCAATTGGCGCTATTTGGCAAACCGCTGGGGCCCGTTTATTTTCAAGCGAATCCGCTGTTTAACGTCTGTGGGTAGAGCGAGGAACCGTTTATAGTCGAACTCTTCAAGCGTACGGATCAACGGCACACCTCGTAAGACGCTTCGCAGCTCACCGGATAGAAGCACGCGCGGCAACGTGGCGAAAGTGTCGCGCCACATCCTCTCAGACGGTTTGCCATAAAGATCCGCTGCTCTGACTGATGGAAGCAACGCGCCGACAAGAGCAGCATGATCATGGAGGTGTTGTTCCCACGACACGACATCCCGGTCGGTAATAAAGAATGTTTGGCCTATCGCTTGGGGCTTCCACAAAGACAGCAGTATGGCTTCCATAAGATTGTCAATGTAGACATGATTGCAGGGGTTTATACCACCATCGACGACCGCCATTTTCCGGGAACAAATTTTCTAGGCGCTTCCGGGTTCAACATGGGTAAAGATCGAGCCCTCCGCAGCGAAAGTGAAGTGAGGGCAACGGATTCTTCAGATATGCCCGTTAATCGCGCAAGGCAGTAACAAATTCACTGGCTCTCAGTTGAAGTCTATGGATTACGTGTCGCATAGCTCCAATCAACTCGCGCGCAAGCACATCGCGCTTCCATATCCCCATGCGAATAAGGAAGCGGCCCAAGCGCATTTTCTCTGCAAAGTCCAATGGTGCCTGCATCACTGAGCGGCCGTGCGCGCAAAGATGTCGCCATTCCCTCAAGGACATTCGCCCCTTGGTTTTGGGGTCAAAAAATTCCTGCGTCAGGCTAACATCATCTTTGTAACTGCTCGAAGCTGCTGGATGGAACCGACGATAAAATAAGAACTCAGGAATTTCCCAGAACTTTCCGTAAAGCGTCAACTCAGCCACCAGCGGGATGTCGCCCCCGGGAAAGTTTCGAAGCAGTCCTGTTTGCCGTAGAACGTTCGCCCGCATTAACCCATAAACAACGTTAACAAGCCCCAATTTTGACAAGAGCAGGACAAAGCGTTCAGATGCCTTAGACGATTGTAGGTGTAAGCCGTCTTCGTACTCCGAAATGACGCTGCCTCGCTCGTCGACTAGCTTCGTTTTAGGATATGTGAGAACCACCGAGGGCTCCCGGTCCAAGACCTCCACACAACGTGCCAGACTCTCTGGCGCGAACAGGTCATCACAGTTCGCCCATCTAAAGTACTCGCCGGAGGAAAGCTCAAAAGCGCGCCCGAAGTTCTTGGCAGCCCCAAGATTCTCTGCGTTGCGGACGTAACGGATCCGCGCATCTCTTTCGGAGTAGGTCCGGCAAATCTGTTCGGTACGATCCGTCGAAGCGTTGTCGCAGATGATGAGCTCAAAATCTTCGAACGTTTGCGCAAGGAGTGAATCTAGTGTCTCAGCGATGTAACGTTCGCCGTTGTAGACAGGCACTCCAATACTTACTCGTGGTATCTTGCTAGTCTCCATTTGTCCCTGCACCCCAGTGGCGATAATGAAGTCACTAGCCCGCATTATTCATGACGGTTCGTCGCGAAATCGCGCAGTCGCCAAGCGAGACAGGCGCGCGGAGCCGCGAGGCGGGGCAACGCCACGCCTGGGAGTTTCGAAGGGGGTGTGCCCCCTTCGTGGGGATTCTACAAGGGGGCTGGCCCCCTTTGTAGGAGTGGGCGAGGCAGGCTTCAGAGCCGAGCCTGCGACGGGAGGGAGGCATCCTTGAACAGGATGTTGACCGACTGAGTGGCGAGCCCGCCTGCCTGGACGCCAGTCCGACCGCGTCCAGGCTTGTCGCAGCGGAGAATCCGCGATTGCAGCAGAAATGTTCATGAATAATGCGGGCTAAGACCATCCCTATTCGCGGACCTCTTCTAACAATCTGAACACCTGATCGTATTGAACGTCGAGGGCCTGACGATGGGTCAATATCCGCTGAGCGATTTCTCTTTTTATTGCCGTTTTCCGGGATTCGAGAGAGATAAATCGCTCCTGCAGGGACTTTAGTTCAAACTGCAGAATATCCAGTGCATATTCTGCCTGGCCCATTTGCTCCATGAGATCATTGGTTTTATTGGCATAGGCGATTCCTAAGACAGGTTTGTTGAGTAAATATGACAAGACTACTCCATGAAATCGCGTGGCAATGATCATGTCTGTCATGGAGATTGCAGAAGTCAGGTCATCAAATGAATGGACGGGGTAATCGATGATATGTTTTTCAATATCCAGGGTACTGCTTTTATTCATGTATATCCGTATATCTTCGATGGCGGGAGGATCAGCGCGTATTTGGGTGGGAAAGAACAGGACTGCATAGCCCCTCTGAATAAGCCACGAGGCGAAGTCAGCTAATTTTCTGATATAGATTTCGTAGTTACCAGCATTAGCCCCAATCATATATTGCGGATCCAAAAAAGGCAGCGGATTGATCCCGACTATAGGTCGAGCGATAGATGAGTTAGCATGCTGTACTGTTTCCTTGACGCATAGACTGTATACCAAATCTGGAAAGACAGGATTGTGCCCCACGACGCCTAACTGCTCTATACACTTCATAGACACCTCATCACGGTAGGATCGGTAGTTAGCGAGTGAAAGAGAGGTTCGGATAAAAAACCTGCCGAGCGACGACTGAATAGGTCCCGCTCCACAGCTCACAAAAGCAACCTTTATTTTGTGGGCCTTGGCGATTAGCACCCATTTGAAAACCGTGTATGGATGTCCCCAGGGCCCTCCAGCAACATAGTCAATTAACTGCGAAGATCCGGCGATAATCAGCAGGTCGACGCCTTTCAAATTCCGGTAGCATTGAAGCAAGAACCCTGGTTCCTTGAGGGAGGCTCCTAAGACATGCCATATTGTCTGGGTTTTCTTTAGGAAAAGATAAACCAAAGGGAATGTTTTAAGCCTGATCTTGACCTGCCCTACCAGCTTAGATGACCATTTGCTTTCTTGAGTACTAAATTGGCTCCGGTTGTCAGGCGTCGCAACCTCCTGGGTCCTGTCGATTCTTCGTATCGGGAAGGCGGCTATATGATGCCTCTCCCTGGTATCCTCAGGCTTGAGAGTAAAACCATGGACTTCGGCGTATGGATAGCGGCGTTTGATATTTTGAATAACCACTGAGATGATGACCTCATCCCCGAGATTTCCGTTACCTACGTGACCAAAGACACCAATTCTTCTAACCGCGCGAGGACCACTCATCGTCGAAATTCCCAACGGCCATTCATGTGGGCACAGAATGTCATTCAATCCCGCTTTTGAGCGAGCACGATAAGCGTGTATCCCAGCCCAAGTCGCTCCTTCAGGGCCTCGCGATGCTGCCGGGAAATTAACAATCCCAGTACTACATTGACCTTATAAGAGTTGACCAATCGCAGTATCCCGCGGTGACCCATGGGGAGGATGCTCATTGATCGGAGTACATGAAAATGAGGGCGGAGGAGGCGCTTGAGCTGCGGCATTGTAAGCCACCGTTCTATATGCTCGGGAGGTTGGGGGGGGAAATCTCCGCGGTCTATTATGAATTTATTGGCAGTAGTAATTATGAGATACCCCCCAGGTTTGAGCACATGAACAGCGCGATCAAGGTAAGCAACTTGATCTGGAACGTGGGCGATGACCTCCTGAGAAACGACGACGTCAAAATTGTTCGCCGGAAGAGACATTTTGAAAATATCCCCGGCAAAAAACGTGACGTTGGGGTAGCGAGCCCTGGCTGTGGCGATAACACTTTCTGCGAGGTCTACCCCAGTAGTCAGACCGAACTTGGCCAGCATCTCGGAAAGCCAACCAGTACCGCAACCCAGATCAAGAATCCTAGGGCGATCAAGATTGAGCGACTGGAGAAGCAGTAAAATGGCTTCAGCACGTCTTATGCACCACTCAATGAGATGCTCTGGGTCTCGCATATTTGCATTCCAAGTCTCCCAAAATTGCTGTTGTTCAGATATCGTTGGATCCGATAAATTTTTCATTTCCTCTCTCCCAAATTTATCTACTTATTCCGGCTACGTTTAAATCAATTGGCGAAAAGGTACCCTCAAAAGATGTGTAAATGAGTTGAAGGCGGCATAGCCTATCGATTGCGAACATCAGCTGGGTTGGAAGCCTGACACCGAGAGAAGCGGACAGAACATAAGCATACATACTACCCAAAAAACTTCCGGGTGGTTATGGGCTCTAGCAATGCGCCTAAACTGCTCCCCTCTATGACAGGGGCCACCTGAACTGAGTAGACTGTGGCTGATCCACACAGGAGGGATCGGCCATGAAGCAACGCAAGTGGGACGCCAAAACCAAAGTCTATAGTGGACCAGTCCGCTGGAGTTGGAACAATCGCTCACCGCATGAGTTGAGTGGTACAACAGCCGGTACTTGCATTCGGCACTCGGCTATCGGACACCGTGTCAGGTCGAACAACAACATCGCACCATCCACAGCACTCAGTTCGTGGCCGCTTGACAAATGAGGAGCACTACACCCTCCACTGCAAGAGTTAGCGGCAAGAAAGTAAAGAGCAGCAACATTTTTAGAGTTGATAATGACGCTCCGTCATAAAAAGATCTCTCAGTAACAATTACAATGCCGTCGACAAACTTAGCTGGCACTGGCGGAACTGTGCGAGAGGCTTCATTCAAATACTGCCCACGCACAGTAGGGTTGATGTGGGTGGCGACGCAATGCTAGCTTATTCAGTCCAATTGTCTCCATCAACGCCAGCGTTTCGCCAGGCCAATGGCGGCAATTAAGTTCGTCAAAAACCAGCAGAGAACCACGGGTCAGACGTGGAACGATCAGCTTGAGAACATCGCGGGTTGGTTGGTAAATATCCATATCGAAAATTGCCATGGCAATAATTCCAGCAGGGTTGTCTTGCAGCCATTTTTTGAACGTAATCGATGCGTCGCCTTTTATCAAATCAAATTTTTTCACATGCGATAGTGGTGAAAACGTCTCTTGAAGCGCAAGAATCTTCTCAAGTACCGACTCGTAGCCGTCTTTGGTGGAATAGTCACCAGACTTGCCGAACCCGCCGTCTTGCACTGTAACAGAAGGAAATCCATTAAACGTGTCAAAACCCACCACCTGCCGGGAAATATTGTACGGTTCGAGGATTCCGCGCAATCCGATCAGAATCGACAAGGTAGCCCCCCATTGAACCCCGAACTCGCAGATCACGCCGGGAACATCAACAATCTTGCGATATAGCTCATACTGATAAATCAGGCGCGAAAGGGTTTGACGCTTGAGAAAAAGAGACTGGTGCACGTTCCATTGACTTCCGAAAGAAGAAATAAGGTTCAGCGCGTAGTCCTTGAGCTTATTGTCATTCTCCATTTCCAGCGTACTTTTTTGAGTCAGCTCGCCACCGGCTTTGGATAGAGATTTTGTGTGTCGCAAAAAAGTCTTATTCATATTCGTCAGTTGTCCTCAAAATATTTGACGGTTTAGTAACTGGTATCGTGTCTGCAATGACTAGGTTTATAGCAGCTTTACCCCCAAACCGCACTCACTGGATACCCAAATTACACCGAATTTGCTATAAAACCTGCAAAGGCTATGACAGCAATTGATCAATGGTATGCAGGCTTGTTTCAACGCCCATGGCATCCAGCTTGACCTGAACCTCGGACTTATACACCGGGTTCATGAGAACAATGTGACGTGGTCCAATGTTTACCAACTCATCAGGTATTAGCACTCGCAATCCGGAGGGCGGTAAATACTGGCTCTGGCGCATTGGATTGAGATCCACGGCCCCCGCTAAAGGAATGTCACCCCCTATTGCCGTCATGAAACCTACCGTTTTAGCCGCGCCTTGCCACAGTACAACAGGCCCGCCCTCGCCTGCCAAACTCAGTAGCCTTGACCGGCACCGTTCAACCACTTCGTGGCTACTTGCGCTGAATCGGGAAAACGTGTAAAGCGTGTCCTCAGCTAACGCACTGCCCCAAGCGATCGCTGGAACACGTCCTTCTGAGTCCAGCAAAATATATTGCCCGTCATAAGCAAGTTTTAGGTGCTTGACACAAAGTCCGGCTGACTCGAAGGCATGGCGCAATGACGCCAGCGTAAAATAGTTGCAATGCTCATAATAGATATCCCAGAAAGCGCCTTCCGCGAAAATGCGATCAGCGGCGGGTACCTCAATCAGTATCGGGGAATCCGGATTATGCTCGCTCCATAGTCGCAGCAGCTTCATGAACTCGGCAACGTTCGGTATATGCTCCAACGTATGGCGACAAACCAAAGCATTGGCCGGCAGCCGCGCATCATCTGCAGTGAAGTTGTGCTTGCGGAATTGCGCCTGGGCTGAATGCTCAGTGGGAACGAGGTTGCTCTGCGCTAGTGGATCGATTCCGGTAACAGACGTGACGCCAGCCTGAAGGAGTTCGGCAAGAAACGCGCCATCACCGCAACCGACTTCAATAACATGACCACCCCGAAGCCCATAACGATCAACCCATTCTTTCGCGAGTTCGCGGGCAAATGCGCTGAAGTGCGGCGACGTCCTCTGGGAGCTTTCGTATTTGGCCCCGAGTTTCGCTAGGTCCGGATCAAACGCCCGATTGAATACAAATCCACAACGCGTACAACAGGCCAGTTGAATCTGGCCTGTGGGAACCGTACGCGCTTCTTCGGCTGCCGAAAACACCGACGCTACGGTTACCGGGGCGTTTGCGATTGCAAATCCGTCGACGACCTGGGAATGGTTGCATAGAGGACATTTGCCAATACTCTTGTTTTGCACGTCTACATCCCACCGCCGCCGTATTTGATTTGAACGACCGCAAATGGAAATCAAATAACCAGCGTGAGGCTTTGGATTGGGATACGCAATTGCCAATTGGTGCCTGTCATCACTCTGAGTTCTCAAGGCAATACAAAAATGAAAACTATCCACGCTATTTAACCAGTATGCTTTCTGGATCAAGAGGGGCCAAATCGCTAACTCGTAAGAAATCCTGAAGTGTTGTCCCCGTCGCCGCTGCGTCAATATTCTCCGGACCGCGTCCATCACACAGGTCATCAATATTGAGCGTTCTCAGATCATAGCTGTAACGAACTAAATCTGATCGATTCGGTACCGAAGCATGTAACTGGCAAGTGGAGAAGATCATCAAATCAGCGGCATTCTGGATTAGTCTGATATCGGTTGATTCGGATACGTCCTCCAGAGCTAGAGGGTGAGGTCGCGCCTCGCCATCAAGATTGCTGGCCGCTGCATAACGCGAATTTTTTATCCACTCGTCATAGTCCCACTCACCCGATGCGTTCTTGACTGGCTGGCGGAAAAAATCTACGTACATTGACATCACCATGGTTAGTTCAGAGTCGAAAACCGGAATCCAGTAATTGATAAGCTGTCGCGGATGCGCATACCATGTGTCCCGATGTGGCTTGTAGTTATAACTGACACCACTGGAAAGGTAATTGCCGGGCGGTATTACCCGCAGCCGTGGCAGATCAAAATAGGTGCGGTGCGGATCAGAACCCATTGCTACGATGAGTTCCTGGCAGATTTTTTTGGTAGTCTGGTCGTTAGTAAATCGCGACTTCAAGGGACCCGCCCGTTTCACAAATTCAGCAACTGGATATTCGACATGAGCGTGACGAATGTCGACGCCTTCGCCAAAGGCCTCGGACGCGAGATCTTTAGCCCAATTCGCCATCTTGGTACTAGCAGGGTTAGCAGCATAAAGAAATAGTGCCCCGTCGAATATTCGAGTTCGACGCTGTTCATCAGAAATCGCGCGGTTTACGTAAATCGGTATTATGGCCATTTCAAGGTACCTCCTCTGAATTAATATGAATGCAGTACCCAATTGTCAGCTAATATAAATTGCCCTCTGAGTCCCATGCCAGGAGTAAGGCACATGCCGCACTAACCGCCATCGATAAAGGCTCGATCGGGCCACGACCCGCGAGTGAAGTAATACCATGCGCCTCTTAGATCTTTGTCCAGAAACCGTTTGCGCTCCCAGTAGCACCTTTTCGCAATGAACTGGAGAGCACGAAGCCGCTCACCAAACGTCAAAGGCGCTGCCAATACCATGCGCACCCAACCTGTCTGACACGTGGTTATTTGAAACAAGGTGCTCTGGCTCAACTTCGGATAATAATGTTGCAATACGCCCGCGCGATTTAACATGGAGGTAGCAGTACCTAACTCCATGCCTCGATAATTGAGACGTTCGTCAATGAGCCGGAACTTGCCAAGCAGTGCCAAGTGAGCTGTCAACACAACGTCACCGTCATGGTATGTCTCCACAAGACCCGTCCGTCGCAGTGCGGACATTCGAATCAGCCCATTCATGACATTGTTCAGGAACATGTTGTACATGAGACTCATTAGCCTGGCTACCGGAGCATCGTCGAGAACCGCGATATCGTTTGTTGTATAGTCCTGTGCGGTGCTGACGCTGTCTTGAAACAAGCGCGAGCGGGGGACTACAAGTACAGTGTCTGCAAACGCCAATAGTTCATCCTTGAAACGTTTAAGAAAGGTTGGCGCGTACCAGTCGCTAGATGCCGAACACTTGAGCAACTCGCCATGAGCACGACGCACGACGTAACTGTAATTGGGGTTCGCCCCGAGATTGACCGGCTGCAGCTCGTAGACGATACAACTATCGCGCTGCATGTAGCCCTCGAATACGTAGCGTTTCGCATCAATTGACGCATTGTCACTGATGATTATTTCGAAATCGCCAACGTTTTACCCCAACAGCCCTTCGAGCGTGAAGCCGATATGCTCTGCTGAATTATAGGCTGGAATACTAATCAGGGGTGGCTTTTTCATGGTCTCAGATCGAGACCTGTTAAAGGACGACCTTGCGCGCATGAAACGCTTCTGCAAATCCGCTCGGGGAACGAGACTCCATGCCGCGAAGCCGCATCAGCCCCAGGAAATTATCGGTGACGAACCAATCCTTGCGGTGTTGGGACGAGAAGTAGCGGCAAAGATGGCTGACCTTTCGACGTGCAATCGAAGTGGGCACCGGGACGTATGAATTCGGCGGCGCGAGATCGCCCTCATACTTGGGAATCTCGTACTCAAGCACGAGATGATTGCGCCAGGTATTCCAAGTGAGTTCGGCAGTCAAGCGATGATCCTGATGTCGATCGTTAAGCCAATGCGTGAGGACAACATCTGGATTGACTTCCCCCTTCAAATCCTCAAAAAAGGACTTCACTTCGGTGTACTGTGCTGGCAGGTAACCGTCCCGGAATGTTGCAATTACAACCTTGCGTGCAGCCGCGCGCGTCAGTAATGCGCGCGCGCTGCGGCGTGCCTCTGAGGCCCGCACCCCTTCCGCACTGAGGACAACCCATGTCACCTCGATTGCGGGCATGCTCGCCAGCCAGGTCAGGACAGTGCCGGCACACCCAATCTCCAGGTCATCGCTATGCGCGCCGATGCACAGCAGTCGCAACGGTCGGCCCGCGCGGATTTCAGGTACTAGCCGTAGCATGGTCGAGCGAGTACTCCCGACGTATAGAGGCACACATGAGCTACTTCAGTCTCCAGCAAGAGAGGAACGAGAATCGCCGGAACTCTCACTTCGCGGACTTCCAAACCTTCCAGGGGCAGTCACCGTGTGCTTCCATGCGATCCAGTGCGATCTTGTCCTTGAACGTATCCATGGCCGCCCAGTACCCTTCATACTTCAGCGTGGACAGCCTTTTTTGCGCGAGAAGACGTTTGAAAGGCTGTTCGACGAGTTCTTCGCCTGGCTGGATGTAATCGAAGATCCCCTGCCGCATGCAGAAGAAGCCGCCGTTAACCCAATAATCTGAAGCACTGACCGGTTCAATCGCAGTAACAAGGCCGCTATTGTCCGCACGCACGGAGTGGAAGCTTTGTGAAGGTCGAACCGACAGGAAACTGGCAATCGCATCGCGTTTGCGGAACTTCGCCACATGCTGGTTCAATGGGAGATCGCTCAGGCCATCGGAGTAGTTGGCAAGGAACATCTCCTCGTCTTCAAGCAGATGTCTCACGCGCATCAGCCGCTGCCCCAGGTTCGAGTGCATCCCGGTGTCGACAAATGTGATTCGCCAGTCGTCGACACCTTCTTCGAAAAGCTCGATGCGACGCCCGCCTTCCGACAGCACGAAATCCGTCGACATTGCCGCACGATAATTCAAGAAAAACTCACGAATCAAGTCACCTCGGTAGCCTAGACACAAAATGAAATCCCTGTGCCCGAAGTGTGCGTAGTAACGCATCAGGTGCCAAAGAATCGGCTGATAACCAATATTCACAAGCGACTTCGGGATCGTGTCCGAGTGCTCGCGAAGACGCGTGCCGAGACCCCCGCAAAACAGGACCACCTTCATAGCACGCCCTCCTTACCCATCCCGGTTTGCAATGCGTTCCGAATCGTCACATGCCGCTCCAAAACAAATCCTCATTGATTTGCCCCGTACGCTAAAGGTACTTCAGCTGCTTCAGTCGCGTGAAGGCGCGGAATTCATAGGTATCGGACGACATTTCGATGCGCTCGAACAGGCGCCGCAGCTCCTCGGCGCCCATCTTCGCAGTCCAGCGTGTTTTGAACTCGGGCAACCGGGACGCGATCTTGTCGAAACTCACACGATAGCTGCGGTTGTCGCCGCTCGGTGGCCCAGCTGAGACCTCACAACCGGGAAAGGCCTGGGCGACGATATTGGCAATCTCCCGGATCCGATAGTTCTCGCGGGTGGCACCGACGTTGAAAATCTCACCGTTCACCGCATCGGTCGGGGCTTCGAGCGTACACCGCACTGCGTCGATAATATCCTCGATGTGCACTATTGGCCTCCAGGGACTACCGTCGCTCACCATGGCGATCTTTTTCTTCGTCCACGCCAGCGCGCACAGGTCGTTCAATACAATGTCGAAGCGCATGCGCGGCGAGGGTCCATAGGCGGTTGCGTTGCGCAGAAGCGAAACACAAAAGTCAGCGTCGGCCAGCGACTTGACGTCGCGCTCCGCGTTGACCTTGCAATTCGCGTGCGCCGTCTGGGGATTAGTCGGTGACGTTTCATCGAGAAAGTCGCCACCCGAACCGAAGCCGTACACGCTGCACGATGAGGCGTATACAAAGCGCTTCGCGCCTGCCTGCTTGGCGGCCTTCGCAATGCGCACCGAGCCTTCGTGATTGATCTTGAAGGTTATCTCCGGCCGGTTCTCGCCGAGCGGATCGTTCGACAGTTCTGCAAGGTGCACGACCGCATCGAAGCACTCGAAGTCCTTTGGCACGACCGTGCGCAAGTCCTTGTAGATCGTGCGCGGCAACTGCGGCAGGCCGATCGGATCGAGGTACAACGTGCCGTCACGGTAAAACCCGGTATCCAGGCCGACGACCTCGTGGCCGCGCGTGGTCAGCCAGGGCGCGAGCCGCGCGCCAATGTATCCCTCGGTGCCGGTGATCAGGATTTTCATGGATCGGTGTCCTATTAAAATTGAGTGTCTTGGGTTGAGGCCGTTGGAACGCGACTAACACACCCGCGAAAATTGTGCATTGCTGAAAGCTACAGGATCTTGACCTCAGGAATCGGCACCACAAACTGCCCTCCCCACTCACGAATATAGCCGACCTGGTCCATGATCTCGTCCTTAAAATTCCATGGTAGTATCAACACATAGTCCGGCTTTGTTTCTCTGAACTTTTCCGGCGGGAAAATCGGGATATGCGTTCCAGGCAGGAACTTGCCTTGCTTATACGTATTGCGATCAACGGTGTAGTCAACAAAATCGTTGCGCACGCCGCAATAGTTCAGCAACGTATTGCCTTTCCCCGGCGCCCCGTACCCTGCAATTGTTTTCCCCTTCCGCTTGGCTTCAATCAGGAATTCGAGTAGCTTTCGCTTTGTCTCTTTTACCTTCTCTGCAAATGTGGCGTAGGTGTCGAGGCGTTCAACGCCCGCAGCTTTTTCTCTCTGCACAAGCTCGCAGTATCGTTCCGTCACGCTATGGGTCTTATCCTCTGCATGATGACCATAGATCCGGAGCGATCCCCCGTGCGTTGGGAGTTCTTCCACATCAAACAAAGTCAACCCCTGTGCCGCAAAGATTCTTTCCGCGATCATCAACGAGAAGTAGAAGAAATGCTCGTGGTAAATGGTGTCAAACTGGTTTTCCTCCATCAGTTTCATCAAATGCGGGAACTCAATTGTGACAACTCCGTCTGGCGCAAGCAGCAGTTTGATCCCAGCCACAAAGTCATTGATGTCGGGAACTTGAGCAAGGACATTGTTCCCTAGCACGAGATCCGCCTTCCCACGCTCGGCAACCAGCTCGCTTGCTGTTTGCCTGCCGAAGAACTTGACCAGCGTGGGAACGTTCTTTTTCCTCGCTGCCTCGGCGACATTGGCTGCCGGTTCAATTCCTAAGACTGGGATGCCTTTGGCTACAAAATGCTGCAACAAATAGCCGTCGTTGCTGGCGAGTTCGACGACAAAACTCTTCGCCGTTAACTTAAACCGCTCGACGATCATCTCCGTATAGCGCTTCGCGTGCTGGACCCAACTGTCGGCATAAGAAGAAAAGTATGCGTATTCGGTAAAGATCTCGGCAGGACTAACATACTCATGCAGCTGAACCAGAAAGCACTGCTCACAGACAAACACGTGCAGCGGATAGAAGGGTTCCATTTGATTGAGCTTGTCTTCGCTGACATAGCTTTCGCAAAGGGGATGCATCCCAAGGTCCACAAAGGTTCTTCGCAACGGCGCTCTACAGAACAAACAACTCTTGACTTCCATGTTGCCGATCCCTTCCCTTCAGTTGG
>Ga0315290_10001103_pt1 | contig 18469 bp, 8 predicted proteins | sample YL17G12_0_MG_FD_203627 | JGI IMG/M metagenome (GOLD analysis project Ga0315290, IMG submission 203627) | Sediment microbial communities from Yellowstone Lake, YNP, Wyoming, USA - YL17G12_0 | ecosystem: Environmental > Aquatic > Freshwater > Lake > Sediment | place: USA: Wyoming | collected... | reverse complement strand
CAAGGCGGTGGACGCCCTGTTCGCCAACTCCGACGCAGAGACGTTGACCGAAAGCGAGCGCGCCTTCACGGCCGGCTTCATCCAGATGCTCGGAAACGTGAAGGGGCTGGTCATGTACCTCAGCCTCGTCATCGCCGCGACGATCCTCATGGTCACGGCGAACTCGATGTCGATGTCGGTGCGCGAGCGGACGACCGAGGTCGCCGTGTTGAAGGCGCTCGGGTTCCCGTCCCGCACCGTGCTCGTGCTCCTCCTCTCCGAGGCGGTCCTGTTGGCGGGGATCGGCGGCCTGCTCGGGGTCGGGGGTTTCTGGGGGATCGCGCACCTGATCTTCGACGTCGCCGGCTTCAGGCTTCCCATGGTCTGGTTCACGCTCGTCCCTCCCGCGTGGCTCGTCGCCTCGCTGATCGTCAGCTCTTTGGGTTTGGGCTTCGCGAGCGGGCTCGTCCCGGCGCTGGGCGCCGCGCGTCGCCCGATCCTCGACGGCCTCAGGCAGGCGTGATGCCGGTTCCCTTCAAGGTCAACCTGCGCTCGTTGTTCGTCCGCCGGACGAACACCCTGCTGACCGTCCTGGGCGTCGGGCTCGTGATCATGGTCTTCGCGATCGCCGCCAGCTTGACGCACGGTCTCGAGGCGGTCTTGCGCGCGACCGGGGACCCGAACCACATGATCGTCCTGCGCGCCGCGGCGCGCAGCGAGCTCGAGAGCTGGGTGGGCCGCGAAGCGCTGGCGATCATCGGGACGATGCCCGAGGTCGACCGGGACCGCTCCGGAAAACCGCTCGCGGTCGCCGAGGCGTTCACGGTCATCAACCAGACCCGCCGCGGGGGCAACGTCGAGAGCGCCAACGTCATCGTTCGCGGCGTGCAGCCGCTCTCGTTCACGCTGCGCCCCGAGCTGAAGCTGGTTCGCGGGCGCCTCTTCACGCCCGGGCTGCACGAGTTGATCGCGTCGTCCTCGATGGCGAGCAGGTTCAACGGCGCCGGGCTGGGAGAGACGATCCGCCTGCGCGGGATCGACTTCACGGTCGTCGGCCTGTTCGATTCGGGCGGTACCGCGTGGGATTCCGAGATCTGGGGGGACTTCGACACGCTCACGGCCACCTACAACCGCCGCGGCGGAGGGTCGTCGGTCACCCTCGCCGTCTCGGATGCCGCCGCCCGCGTCCGCCTGGCGAAAAAGATCGCGAGCGATCCGCGCCTGAACCTGAAGGCGATGGGGCAGGTCGCGTACTTCGAGGAGCAGACCAATTCCGCGCTGCTCCTCAAGGTCCTCACCTGGATCCTCACCGTCGTGCTGTCGGTCGGCGCGTGCTTTTTCGCCGCGAACACGATGTATGCCGCCGTCGCCTCGCGCACGCGCGAGATCGGCACCTTGCGCGCCCTCGGGTTTTCCCGCCGCTCGATCCTGATCGCCTACGTCGGCGAGTCGTTGGCGCTCTCGCTCATCTCGGGGCTCTTCGGCGTCGCGCTTGCGACGGTCGTGCTCGCGTTGTTCACCGGCACGACCGGAACGAACAATCAGAACACCTTCGCCGAGATCGCGTTCTCGTTCCGCATGACCCCAGGCATCGCCGTTGCCGGGGTCGTCCTGTCCGGCGTGCTCGGCCTCGTCGGCGGGTTCCTTCCCGCGCGATTGGCGTCGCGACTTCCGATCACGCAGGCGCTCCGGCAGATCTGAACATGGTGGTGCGGATCGTGTTGAGGGTGGCCTTGGAACCGGAGGCGCGTGCTCGCCCGACGGTTGTTCCCGGGACGGGTGCTGCTCCCCAAGAGCTGGCTCGAGGTCTACCGGCGCGCCTGGATCACGCCGGGAGGGCCAAACGCTCCCCACCAGCTCGCGCTCGCGTACTGAACGACGCCCCGCCAAGCACCAGCGAAAGACCGGACCGCTGAACGTGGGCGATCCGCAGCGCAGGGCTCCGTCCACTGGCCACAACCGCCTTCAATAAGCTCCGCACCACCAGGTACACCGATCATTCGGAGCCTCCGCTGTTCTCGGCGGTGACCCGGTAGTAGAAGGAGTCAACGGCTCCGAGCGCGTCGACGTCGACCCAGCGCGTCGAGGTCGCCGAGCCGACCTCGGTCCAAGGCCCTTGCGGCGCGAACGCGCGTGCGATCGGGTACAGCGTCGCCGCGCCGTGGCCGGCATCGACCGGCGGCGCGTTCCAGGTCAGCACGGCATGGCCCCCGGTGCCGCGCGCGACCCGCAGGCTGCTTCCCACGGGGTTGGGCGCGAGCGAGGCCGGCGGCGTGTAACTCTGGCAGTCGACCCACGCCCCCGCGATGTGCACTTCGTCTACGGCGGCCTCGACCACGTTGTCCGTCCCTCCGTCGGTCGCCGTGAAACGCAGCCGCATGTCGTCGCTGGGAGCCAGCAGGGCCATCAGGTTCGCTGTGAAGTGCGCCCAGCCGTTGGTCGGCGTGACGCGCTGCTCCAGCAGACTCCAGCTCGTGCCGCCATTGTTCGACATCTCGGCCTTGTACGAGTCGCTGCTCGAGCTGTCGTCGTAGTACCAGCGATCGTAGGCCAACGACATCTTGTAGATGTGCGGCGCTCCGAAGCGCGGCGAGGTCAGGGTGGTAGACCCGCCGTCGACGTCGTTGCTGCTCGGACTGCCGCCACCGCTGCCGGTGACCCAGCAGGCCACGCCGGGAGCCGGCGTCGTGTCGTCCTTGGGGTTGCTGAGCCCGCCGGTGATCGCGACGCCCACGGGATCCTCTCGAGTCCAGGCGCCGCGCGTGGCCGTGCCGAGACTGGAGGTCCACCCCGCCGTCGTCTCGAAGTCGTAGTCGAGGCCCGTGAGCGGCCGTTCCGTGCCGACGCGGACCTGGAAGGTCGACCGGCGCACCGAAGCGCCGTAGCGGAACTCGAGGTCGAAAACCGCGATCGCGGAGCAGGCCCCTGGGGCGACGCTCAGCGAAAAGTGCGGGGAAAGGCTCGTCACCGTACCTCGCGCCGGAAGGGTCGGGAAGTACGCCACCCGATCGTGGATGATGATCCCCGGGGTCGCCGTCGTCAGAATCGCCTGGAGGCCGTCGATCGACACGTCCGTCCGGCTCTCGGCGGTGATCTGCACCGCAACCTGCTCGCCCGGGTCGAGCTGCCCGTCGCCGTTGCCGTGGGCGGTGTCGTCGAACACGTGCGAGAGGTAGACGACACCGGACTCGACCGCCAAGACCGCCGGGTACGCCTGCAGCAGCCCCGTCCCGTAGACGTTGTTCTTGCCCGGAGTGCCGCGATGCTGCGCCGAGGTCATCAGCGCCTCGGTCAGCTCCGCCGGCGTGGCCTCGGGGTTCGACTGCAGCATCAGCGCGATCGTCCCGGACACGTGAGGCGTGGCCGACGATGTGCCGCTGAACTGGCAGTAGCTCGGCCCGGGGCAGGTAGACGTCGTCCCGGTGCCGTAGGCCGAGAGGTCCGGCTTGATCAGCCCCATCTGCGTGCCGTTCCCGTAAGGATAGTCCAGATACTCGGGAGGGTTGACGTAGGGGAACGTCGGATCGGTTTGGGCCTGGATGTTCTCCCAGGCCGACGGTCCGATCGACGAGGACGAGGCGATGACGTCGGTGTTCCGATTGACGTCGCCCACCGCGACCGTCGACGACACCCCGCCAACGAGCGTCTGGTCTGGGTGAATCCACGGCGCCGGGCAGTTCGCGGGTGTCGAGATGTTGTAGGGAATGGGACGGGTCGCCTGGGTGCCGCCATCGTTGCCGGCCGAGTTGGTGTGGATCACGCCGGCGGCCAGCTCGACGTCCGTTTGGCGCCGAAACCCCGCGTAGTTCGGCCGATCCGTCCACCACCAACTGTACGACTGCGTGATCACGTCCGCTCCCTGGGCGATCGCGTAGTCGCTGGCCTGCCAGGCGCGCGAAGGCGTGTCGCAGTCGATGCCCAGCGACATCAGCTCGGCATCCGGGGCCATCCCGGTGACCGTGCCGCCGGTGCCGTCGCCGGCCACTTGGCCGGCGACCTGCGTGCCGTGGGTCGCGGCGACCGGCGATGAGTCGAGGCAGAAATCCCAGCCCCAGGTGTCGTCGACGTGGCCGTTGCCGTCGTCGTCGAGACCGTTGCCGGGGATCTCGCCGAGGTTCGTCCAGATGTGATCGGCCAGGTCGGGGTGAGTCCGGTCGATGCCGGTGTCGATCACGGCGACGACGACGCCGACGCCCGTGTAGCCGAGGTTGTCCCAGACCTGCTTGGCGCCGTGGGCGATCACTTCCCAGGCGACCGTGGCGTTCGGGTTGGGGCCGGAAATTTCGCCTCCGACGGAGCTTGCGTCATCGGGGTGCGCGGTGGCCCGGTCGTACAAAACCCAACGGACCTCGGGAAGCTCGGCCAGACGCTCGATCGCACGGGGCGTTCCCTCGAACGCCAGACCGTTGACCCCCCAAAGCACACGAACTCCGCGAACCTGGTCGCGTTCTTCTTCGCCGGCGAGGAGCAAGCGGAGCGGGTGTTGGCTGCGCAGGGCGAGATCCTTCAATGATGAGACGACGTGAGCCCTGCGGCGCTCGCGGCTCATGCCGCGGACCTGGTCCAGCAGCTGCCGCTGCTCCGGAAACTCGTTCATCAGAACGACGACCGGAATGTGATCGTCAGGGGCTGCCGAGGTGAGTGCCTCGCGCAGGTTCGGCGCCAGCGAGCCGGCACGCGCCGGAAGGCTGGCGATCAGCACGAGCACGGTGAAAGCGAGTCGCGTTACGCTCAAAAAAATCCCTCCGTCCGACGCGGCGCTTCCTTATAGATCGCTTGTCGCCTTCCGGCCGTCAGGGAAACCCTGACTCCGACGTGATTTCGCCATGACTTCGGTCCCGCGCGGCGATGCCCCGGACGAAGGGTTTTTTCCGCCCGATGTCAGGAACTCCCTGACAGACGTGGACGCCCGTTCCGTGGACACTTTGAGACGCGCGACGGGCGACCGGGCCGGGACTCGAGTTCAGGGCCGACAGCAGGAGAGGTGGGAGCAAGGGTGAGCCGGGCACGGACGTTCCTGGTCGGTGGCAACGACGCATTTCTCGACGGCGTTGTCGAGTGGGTGGCCCGGGACGCGCAGTTCGAGGTCGTCGGCAGGGCGCATTCCGGATCGCGGGCTCTGGAACGAATCGAGGCCCTGCACGCGGAACTGGTGGTGATGGACGTGACTCTTCCGGACATGAGCGGTTTCGAGGTCGCTCGGCGCATCAAGGCGCGTGACCCCGCTCCACTCGTGGTCTTGCTCTCCTTTCACGACAGCAAGGCCGCCCGCCTAGAGGCCTGGGCGGCGGGTGCGGACGGCTTCGTGGCCAAGTCCGAAATAACCGAGTGTTTGACGCCGCTGGTTGGGGATCTCCTCCGGCAGCGAGACAGTGTTGTTGGGGTAGAGGGTTCCGTCATTTCTTTCACGCGGGTACCACCCACGGAGATCTCCGAGTGAACCGGCGGGCGGCATCGGCAAATGGGGGCTTCATGAGGAAGGGTCTGTTTCTGTTGGGAGCGGCGGCGGTTGCCGTCCTCCTGGTCACCTCGGCCTCCGCGGCGAACCGCGGAGTTACGTTCACCGGGATCGGGTTCCATCCGGACCCCGGCCGGTACCCCGCCTCGAACATCTACTCGATGAACCCGCAGGGGACGGTCTTCATGGCCACGCCGACGTATTACGGCAACTACTGCTTCAAGTGGACGCGGGAAGGCGGTTGGGGCACGGAGGTCGGCGAGGCGACGAGCTCGTGCCGCATCTCGTCGAACGGCACGATCATGGCGAGCGGCTTGTATCCCGGTTCGGACCCGCCCGCCGCGTGGCCCGGGACCTGGCTCGGCGAGCCCAACCTCTGGAATCCCATCCCGGCCCCCGCGGATTTCGAGCCTTGCGGAAGCGAGGGGATGTACTTCTGGGACATGGGCGGCAACGGCGATTACGCCACCGGCCTGAGTTGGACCAGCGGCTGCACCGCTACGGCCTTCCGTTGGGATAAGGCCACCAACACATCCGTCAGTCTCGGTTCGCCCAACGGCAAGTCGGGCCGCGGTAATGCCATCAGCAACGACGGCAAAACCGTCGTGGGCTGGGCTGAGCCTTTGTTCGGCTACCCCTGGCGGGGCGCTCGCTGGGACAACGGCACCTGGAACTGGATCGACGGGCAGGGGAACATCGAGCCCAAGGTCTGCGCTCAAAGCGGGAAGTTCTGCACCGGGGACTTCGACGATCCGGTCTATGGCTGTCCCGAGTTCGTCGATGACGCCCACTGCGATACGGCAACCTGCACGACCGGGGTCTGCGTGGGTGGCCCCCACGCCGGCGGCACGTGTGCGGAAAATTACGAGTGCGAAGGTTATTGCGTCGGCGGACCCAACGCCGGCGGCAACTGCGACCAGGACTACTACTGCCCCGACTCGGTGGTGTGCATCGACAATCCGGCGTGGAGCAACGCGGCCTACAAGGGTGAAGCGCGGGACATCAGCAACAACGGTTACGTGGTCGGCACGAACTACGCCTACGACGAACCGGGTTGGAGAAGCGCCTATCGCCAGAACCCCAACGGCAGCTTCACCGAGATCCCGACGGCCCCCTCCTTCCCGGAATCCTGGGAGCCGTTCCGGATCAGTGAGGACGGCAAGACGGTGGTCGGCATGATCGGCAGCCGCTGGTGGGGCTCCATCCCGGCGTTCTGGAGCGAGGGAACCGGAACCCAGGATCTTCAGCTCTTCCTCATCGCCCAGGGCCTGGACGAGCTGTACTTCTGGTCCCTGACCATCATCAACGACGTCAGCGCGGACGGTACCGTGATGGCGGGTTCGGGCTACGATCCCGACTTCAATCAGCAGGGGTTCATCGTCGACTTGAAGAAGATGTGGGTCTGCCACGCACCTCCCGGCCACCCGGAGAGCGCTCGCACGCTGGGCGTCGAATTCGGTGGTGTTGGCAATCACCTCGCGCATGGCGACTTCCTGGGCACCTGCGAGTTCCTGAACTCTGGCGGCCTGTCCCGGGCGGCCGAGCTTCGCCAGCGGCTGCAGAAAAACAAGAACGTCTCGGTCAATCCGCTCGGGATCAGCAACAAGCTGTCCACCTGGAACGGCCCGCAGACCCTGGATCCGAGGCGCGTAATCGGCGGCGGAAGCCGGCTGTCCGGAAAGAGCCCGTTCGAGATCCGCAACAAGCCGTCCACCCCGGGCGTGCCGTCAACCCAGATGCGGTTAGCCCCGAAGCCGAAATCGCCTCGTGACTGATCGCCGTCTCGTGAGCTGTTTCGTAGCGTGAAGGATGCGGCGGGCCGAAAGCGGCCCGCCGCGCCTTTTCGATTCGGTTGCGAAAAGAGGGGGGCGGTCGCCGTGAACAAACGCTTCAGGTTCGCCGACGTGGCTTGCATCGCGGCCTTCCTCGGAGCAGCGGCGCTGGGTGGCGCTGCCGCCGCCGTTGAGCCGGGCGCCCCGAGGCCGTCGGGCCACACGCTTCACCTTGCCGAGTTCGCTTTCGATCCGCTCTCGCAACAACCCACGCTGCCCCAAGGCTGGGACCGGTCCGTTCAGGGCGCGCCCGACCTGCATCTGATCCAGTTTGACGGGCCGATTCCCGGCGACGCGTTCGACCGCCTGCGCGCGGCCGGCGTCGAACCGGTCCAGTACGTCTTCCCCGACACCTACATCGTCTGGGGCCAGAGCACCGATCGAGACCGGCTTCGCGGGCAGCGGCGAGTTCGCTGGACGGGCGATTTCGCTCCGGCCTTCCGGGTGCAGCCGCAGTGGCGCGACCGTCGAGGCGAGCTCATCGACATGCGGGTGCTGATCTATCGTGGGGCCCATGTCGATACGGTAGTGGCGGCGCTGTCGAAGATCGGATCCGCGATCGGCAGCCCATCGGTCATCAACGACAAGTTCGCGATCGCGGGGCTCCGGCTCCCCGGAGAGCTGATGCGCTTCGCCGCGGCGATTCCCGGCGTTTACTCGATTCAACCGATCGGGGGGGAGTGGAGCGCGCGCGCCGAGGTGTCCGACCAGATCAACATCAACGATTTGGATGAGTTCAACATCGCAGTACCCGGCTACCAGACCTGGCTGTCCGGCGTCGGACTTGACGGCACCGGCGTCAACGTCGCGATCGTCGACGAGGGCATCGACGAACTGCATCCCGACCTGGCGGGGAGCTCCCTGCCCTGCATCGGTGGGAGCTGCACGGTCGCTCCAAGCATCCACGGCACCCACGTTGCCGGCATCGTCACCGGTAACGGCAGCAGCGGCGCCATGGATGCCAACGGCTTCCTGCGCGGGCTGGGCGTAGCACCCGGGTCGCGGATCCTCGAGCAGGAATTCATCATGTATCGCTTCCTCCCCGGGGGCGTATCCGAGCTGATCTCCGACTCGTCCCGCAGCGGTGCGACGATCTCGAACAACAGCTGGGGGACCTCGTCGACGCCGCTGGGCTACAACGCGGATGCGTTGATGATCGACGCCGGAGTTCGTGACGCGAATTCGGCAACCTCGGGCAATCAGTCGATTTTTTACGTGCAGGCGTTCGGCAACGGCAACGGCGGCGTCTCGTCGCAGGGTACCCCCGACGAGGCCAAGAACATCTTCGTCGTCGGCTCGACCTGGGCTATCAACTCGGCGAACGGAAACCCGAATCCGAACGTCGACAGCCTGTCCAGCAACAGTGCGCACGGGCCTGCGCTCGATGGTCGCCGGATCCCGCACCTCGTCGCTCCCGGCTGCTATGTCGACTCGACGAAGCCCAATGTCGGCGGCGGGTACGAGCACGGCCTGCTGTGCGGAACGTCGATGGCGGCGCCGCAAGTCTCCGGAGCCGCGGCCCTGTTCACCCAGTACTACCGCGGACTGCAGGGAACGACCTCCGATCCGAGCCCGGCGCTGATCAAGGCGGCCCTCATGGCAACCGGCCGCGACCTCTCGGGACACCAGGACGCCGACGGCGTCCTGCTGAGCCACCGGCCGGACAACAAGCAGGGTTGGGGTCGGCTGGACCTCGCTGCGCTGGTCACGCCGCCGCCGGGAAGCGTGATCCACCACGACCAGGCGCGTGTATTCGAAGAGAGCGGCGAGAACTGGCTGCGCGAGGTGACGCCGGTGAACCCGAGCCAGCCAATGCGCATCATGCTGGTCTGGACCGACGCGCCGGGTCCAGGACTGGGCGGCAGCACGCCGGCATGGAGCAACAACCTCGACCTGGTGGTCGAGGGCGGCGGCAGCACTTACCTGGGGAACGTGTTCGGCTCCAACGGCTGGTCGGCCACCGGGGGCACCGCGGACTTCAAGAACAACGCCGAGGGAGTTTTTCTCAACCTTCCTCCGGGGCAAGTCACGATCCGCGTGCTGGCGACCAACATCAATTCCGACGGCATTCCAAATGTCGGCGACCACGTCGATCAAGACTTCGCGCTGGTCTGCACCAACTGCGCCTACGCCTCCGGGTTCGATCTGGACCCGCACCCGGTCACCAGCGACGTCTGCGCCCCCGCCGCAGCCAAGTATGCGATCGCCGTCGAGCAGCATCTTGGCTACGCGACTCCCGTCACGCTGTCGGTGAGCGGGGTGCCGGCGGGCGCAACCGCCGGCTTCGACGTCAATCCGGCCACCCCGGGAGGGCGGTCGCTCCTGTCGATCGCCCCCGGCACGGTTGCCGACGGCAATTATGATCTCCAGCTCGACGGCAACGCGCCCGGCATCAGTCGGTCGAGTCCGCTCTACCTGCGCCTGCGTACCTCGCTGCCGGCGGTTGCGGCCCTGAGCCTCCCCTCGGCAGGCGCCGTGAATGTCTCGCCGCAACCTACCCTCGAGTGGACTTCGGTTCCCTGGGCCGCGAGCTACGTCGTCGAGGTTTCGACCGACGCGACGTTCCACAGCATCTTCTACAGTGCCTACTCGGATACCGCGACCGACAAGGTCGGACAGATCCTGGCGGAGGCCACGCAGTACTTCTGGCGTGTGCGTGCCCGCAACGCTTGCGGGTTCGGAGCCTTCTCGACCACCTCGAGCTTCACCACCCGCAACGTGCCGGACGTCCTGCTGGTCGACGACGACTGGGACTACTGGGGCGACTTCCAGGCCACGTACCGCAGCGCGTTGAATGCGCTGCCGCTGTCTCCCTACTTCTACCCCGTGACCTACGACGTGTGGGACGTCTACGCCGTCATGCTGCAGAAGGAGCCGGACTACTCGGCGCTGGCGCTCTACAAGAAAGTGATCTGGTGGTCCGGGAACGAGGATTTCTACGCCGGCCCGAGCCTCTTCTCGGAGCTCGAGCTACCAAAGTACTTCGATCGGCGGGGCGGTTGCCTGCTCGTCAGCAGCGCCGACTATCGCTTTGCGCGGGGGAGCTTGACCGACTTCATGAAGCAGCGTCTGGGCGTTGGCACGATCGTCGAGGACAGCGAGCAAAACCAGGTGACCGGTCAGGGAGCGGTCTTCGGTGGGCTGCCCACGGTCAACCTGAAGAACCTCGCGAATGACTACTCGGATTCGGTCTCCCCGGCTGCCACGGCCGAACTGGCCTACGCCGGGAACATGGGAAACGCCGGCGTGGACAAGAACGGCGCGTACTACCGCACCGCGTTTGTCGGCTTCGGCCTCGAGCGCCTGTTCACCGCGGCCGATCGCGAGAGGTCGCTGTTGAAGTTCCTCCAGTGGTGCGACGGCCTCGCCGGTGTCGACGGGGACGGGGACGGCGTGGCGAACGGCGCGGACTGCGTCCCGGGCGACGCCTCGGTCTGGACTGCACCCTCTCCCGTGACCAACCTTATGCTGAGCAAGGGTACGACCGGGTTCCAGTGGAGCCAGCCGCCAAGTGGCGGCGGCGCCGTCTACGACGTGCTGAGGAGCGGTGCCGCGGCCGATTTCTGGAACGCCACGTGCGTGGCGTCCGGTATCTCGCAGACGACCGTTCCGTCGGCAGGGGACGTCAACCCGAACCCTGGAGAGATCTTCTTCTACTTGGTGAGGGCGCGCAGTGCCTGCGGCACGGCGCCGATGGGAACCGGTAACCACGGTACGCCGCGGCAGGGCACCGCGTGCAAGTGAGGGGGCCGAGATGAAATCCGCGTCCACGAAACTCAGGATCAGGAACGCAGCGATCGTCTCGGGACTCACCTTGGTGGCGTGGTCCGCGATCGCGGCCGCCCCACTCGACGGGACGGTCGCGCTGCGCTCGGGAGTCATCGACGCTAGCCGCGCCCGCACGACGGCCTCGACGGCCGGACCGAACGAGCCGGGACGATGGGTCGTGCGGTTCCGCAAGGCGCCGGGCTGGGTGGAACGAGGGGCCCTCGAGACCGCCGGCGCTCGCGTGGTTGCACCTCTGCCGGGCCAGGCCTTTCTCGTGAGCGTTTCGCCGGGCCGCGCGGTCGCCCTGTCCAAGCTCCCGGGTGTGCACTGGGCCGCGCCCTACCTCCCGCAAGACAAGATCGCACCCGAGCTCGGTTTGGTACCGGCCACCGGAAAAAGTGACGACGTCGCGATCGTGCTTCACCTGTTTGGCGACACCGATCCGCACGTGGTGGCGGCCGAGTTGGCCGCCTCGGGGCTGCGCGTGACAGGTTCCGGTCGCGGCGGGACGTTCGGTCGCCTCGTGTTGCTCGCGACGCCGGAGGAGGTGCGCACCCGCGTGACGGCGCTGGCCGAGCGGAACGACGTCTTCTGGATCGGTCTTCGCGGGCGGCGCACGCTCGCCAACGACACGTCGATCTGGGTCGGCCAGTCCGGCCTCGACGCCGGGATGACGACGCCGATTTTCAACCACGGAATCTATGGCGCCGGCCAGGTCGCCGCCGTGCTCGATACGGGACTCGACGCCGACATGTGCTACTTCCGTGACCCCACGCTGGGGTTGCCGCTGACAAACATCGGCAGCGGCACTGCGGTGGATCCGAACCATCGCAAGGTGCTCGCGGTCGACTTCCTCGACCCATCCGAGAACCCGGCGAATCCTGCCCAGTGGGACACCCAGGATCACGGAACCCACGTGGCGGGGACGCTCGCCGGCGACGACCTGGCCCACTTGGTCGTTCACGACACCGGCGACGGCATGGCTCCGGCGGCCAAGCTCGTCATCCAGGATGCCGGCTACGCCGCCGACGCCTGCGGGGATCTCCCAGGGATCGGCTGCCCGGTGACCGACCTCAACCCGATTTTCCAACAGGCCTACAATCAGGGAGCGCGGGTCCACTCCAACTCGTGGAACGACAACGAGAACGCGGCGGTTCAGAACAACTACTCGGACTCCTCGGTCGACGTCGACGAGTTCATGTGGAACCACCCCGACTTCCTGGTGGTGTTCGCGTGCGGCAACCACGCGTTGGGTGGCACGGGAACTATCGGCAGCCCAAGCACCGCCAAGAACGTCCTTGCGACCGGTGGAACTTACAATGGGGTCTCGGCCGTGTACCTGTCGGACATCTCGGCCTGGGGTCCGACCGCCGACGGCCGGATCAAGCCGGACGTCGTCTTCCCCGGTGCGAGCATCGTCTCGGCCGGCAACGACAAGAACATCACGACGAACAACTGCGGGACCCAGGGGATGACCGGCACCTCCATGACCGCACCCGGCGTGTCGGGCATGGCGCTGCTGACGCGGCAGTACTTCATGGACGGCTGGTATCCCACCGGCGCGCCGATCCCGGCCAGCGCCTTCACGCCCACCGCGGCCCTGCTCAAGGCCATGCTCGTCAACTCCGCGGTGGCGATCCCGTTCGACGCCGAGGGTCGTCCGATCACGATTCCCTCCGGCCAGCAGGGGTGGGGGCGGGTGCTGCTGGACAACGCCCTGTACTTCCCCGGCGACGCTCGCGGGTTGTGGGTCGCCGACAACGTGGGCGGTTTCACGTCGCCGGCCGATGCCCCCATGGTCTTCCAACTCGTGATGCAGGACACCGGCCAGCCGCTCGAGGTGACGTTGGCCTGGACCGACTACCCGTCGACCCCTGCTGCGGCGACCAACCTCGTCAATGACCTCGATCTGCGAGTGGACGGCCCGAGCGGCGGATTCACGGGCAACGACTTCTTCCAGGGCGTTTCAATCAATCACGGTGTGCAAGACCGGCTGAACAATCTCGAGCAGGTGCTGATCGCGGATCCGGCGCCGGGCGTGTACTCGATCCAGATATCTCCTCACGCGATTCCCGCCGGGCCGCAGTCATTCGCCCTCGTCGTCACGGGTGGCCGATTCACCGTGACCTCCGGTCCGCGCCCGGCCCACTGGTCCCACACGGTCAACGACTCGGGAGCGAACGGCAATGGTGACGGCGTGCTGGATCCCGGAGAGTCTGCGAAGCTCCCGATCACGCTGCGCAACGCAGGGGACGCCACCGCGACCTCGGTGATGGGCGAGCTCTTCTCGGCCTACCCGGGAAGGCTCAAGGTCTACGACGGAAACGCGACATACGCGGACATGCCCGTCGGGGCGCAGGCCACCTCGGCCGCCCCCTACTACGACGTCACGCTGGAGCCGTCGGCCGGCTGCGGGCAGATCGTCGGCGCGACGATGGACATCAAGGGCAGCGGGTTCGACGTTGGGAGCGCTCTCACGTTCGATGTCGGGGTTTACGCCAAGGACTACCTTTCCACGGGCACGCCTGTGACCATCCCGAGGAACAGCACGACCGGGGTTACCTCGACCATCAACGTGCCCGTCACGTTCCCGCTCACCGAGGCGGACGTGACCGTCAACATCGATCATCCGAACATCGGGGACCTCGACGTCATCTTCTACCGCCCCGGGGCCACCACCCAGCCGGTCTACCTTCACAACAACACCCGGCCCGGCGTCTCGGGGATTCACACGACATACAACGATCTGACCGCTCCCGACGGTCCGGGGAGCCTCGAGACTTTCATCGGCGGCGAGCCCCAGGGCAACTGGCGGCTCAAGGTGGTCAACACCGGGAACACCAACGGCACGCTGCAGAACTGGACGATCCACCTGAAGAGCAACATCCCGTTCAACTGCCACCCGGTCACCTGCGGCCAGGGTGTGCCGTCGGCGGTGGGCAGCACGCTGACCGTGAACAAGTCGGGGGGGAACGACGTGCAACTGGGCTGGACCGGCGTCGGCGCGTCGAACTACAACGTGTGGCGCTCGACCGACCCGCAGTTTGGAACGGCGGCCTTCGACGGTGCGACCGGCGGCCCGACGACCTGGGTCGACACGGGAGCCCAGTCACTCCCCGGCGTTCATTACTACCTGGTCCGCTCCGTCAACTCGTGCCGGTGGGAGAGTCCCTGACCTCGCATGGACGCGTTCTGACCGTCGCGGTATATAAGGAGGCCACCGAGGTCAGGCGTGTCGATTCGACGCGAGGGAGGGGTTTGCGGTCCGCGGATGCTAAGGAGCGCGGCCGCGTTCCTGCTGCTCGTCGTCGCCTGCTCGTCCGCCTCAGCCGAGCCGGTTCCGAATCTGCATTTCGAGCGCATCGGTACCGAGAGCGGCCCCCCCCCGCGGTGATCACCGCGCTGCTGCAGGACCGGGACGGTTTCATCTGGATTGGGTCGCGCAATGGGCTGACCCTGTTCGACGGGTACGCCTACACGAGCTTCCAAAACGACCCCTCCGATCCGAGATCGCTTTCCGACAGCACCATCCGCACGATCTACGAGGACCGCGACGGCACACTCTGGTTCGGGACGAATACCGGAGGCTTGAACCGCCTCGACCCCGCGACGCGATCATTCATCCATTACCGGCACGACAGCGCGAATCAACGCTCCCTCAGCCACGACAGCATCTACGCCGTGCTCCGGGACCAGCGCGGCAGGCTGTGGGTCGGCACGCAGAAGGGACTCAACCGACTCGAACCCGGGTCGGCGGACTTCGTTCGCATCCTGGCAGGCGGCGCCGAAGGGTTGCGCAGCGACTACATCCTTTCGCTGTACGAGGATCGGTCCGGCCGCGTGTGGGTCGGCACGTTGGACGGCGGTCTTCACCGATGGGACGACGAGCGAGGCCGGTTCGACGTCTTCCGTCACGATCCGTCGAATCCGGCGTCCCTGGCCGATGACCGCGTGTTTGCTCTGATCGAGGACGACGCGAACCGTCTGTGGGCCGGAACGATGGGGGGACTCAGCCGGCTGGATCCCATCCTCGGGACGTTTCAAAACCTTCGAGTTCGTCCGGGGGAACGGCAGCGGCGCGAGGAGCTCCTGATCACGTCTTTGGCCCGCGGCGCCCCAGGGCGGATCTGGGCTGGAACTCACGGTGGTGGGCTCGCGGAGGTGGATACCGAAGCGGTGCGGCTGCGTTACTGGCGGCACGAGCCCGATCGGCCGAACAGCCTGAGTGACGACACGATCGTCGCCTTGCTCGCGGATCGCTCGGGTGCCCTTTGGATCGGCACGTGGGGCGGCGGTCTCAACCGTCTGTCCGCGGCCGCGCAGCCGTTCGTCGGGCCGGACGACGCCGGATTCCCGCCTCCGGGATTGCGCAGCCGCGACGTCACGACCCTTCTTCACGACCGTCGCGGGAGGATCTGGATCGGCACGAGGAATGGCTATCTCGTGCGTTTCGACCCGATCTCCCGCCGCTTCGAGACGGTCCTGCGAGGCGGGGACGAGGGGGTCCCGCGCATCCTCTCGGCCCTCGAGGAGGATCGGTTGGGTCGAATTTGGATCGGCGCGAGCAGCGGGCTGCTGCGCATCGATCCGGGGACCCGCGGAGTGCGTGAGTGGAGGCACGACCCGGGGGATCCCGAAAGCCTCGGCCCCGGCTACATCGCGGCGGTGCTCGAGGGCCGCGGCGGCGAGTTGTGGGTCGGAACCGGCGAGGGCGGGCTCCAACGGCTCGACGGTGGCGGCAAGGTCTTGCAGCGCTTCGTGCACGATGCCTACGATCCGTCCAGCCTCAGCGACAACTACGTCACGGCGCTCCTGGAAGACCGGCGCGGCCGCCTGTGGGTCGGCACGCGCTCCGGCGGGCTCAACGAACTCGACCCCGTGACCGGCCGGGCGCGACGGTTCCTTCCCGCCGCCGGCGATCCGTCGAGCCTCGGCCATCATTACGTGACCTCGTTGCTCGAGGATAGGAGCGGGCGCCTGTGGGTCGGCACGGGAGGTGGCGGATTGAACCGGGTCGACCGCTCGGAGGACGACCGCGTCCGCTTCGACCGCGTGACCGAGCAGCAGGGTCTGATCGACGACGACGTCACCGGCGTCCTCGAAGACGACGACGGCAGCCTGTGGATCACCACGCGGCGGGGGCTCTCGCGATTCGACCCCGGGAGGAACGCATTCACGAACCTGTTCGTATCCGACGGGTTGCCCTCGGCCGAGTTCGAGTCGGGCGCCGTCGCTCGCGGGCCGTCTGCGCTCTGCTTCGGCTCGGTCCGCGGTCTGGTGGTCCTCCGGGCAGGGACGGCCTTCAAAGAATCGTCTCCGTCTCCGGTCGTCGTCCGCTCGATCCGAACGGCGTCGGGCGAGGTGCTCGGCCGAAACCTGGCGCGCGACCCGGGCCCGCTGGAGCTCCCCTATGGGACTTGGCTCTCGATCGAGCTGGCGGTGCTCGACTACAGCCCTGAGCTCGAGCATCGCTACGCCTACCGCCTTGAAGGCGACTGGATCGACCTCGGCGGTCGGCGCGAGATCACCTTCACGTCGCTCCCGCCGGGAGCGCATGTCCTCCGTGTCCGGGGGCGCAACAGCCAGGGGGTCTGGGGCGAGGCCGCTACGCCGTTGCAGGTCACCGTCGTGCCGTCGTTCTGGATGACGACGCGCTTTCGGCTTCTGGCGGCCGCCGTCGTGATCGCACTGGCCTTCGGAGCACACTGGCGGCGAACCTCGGTGCTCGAAAAGCGCCATTCGGAGATGGTCGAGCTCGATCGGCAGCGCGAGCGCGCCCGCCAGGATCGCGACGACGCGTACCAACGCCTGCGCCGGTTGACACGCCGTCTTGAAGCCGCCAAGGAAGAGGAGCGGCAGCGGATCGCGCGCGAGCTCCACGACGAGATGGGGCCGTCGCTGACGGCGGTGATCATCAACCTCAAGCTGATTTCGTCGCAGCGGAAGCCGGAGCAGTTCACTCGCAGAATCGAGGACACGGTCGAACTCGTCGATCGCATGATCCAGCGGATTCGCGACATGTCGCTCGACTTGAGGCCGCCGTTGCTCGACGAACTCGGCCTGGTGCCCGCGCTCGACGGTTACCTCGAGAGCGTGTCCGAGCGGACGGGGATCAAGATCTTCATGCGTGGAGACAAGGACCTGGGGCGGTTGCCCTCGCACATGCCGATCACGGTGTTTCGCGTCGTGCAAGAGGCGGTCACCAACGTCATCCGGCACGCCGACGCGGGGCAAGTCGATGTCGCTGTCCGCCGTAACGGTTCCGGGATCGACGTGAGCGTCGAGGACGACGGCAAGGGATTCGACGTCGTGGGGACGATGGAGCATGCGGCAACAGGAAAGGCGCTCGGCTTGTTGGGCATGCAAGAGCGCGTCGGAATGGCCGGCGGAGAGCTCGAGATCGACTCGATGCCGGGAGAGGGCACGCGGATCCGCGTCCGGTTGCCGCTCTCGGAGGCGGCGTGAAGCGGATCCGCGTCCTGTTGGCCGACGATCACACTCTGGTGCGCGCCGGAATCCGCTCGCTGCTCGAGACGATCGAGAATCTCGAGGTCGTTGCCGAGTCCGGCGACGGCCTCGAGGCTTTCGAGCTGATTGCCCGACACCGGCCGGACGTGGCCCTTCTGGACATCGGGATGCCCGGGATGAACGGCATCGAGGTCGCCCGCCAATCCGTCCGGGCCTCGCCGAAGACCAAGGTCGTCATCCTCTCGATGTATGACGACAAGGTCCACGTGACGCAGGCGATCCGCGCCGGGGTCGCGGGCTACCTCTTGAAGGGAGCCGCGGTGGCCGAGCTCCCCTTGGCGATCAAGGCGGTGATGGCGGGCGAGACCTATCTCACCCCCAAGGTCTCGCGCCACCTCGTCGATGGGTTTCTGCACGACGAGGGGAGCGAAGCCGACCCGCTCGAAGGGTTGCCGCGGCGCCAGCGCGAGATCCTGCAGCTGATCGCCGAAGGGCGCTCCACCAAGGAGATCGCCGGCCTCTTCGAGGTCAGCGTCAAGACGATCGAGACGCATCGCGCCCGCCTCATGGAGCGCCTGGACATCCACGATGTCCCGGGGCTGGTCCGTTTCGCGATCCGCGTGGGCCTCGTGTCGTCGGAGAGTTGAAGCGGGCCGAGGTGCGCCCGCGATGCTCGACCTCGACGTCGATCTCAACACCAGCCACCGTTCTTGTTCGGCCGAGTTCCCGGTGTTAGCCTTCGATTCCGCGTCGCCGTATTTCGGACGAGGCGTCTTTGCAATCGTCGGTTCGTCGCGAGGTGGAGGTTCCGTTGGACGAACCCGGGCTCCAAACACACGCCGGGCCGACCCGTCCGTCGCCCGTCTCGTCCCGAGTGCTCCTCGTCTACTCCAATCGCGCGCGCATCCTCGAGCCGCCGCCCCCGATCGGCCTCAGCTATGTCGCCACGGCGACCCGGGCCGCC
>Ga0315290_10001101_pt1 | contig 18476 bp, 14 predicted proteins | sample YL17G12_0_MG_FD_203627 | JGI IMG/M metagenome (GOLD analysis project Ga0315290, IMG submission 203627) | Sediment microbial communities from Yellowstone Lake, YNP, Wyoming, USA - YL17G12_0 | ecosystem: Environmental > Aquatic > Freshwater > Lake > Sediment | place: USA: Wyoming | collected... | reverse complement strand
GACATTATACCATGCCTGCCGGAGGCCATAAAGCGTTAAACTCCAAGGTTTTGCAAGCAAAACCGTGTAAAAAGCACCAACTTTATGGGAGTTGAACCAGAAAAGGGTTGTCAGTCGTTGTTGACCATCAAGAAGATCGTATTCTTCATACTTTGTTGACCCATCTTTCCTGTCGTTTTTTTTAAGCACCATTGAGCCTAAAAAATATTGTGCATCCGGATTTGACTGCCTTGCCTGGTAAACATCATCAAGAAGTTCGGTAACCTGATCCGAACCCCAGACATAGGGGCGTTGGTATTCGGGAATTCGGTACCACTTTTGAAACACATCTTTTACAAATAGTTTGTCGCTTTCTATTTTCTGAGCCATTACACCGTCTCCTTTTTTTCTTCTTCTTCATATTTCACCCGAACCTTGCCCGTTAGCAGGTCGGACATGAGGGCTTGTTTGAGATTGTTATATTTGTTTAAAAGTGATAGTTCGCTCTTTTCTGTTATAGCAACACTATTGATTTTTTGTAAGCGTTCACGCTGTTTTGACCGCATAGTCTGTTAAATATATTAATGATGGCACTGGAAGACCATCCAAATGACAACGACACGCATGACGCAAATATTTAATCACAGTAACCGTTCAGGCCATTAGGGGTTGATTTTCCAGTTTGGCCAGCCAACATAACCAGCCGTAAAACAACAACTTACAGATAACGTACCCAATTCCCATAGCGATGTCAAGGATGTGTTTTTTTTGAAGCGGTTTGCCGCGAACATGACCAAAAAGCCAAAGGAGGGACTTGAACCCTCAACCCCGGCTTTACAAAAGCCGTGCTCTACCATTGAGCTACTTTGGCAAAAACGTCGCCTATGTCAGTTTGTTGTCGGCGTTCTTTTCGCTCAGTATTACCAATTTTGTCCTCTATGTCAATGGCGGTTTTTCGTTTTTGTTGACAAAATTATTTGCCATACGCCTTTACGGTTCGTCGCGGCCAGTACCGGTCCATAAACGATTATTTCCCGCAGGATCGTCAGCTATGATGATGCCGTTCGAGTCGAGAACATATCCCATTTCTTCCAGCGTGAGGTGTTCGGCGTGACAATCTATAAATGAGATGTTCACATGTCCGCTATGGCGGGCTTCGGCGGGCGTGTGTTGTTGCTGAAGAGTGGGTTTTTGCCAATCACCAAAGTATATGGCGCCGGTGCTGCGGGCTAATTTGGGCGGGTCCAGCTTGTATGAGTGTTCGCCGTGCGGAGCGGCGTTGCCGCGGCCGTCGGCGATAATGATTGTACTGGACGGTTTTCTGATTTTAGATCCTTTGACCGGGTAATTCTGGTGCTTCTCCTCGGCGGTCAACCGTGGACTGCCGAGATACTGGTAGTTGTATCCGTACGAACCGTTGCGAATATCGCGCACATCAAAATTACTGTGGCTAAATGAAGGACATATAAAATAATCATTGGTCATCAGCATGGTCTGAGCGTCTCCAAAAACATCGCCCGGATTTTTGATATAAGGCGCCGGGTCAATGACCGGGCCTACTCCCTGATCGAAAAACCACTGCCATCTAGGCATTTCCCGGCCGTATTTGTTGACGTAATTGTGGGTGTCTGTGGGGTTGGCTTTCTTCAGGCGATGAGGCGGGAATTCGCCGTTTTCCGAAACATACATCTGACCGGCTATCGCCAATCTTCGCACGTTGGTCAGACACACTACCGAACTCGCCGCTTCGCGCGCTTTACGCAATGCCGGCATAAACATAGACAGCAACAACGCTATGATTGAAATTACTACAAGTAGTTCAATCAAAGTAAAACCGTTTTTCTTTATCAAGGGAACCTCTAAAAATTCATTTTTACTCGTGACAAAAGCAATTTTTAGAGGCTCCCTTAATTTTATCGCACATACTGCAGACATTTTACCATCTTTTAGACAGAAATGCTACTGTTTTTCCGTTGCCTCAAATTAAAAGGGCATTGCCGTTTCCGGCAATGCCCTGATTGTTTCCTGAAGCGGTTCCAGTGAACCGTCATAATTACTTTCTACCGGTAGCCTTCTGTTAAAGGAGGCTATCTGGTGCAAAACAATATTTGCCGATTTAGAACTGGAACTGTAGTTGTGTCCGGACCATAAACAGCGCGTTGTTCTGAACTCCATCGTAGTTGGGACCACTGCTAACAATCGGCAGATCATCGATGTAGGTAAGGTCCATGCTGAGCTTGAGATCCTGACCGTACAGGTAGTAGTTCCAGCCGCCGGCGTATTCGTAACAGCCATTGGCGCTGTCAATGCAAATACCACTAACACGGCTGACCAACTCAAGCTTCTCTGGAATAACGAAGATACCGCTCTGTAGATTCCAGCCGAAGTTGTTCATTTGCAGCAGCAGCTCATCAATACCGGTACGCACAGGACCGAATTGCCCGGCAGCAGTAGCAGGACTATCCAAATTCACTTGCTGATAGTAACCATCCAAGATGACCGACAGCCCATTGCTCTTGACGGCAATATCGGCTTCAGCCATCGAGACTTCACCGTCAGCGATAAAACCGTTACTGAGACCGTCGTCGCCTCTGGCCAGTACCATAAAGTTGTCGTCCGTTCCGTTCGGGTTCGGGAAATTGTTCTCTGACCTGGCGTTGGCATAGGCGAAACTCATACCCAACTGCGCTACCGTATTCGCGTGGCCCTGCAGGTCCGACTCATCATCGAAATCCTTGGGTGTTGCACCCATCAGCGGCACCACAAACCGTGCCGCTGCCGCCGGGTTATTGTCATTGTCTTCAAAAGGAGCACTGCCGGCATCTCTTAACCCATTGTAAGCACCCAAGCGGTAGTGCATCTGCGCGTCGCCAAGTGGGCAGGCGCCAAACAACTCCACTCCAGTGCTACGGCCGATATTGAACACGGTATCGGCCAGCGAACGATCTACCATCATCAGCTTTCCAGCACCGACGTTGTACTGTCTGCTAAATGCGCCTTTGTATCGGCCGAGCTTGACGCCAAACTCGGGCATAACACTATATGCAACCATATAATCGAGTACATTTACGGAGTTTTCGTTGTCGTCGTCCATTTCCAACTGGATCTTGTACTCGACGTCCTTCATCACGTGGCCCGAAAATTTCAGCCGTGCCCGCTCCAGCTCGGCGGCGCTGGCACTGGGATCGACGCCGTCACCGCCCACGGCAGGCTGCCCTTCATTATCAAGAACCCTCTCTCCATCGTCACTCTGGCTGTAGGTATGGCGAAAGTGCAACAGCCCTTCAATACCCAGATTGAATTGATCGTCGGTGGTCTTGATGAAAAACCGATTGTCATAACCGGCCGTCAAACTCGTATCAAGCGACTGACGGGACTGTGCAGAGACCGCCTGCAATTCCAGTTCCGCTACGCGTTCCTGCAGCTTCTGCAACTGCGATTGCGTGTCGCTGCTGTCGGCGGCCAACACGGCCGAACAACTCCACAACATCAGCCCTACTGTCATTAATGTCATCCATTGTCTCATTTTGTACTTCCTTTCGCTGAAAAATTCGCACCTGTTAAAATGTACCCGCAAGATCGGGTTCACAAAACCGCCTTCGGCGGCCGCTGTTCCTCCACAGAACAGACTACACAATACACCGTTTATCATAAAAGCCTTGATGAGTCCGTCTTGTTAACTGCAAGGCAACTGATGCTTGAATTTGTGTTTACAAAACTCACCTTTCAATACTAACAACAGGTTATCGGTCACAAAAGATTCCGAGCTTGAAAAATCACGGAGTTCACCTGCCAGCACTGATAACGCCTCTGGAAAACAGACACATCCAGACTAAAAATTATAAAAGCATAATTAAACGAGCTTTTTTCTCCTTGTTGTCATCGAATAGTTGATTTCTCAATCGGATACTGGTAAGCTTGCATAAACAGTAATGGCATATATCCTAACCAAACCACATTGTCAACAAAGATCATTATCTTTTGATTATCAACCAACGACTAAATATATCCTGCCAAACTGTTTGGCAAGTAAAAAATCGACTTTTTTGGATATTTCCGCAATTGGTAGGGTTGGAATCCGATCCGCTGAGCGTTCGAGGACGTGATTGGGCAGTCCGTTGACCAGTGATATCTGTGGAAAAATGGCTAAGTACGGAGGAATCTATGCTACGGATGGTAGTTTTTGATTTTGATGGTGTGATCGCTGACTGCGAAAATGCTCATTTTAGAGCGTTTCGCAAAGTGTTTCTGGAACAGGGGATTGATCTGACGTGGGAGCAGTATTGTGTAAGATACCTTGGTTTAACAGATTATGAATGTATTGCTCAGATTCTGGCCGACGATGGCAGGCCCATTTATAATAAAAAAGAGCAGATAAAAGAGTTATTTTTGCGAAAAAAGGCTGAATTTGCCCACTATTTGAACAAGAAAGACCTTATTATGCCCGGAGTTAAGCGGCTTTTGGAGGGTCTTTGCGCTAATAATATTATATGTTCGATATGCTCAGGCGCCCTGCGATGTGAGATTGACGTCATACTCCGGCAGGGGGGGTTACAGGATTTTTTTGAGATTATCATATCGGCCGACGATGTTTCCCATGGCAAGCCCGACCCCGAAGGCTATCGACTGAGCATTGCCCGGATTAATGAAAATGCAATTATCCAGCCGAGGATTCAGCCGAGTGAATGTGTGGTCATCGAAGACAGTATATGGGGCATTCGCGCCGGGCAGGCCGCCGGGATGCGATGCGTGGCCTTGACCACCACCTATCAGGCAGAACAGCTTACCGGGGCGGAGATGATCGTCAAAGACCTTACCTGCCTCGATATTGACCGCCTGCGGGAAGTTCTCAAGTAACAATCATATTGTGACTAAATGAGATGATTCCATCCGTTGCCAGTTTATGTGGCGGTATATCAATGGTTGCATTTTGGTCATGGTGAGCGTAAAATTTCCAGATGTTCATGAAAAGCGTAAAAAAAGACGGTTTTTTCGGGCGAAAGCTATTCAGGCGTGGTTCGTCGAGAGCAGCAACGGTGGTGCTGGCTGTTGTCCTGGTGGCGGTGTTGCTGTGTGCGCAAATTCTGGTGGTGGCGCGGTCCGGCCAACTCCGCGGGCGTGAAAACGCGGCAGAGCTGATTAAACAAATCGCTGATAAAGGTCTGGAAACCTGGCTCACCAAGCCGATGGAACTCTATTATCTGATGGAATCACAGGGCAAACCGATCGGATATAAGGCCGTTTGCGTCGAGCCGGTTGTGGGGGAAGATGATTCGATTGTTATTCAATGGAGAGGGAAAGAAGTATATTGCCAGACGGATGAGAATATGCGAATCGAGACCTTGTTTTCAGTACAGAATGATCTGAGCAGCTACAGCTACCAGGAAAAGATACAGAACCTGAGTGGAGGTTTATACGAGATTGTTCGGCAGACATTTGCGAATGGTTTTTTGGACATTTCCTATCGCCGAAACTTTCGTGAGGTTGCCCTGCCGACATTACCGATAAGCGAGGCCAATTTCATTCCTTTGGTTTTGCTGGACCTGTTTTCCAGTTTAGGTGCGGCCAGAAAGGATTTCAAGGACGGGATGGTATTCGCCATGATGGACACCAGCGTAATTCATGGTCGCAGCGATAAACTCCTGGTGGAATGCTGGGTCAAGCCCGGCGGCGAAGTACCCAAAGAGATCAGGTCACGAATACCCGGCGGGCACAGTGTGGAAGTAGAGTGGCTGGGAGTCGGACATACTCAATCAATATACTACGATCAGAATAATCAGCTTGTCTGGCAGAAAGACGAATTTGATTTGGCGGAGCTTTTTCACAAGGCGGTAAGCCGTTCGGAACTGGTGAGCGTATTTCCGCAGGCCCAGCAGGATATAGACGACTGGTCCGGAATGGACAACAGTGACAATGATAAGCAGGCGATCTAGTGCGATTCCGCACTTTTTATTGTGTCAGAGATTGCAGGTACAAATTGTTTTGGAGAAGAACCTTCAGACCGAACGTTTTGATAACCGGTTTACCACCGTGGACAACTCTCAAAAAGGTTACCACGAACAAGCCGAACGGAAAACGAACATTCTCACGATAAAAAGATTCGACCCGGTCGGTCAGACGGATAAGTTTACGACGGAAAAACTCGAACTCAACAGCGATATATATCTGCCTTGGGCTTTGGAGCATTTTCTGGGGCGATTGCTGGAGAAAAAGATAGGCGGTGAATATGTCTTTATGGTTTATAATAACCGTAGTTTGTGTTATCATTGCCTGCGAGTGGCAGATTGTGCAGGGCCTACTGCCGAAGACAGCCAGGCAAATGCGATATACCTGATCGGCCAGAGGGGTGTTCAGGGACCAGTCGTCGAAACCTGGCTGGACGAGAACGGGCGAATGCTCAATCGCCGGAGCGGTGATATGGTAATAGAGCGCAGCAGCGAAGAAAAAATCAAACAGCTATGGCCGGAAGAGTTTAAGATATTCTAACAAAAACCACAAGGAATACGCTCATGGATAATCAAACGCCTAATATTGTCAACGAATACGGGGATATCTTAAAAGCCAAGATGGGGGATCATCTAAAAAAAGCTATTCTCTTTGGTTCTCAGGCGCGCGGCGACGCAGATGAAAGCTCGGATTATGATATTCTTGTAATAGTCGATCAACGCACCAAACAAATTCGTGAGATGGCTTTAGATGCCGGCGTTGAAATAATGAACCGTTATGAAAAGTTGTTTGCCGCTGTTATATATGATGAAAAGGAATGGGAAAAAGCGCAATTATTCCCTTTTGCCTGGAATGTCAAGCGTGAGGGCGTTCCGTTATGAAAAAGAACCAATCCAACATAGAAACATTACAAGCTATGATCGAGAAAGCCTATGGGAAATTGGCTGCCGCTCATAAAGATATAGATTTCGGTTTTTTCGACGATGCTTCTTCCCGATCTTACTACGGGGCTTTCCATGCCATTTCGGCGGTGCTGGCTGAACAAGGATTGTCTTTTTCCTCTCACGCCATGACGTTGGGAACGTTCAACCGTGAATTTGTGAAAACCGGTATTTTTCCTACAGATACTTTTCGTAAATTGCAGCGTTTGTATGAAGATCGGCAAACAGGTGATTATGATTGCAGTAGGAGTATCGACCAGGAAACAGCGGAAAATAATGTCGCAAATGCTGAATGGCTTGTCAATGCTTGCCGGAAATATTTAGAAAACACCTTGGGCCAATCATTGCTTGGCAAAAAATAGAAAATACATCGAACCAAACTGTAAAAACCGTAACATTTTAGCCATATGAAGCAAACAGCAGGAAACCGCCTGCGGCGGAAGCCATTTTATGCTAGATTCCCGCTTTCGCGGGAATGACACACTTGGCTAAAGTGTTACGAAAAACCGAATTTCGGCATCGACTGCGCGGCAAGGTCCATACGCGTGAATTATTTATTATGTAATATTGAGGTGTTATTATGGCGGAAATCACAGCGGACGTGGTAATTGTTGGAGCGGGCCCGGCGGGTTTGGCGGCGGGGTTGTACACCGCCCGGGATCGCTACGAGACCATCATCCTGGACAAGTTTGTGCCTGGCGGACAGATTAACCTGACGGATCGAATCGAAAATTATCCCGGTATCAGGAAAATCAGCGGCGGTGATATGGCCGAGGCGCTTGTGGATCAGGTAGTTTCGTTCGGAGCGAAAATAGAAAACAACAGTGAAGTCGTCGGACTTGCACGGCGTGATGACCGGACTATCGAGGTGCGCACCGATGAAAATACTTATCTGGCCAAGGTTGTCATCCTGGCCCCAGGCAGCGACTATCGCAGGCTCGGCGTGGACGGTGAAGAAAGATTCCGCCAGGCCGGCGCCGGGGTCAGCTATTGCGGCACGTGCGATGCGCCGTTTTTCAAAGACAAGCATGTGATCGCTGTCGGCGGCGGGAACGTAGCGGTAGAAGATACTATTCATCTGGCTAAATTTTGCAGAAAAGTAACGATGGTTCATCGGCGGCAGGAATTTCGGGCTACCAAGGTCCTGGTGGAAGAGCTGCTGGAAGAGACGAAGAAAGGCGTTATAGAGATTCGCTATGACAGTATTGTCACCGCTATCAACGGTGGCGGCAAAGTCGAATCGGCTACGTTAAAAAATGTCAAGACCGGACAGACCGAAGAACTCTCCTGCGATGGAGTGTTTATCTTTGTCGGCATGATACCTAATACCGGTTTCCTCAAAGGCGCGGTCGAACTGAACGAAAACGGGTTTATCAAGTGTGATCCTGAATTTCTGCGTACCAAAATGCCGGGTGTTTTTGTGGCGGGCGATTGCCGGGTCTCGGCGGCGATGCAACTAGCGACTGCCATCGGTGATGGCGTGACTACGGCTATGTTCATGAAAGAATATCTGCGCGATCCTGATTGGTGGAACAAGGGTAAGTATCCGGAATCTATGGGATGGTAAACAAGTGCGAATTCGCTTACGCGGCTCTACGTGTCGCACGTTTTCTTGTGTGTTCCTTATACGCAAAGCCAAAACAGGGCCTTTTGGGACCAAAACCGGTAGTTTTATACGTTAGCGGAACATTTATCGAAGTTATGTGAAAATCCATTTTCGTGTAACAGGCCCTGTTGGATGGAATTTGGATTAAAAAAACTGCGAAAGTTAACAACAATGAAAGTAGGTTATTTTGACTGTTTTTCCGGTGCGGCCGGTGATATGATCGTCGGGGCGTGCCTGGATGCCGGGGCATCGGAGGAGTTTCTGCGCGGACAGTTGGCCAGGCTCGGGCTGGATGAAGTAGAGCTGCAAATCAAAAAAGTCAACAAAAATGGGATTGCCGCCACCGCGTTTTTGCCGATTGTCAAAGGCCACCATCACCAATGCGACCACGGCCACCATCGCAATCTTTCTGCTATTGTCGAGATAATCGACAACGCCGCCCTTAGCGATAAAGTCAAACAGCAGTCGATAGATATTTTCAGGCAGTTGGCACGGGCGGAGGCCAAGGTACATGGTACCGTCGAGGACAAAATACATTTCCATGAGGTCGGAGCGGCGGACGCGATCATAGACATTGTCGGCGCGTGCACGGCACTGGAATCGCTGGGCGTTGAGAAGGTTTACTGTTCGCCGCTGACGGTTGGCGGCGGCACGGTCAAATGCGAGCATGGTATTCTGCCGGTTCCCGCTCCCGCCACGGCAGAGTTGATAAAAGGAATTGAAACAGTCCCTGCCAACGCCAACGCTCAGGTCGAATTGCTCACCCCAACCGGCGCGGCGATATTGACTACGCTGGCTGAAGGGTTCGGCCCAATGCCTGCCATGCGGATTAGCGAAATCGGCTATGGCGCCGGTCAGCGGGATATTGGCGGTATGCCTAACGTTTTGCGCCTGATGGTCGGACAGACCGGCGACAGCGATATGTACGGACAGTCCGACGAAGTTTGCGTTTTGGAAGCTAATATTGATGATGCTACCGCGGAGCTGATCGGACACGTCAGCGAAAAACTACTTGCCCAGGGCGCCCTTGATGTGTACTGCACCGCCGTTACCATGAAAAAAAATCGGCTCGGTACGAAGATCACTGTGCTGTGCCCACCAACCGAAACAGCAAAGATGGAACAGATCATGTTCCGGGAAAGCACTACTTTTGGTATTCGCCGAGGCATTTGCCAACGCACTATTCTGCCCCGCAAACACCAGACCGTCGAAACACCCTACGGTAAAATAAGGATGAAAGTCGGTTATTTTGATGGCCAGGTGACGACCTGCTCGGTAGAATTCAGTGACTGTCAGCGGGCTGCTGAGGAATACCAGGTGCCGGTAAAAAAAGTAGTCTGGGCCGCCTTGGCAGCGTATAAAAATGAGTGAGTGGATGAATAGATGATTAATCTCTTGTCGCAAATAGCACAAACCATCGAGTCGTCGGAAAAACCTCCGCCTGGCCGATTTGACTTTGACCCCATCAGTGTTTTGTGGATAGTGGGCATAGTGCTGCTGTCATTTATTATGTTATGCGCCGCCATGCGTCGCGTAGCCCGCAGTCGTCAAAGATCGCAACTACCATTACAGGAACGGCTCGCCAAGAGCAGACAGCAAGCCCATGCCAGTTACGATCAAATGAACGAGTTGATGGCGGCACTGGCGGATCTTTCCCGTCAGATAAACGGTCAGATCGATACGAGGCTGGCCAAACTGGAGACTCTTCTGCATCAGGCCGACCAGACCATAAAACAGTTGGGAGAGTTGGTCGGCGGTGAAGATAACACCGGGCGGAATCCACAAATATCTCCTGTTGACGCCATCGGGGATACTATCCAAGATATATCTGTGGAGTTTCATTCGGCCAATGCGGATTTCCAGCCACGGGCCAACGAAGCTGGGCCGCAAGGATTACCTCGCGGCGCTGCCCAGCTTACCGCGAAAGAAAAACAAGTGTTGGAAATGGTCGAAAAGGGACTGAACACAATCGAGATCGCCCGGAAACTGAATCAGCCTGTTGGCGAAATAGAATTAATCCTGTCACTGGCGGCAAAAAAAGAAAAACCAAACTGACATAAATGCAAAAGGAGCACTATTATGAAACATTCGATACCATGCAAACTGATCCTGGCCGGCTGGCTGATCATGATCTTGTCCGCACTGATGGTTTTTGCCGACGAAGGTTCGCTTACCCCACAAACGATTGAGCGGATTCGATCTTCCTTCCAGATGGACCTTCACACCAGGGCCATGTACAACGCCCTTACAAATACCGACATCAAAGAATTGGCTCTCAATCGTGACATTCTTTGGCGTCACGACGAAACCTTCAGCCATAAGATCAAAACCAAAGGTGTTACCAATCAGAAATCAAGCGGACGTTGCTGGCTTTTTGCCGGGCTGAACGTTTTGCGTTACGAAGTCATCCAAAAATACGATCTTGACGAATTCGAGTTTTCACAAAACTACCTGGCCTTCTGGGACAAGATGGAAAAGGCCAACCGCTTCCTTGAGTATATCATCGAATTTGCTGACCGAGACCCACTAGATCGCGAACTGGAAACCATCCTTAAGATGCCATTCGATGACGGCGGATATTGGCCAAACGTTGTCAACCTTATCGAAAAGTACGGTGCTGTCCCCAAAAAAGTCATGCCCGAAACCAACAGTTCCGACAAAACAAGTAATATGAACTGCCTGATAGCACTCAAACTAAGAGCCGACGCCGCCAAACTACGCGAAATGCAGCAGGCCGGCAAATCCATTGAGCAGATGCGTCTCGCCAAGGAAGAAATGCTCAGTGACGTCTATAGAATGCTCGTAATGAACTGCGGCCAGCCACCCACCGAATTCCAGTGGCAATACAAACCAAAGGACGACGAGAAAGATGATGACTCGGACGATGATGATGATAACGACGCGGACGACGATGATGACGATGACGAAAACGATAACGACGCGGATGATGACGCGGACGACGATGATGATAACGACGTGGACAACGCGGACGACGATGATGACGATGACGACGCGGACGACGATGACGAAAACGGTAACGACGCGGATGATGATGATAACGACGTGGACAATGCGGACGACGATGATGATGATGATGAAAACGGTAACGACGCGGATGATGACGCGGACGACGATGAGAAAAATGCTTGGCTGTACGAAAAACGCACCTACACCCCCAAAAGCTTTTACCAGCAGGTTGTAGCTGTCGATCTGAGTGAGTATGTAAACCTTTTCAACGACACCACTCACAAGTATGGCCGCCATTATCGCATTAAGCTCTCACGCAATCTCTACGATGGCGACGACATAACTTATGCCAATGTCGATATCGAATCCATAAAAAAGATCGCCATGGAATCAATCCTTGACGACCAGCCCGTTTGGTTCGGCGCCGACGTCGGCAAAGATCAAAGCTCCAAACACGGCATCATGGCCATGGAAATGTTCGATTACGACTCAATTTACGATGTCGATATGTCCATGACCAAGGCCCAGCGAGCACTGTATCGTGAGAGCATCCGCAGCCATGCCATGGTCTTTGAGGGCGTGGATGTCAAGGACGACAAACCTATAAAATGGTGGGTCGAAAACAGTTGGGGCAAAGATAACGGCTCCAAAGGATACTGGACCCTCTACGACAGTTGGTTTGACAATCATGTATATAACATCGTCGTAAAGAAAGAATATGTTCCGGAGAACATTTTGAAGATATTCGACCAGGAGCACATAGTCCTGCCGGCCTGGGACCCAATGCTCTCGGTCCTGCGCTAACGAACGCGAATTCATTAAAATAATTATTAGCGTAAATTCGCGTGTATTCGCGGTTGCGTATATGAATGGCACTTTTTGTTAAAGAGAGGTTTAGATGAAAGTGGCCAGGAGTTTCATATCGGAAGATTTTCTACTGCAGACCACCACGGCGCGTACGCTCTATCACGAATACGCAAAAAAAATGCCTATATACGATTATCATTGTCATCTGCCGCCCGCCCAGATTGCCCGGGACACGCAGTTTGATAATCTGACCCAGATTTGGCTCTATGGCGATCATTACAAATGGCGGGCCATGCGCACCAATGGAATAGCCGAACGTTTTTGCACCGGCGATGCGAGTGACTACGAAAAGTTCCAAAAATGGGCCCAGACTGTTCCTTACGCCCTGCGTAATCCTATTTATCATTGGACCCATCTCGAACTTAAACGATACTTCGAGATAGACCAACTTCTTGAACCCGCCTCCGCCAAACAAATTTACGAAACCGCCAGCCAAATGTTAAGAACGCCCGAATTCAGTGCTCGCAATCTTATGCGTAAGATGAACGTCAAGGTCTGCTGCACGACCGACGACCCGCTGGACAGCCTGGAACATCATCAAAAGATTAAAGACGACGGTTTTGAAGTTGTTGTGCGCCCTGCCTGGCGCCCCGACAGAGCCATGGCTGTAGAAAACCTCGACAACCTGAACGACTGGATCGACAGGTTAGGCCAGCTTGTCGATATTGAAATAAAAGATTACGATTCTTTTTTGGAGGCGATTGAAAACCGTCACGATTTTTTTCACGCCATGGGCTGCCGATTAAGCGACCATGGTTTGGAAACCGCCTGCGCCGAAGACTATACCCAAAGTGAAATCGAAACCATCTTCCGGAAAATACGATTACACAAACAGTTGAACCTCGCCGAACAGCTTAAATTCAAATCGGCTGTGTTGGTGGACTTGGCTCTGATGGATAATGAAAAGGGATGGGTCCAGCAGTTTCACCTTGGCGCTCTGCGAAGCAACAATACCAGATTTTTCAACGCGATTGGCCTTGACACCGGTTTTGATTCTATCGGTGATTTTGAAATCGCCCGTCCACTTGCCAGGTTCCTCGACCGCCTGGACGTGCGGCAGTCTCTGCCAAAAACCATTTTGTATAATATCAATCCACGCGACAACGAGTTGATCGCTTCGATGATCGGCAACTTCCAGGATGGGTCCGTACCGGGCAAAATGCAGTACGGCTCAGGCTGGTGGTTCCTCGATCAGAAAAACGGCATGGAAAAACAGATCGATGCTCTTTCAAACATGGGTTTGCTCTGGCGTTTTGTCGGGATGCTTACCGATTCCAGAAGTTTCATGTCTTATCCCCGCCACGAATATTTTCGTAGAATCTTGTGTAACATTTTAGGTAACGAACTCGAAGACGGCCAACTGCCCAATGACATACCTTTACTGGGCAGGATGGTCGAAGACATCTGTTTCAATAACGCCAAAAATTATTTCCCCATAGATTCCGCTTAACCAGCAAATCGGTTCGCGGCCTGAGCTTAAAAACAACTTGACAGACGCACGAAAACAGGTATAATGACCGAAGATTGGCGTTTTACGGATGGTCGCACCGCCCAGCCGAACTGAAAAATCAGGTCCCAGTAGCCTGAACGCTTACAAGAATCGTATATACACTAAGGGAGCAAATAAAAATGATGACAAGCCAACATACAATGAGGAATCTCTTATCGACCGTAAATCAATCACGCGGCATCCTGTCGGTTTTGTGCCTGATTCTGACAATCTCGCTTTGCGGTTGTGCAACCTGGCAGGGCGACTCATGCGACGACGGCTGGATAAGCCTGTTTAACGGCAAGAACCTCGATGGATGGATACCAAAAATAGCGGGCTATGAACTCGGTGACAATTTTGCCGACACTTTCCGAGTCGAAGATGGTGTTATGAAGGTGTCCTACGATCAGTACGACAAGTTCGATGGGAAATTCGGACACATTTTCTACAAGGACAAGTTCTCACACTATCGCCTTCGCGTTGAGTATCGTTTCGTGGGAGAGCAGGCGCCCGGAGGCCCGGGATGGGCCTTTAGAAACAGTGGAATCATGTTTCATTGCCAGCCGCCCGAAAGCATGAGTAAGGACCAGAGTTTTCCCGTTTCAATCGAGGTTCAGATGCTCGGCGGCGACGGTACGAATAAGCGTTCGACCGGAAATCTGTGTACTCCAGGCACGAATGTAGTAATGGAAGACAAACTCATTACCCAGCACTGCATTAACTCTACCTCTGAAACGTATCACGGTGACCAATGGGTAACCCTGGAAGTCGAGGTTCACGGCAATGGTCTCATCAAACATATCATCAACGGACAGGTCGTGCTGGAATACGAAAAGCCTCAGCTTGACGAAACCGACGCAAACGCAAAAGAACTGATCGCCGCAGGCGCCGACAAAATGCTCACCGAAGGATACATCTCTCTTCAGGCAGAGAGCCACCCAGTCGAATTCCGATCGGTAGAGATACTTTTACTGGATGAATAACCTCCATCTGTATTGCTTCCGTCGTCAGTCGGAAGCAGGACATTTCCTGAATTTTGGTCGCATGTTATTAAAGCAAAGATATGCTACAGAAATTGATTGAAAAAAGTTTTTGTTTAACGGGAAGTAAATATGAGATCGTGTAGAGATTTTGTCCTTGTGGTTATTGCCGTTGTTTTGTTGTTTTCCATTTCGGTTACGGCGCAGGATGTCACCGTAAACGGAACTGAGGTATCCGCTGCAGAACCTACGACGAAATCGGATTACGGTTTGCCGTGGGGGCTGGAGAAGCTCCCGGATGTTCGCAAACAGGTGGCTGAGATGGAGATTGCGGACAAGGAAGCCAAAACAAAGCTGTTGGATATTTATGACAAGGCGATCGGCCAGTGGAACCAGTTGCAGGTAACAACGGAAGAGACATCTGTTTTTATAAGCAGGCGCAGGAATATTCCCTCCGATCTTAACAGTATAAAAGAACAGTCGGCAAAAACTGCCAATGAAGTTTTTCCTGACAATACCGGGAATTTGTCGCTAGCGGATGTGCAGAAAGAGGTGGCGGGCGCCCAGGTTTCATACGAAGAGGCAAAAAAGAATGCCGCCATCCTTGAAAACGAGCCTAAACGTCGTGCTGAAAGACGTGTTAATATCCCGGTTGAGTCGGCTGCGGTCCGCCAGCAGTTGACTCAGATGAGGGAAAAACTGCCTGCGGCTGCTACGGAGGTTAATGTTGCGGATACGATTTTTGCCGGCAGGATTTTGCAGATCGCACAGATTATGGCAATGGAAGCCAAGATTGAGACCCTGGCTGAGGAATTGAAATTTTATGACGTAGCGGGAGATATACTTACAGCAAAGCGAGAGCTTGCTTCTCGAATTGTTCTTCAGGCAGAGAAGCGGCAAAAGTATTGGCAAGAGCAGCTTTTAGCTGCTCAAAGACGGGAAACGGAAAAGCTTAAGGAAAAGGCCACGGAAACGGTCCAGCAGACCAAATATGCTCACCCTTTGGTCCAGAAACTTGCCCAGGAAAACGCCGAACTTGCACATATTCAGGCCGATCTGATCAGGCAGATGGAGCAGGCCAACCAGTATTCCAAAAACATCGGAGATAAGCTTGCCAGATTGAATGCCAAATTTAGCGATTTGAAAAAAGAGATCGAAACGGCAGGTGAAATTACCAGTGTAATGGGTGTTTTGCTTCTTTCCGAGCGTGATGACCTGCAGGATACAGGAGAGAATCGAGCGCAAATCAAGGCTCGCCTTGCAAAGATATCTTCAGCGAAGTTGAACTGGAGCAAATACGACAAGCAGTGGTCTGACATGGTGGATATAGAAGCTGTGGCGAAGATAAGGCTCCAGGAAGAGCAACTTACAGAGCGAGATGCCGGGTTCGACGAGATTTTTAAAGAGGCAGTTACACTGCTGGAGGACCGTCGTAAGGATATCAAGAAGATATCGGATTATTACGAAGATTTATCAACGGTTCTGGCCAAGCTGGATGTTCAAGAGCGAAAACTTGTTTCTACGGTGTCGGAATATAAAGCATTTATCGATGAAAATATATTATGGACTCGAAGCAGTGCTTCAATTCGTCCGGCTGATGTTAGTTCGGTAGGTTCTGCAATAGGCTGGTTTGTCAATCCAAAGCAATGGATAGAAGTGTGGCGTTATCTGTGGAGTGACTTTCGGAATAATATTTCGATATATGTTCTTGCAGGTATTTTCGTAGTTTGGTTGTGGCTGTATCGTTTGGGCATGACAAATCGCCTCGACGGCCTCGCGAAACATTTGGGTCATACATACTCTGACAAATATATGTACACTTTAAAGGCTTTGGTCTTTTCGATAATAATTATTGTTCCATTGCCGTTGTTTACAAGCTTTGTTTCATGGCGGCTTCTTCAGGCGCCTCCGACTTTGACTTATGTACATATTATCGGCCGGGCGTTGAAAAACGTGACGGTTATGGCCCTAATGTTTATGGCATTCATACGATTTTGTCGGAAGAGCGGCTTATCAGATCATTTTTATTTGCGACGAGAGAGTATGGATGTTCTTGCGCGTTACCTTCGGTTGACTTTTTTGATTCTTATTCCTGTTATATTTTTACGAAGTGTCTTTTGTGATTCGGTTGTTGAGGATGTTTACCGAATTTCTCTTGGCAGGTTAGGTTTTGTCGCGGAGATGATTGTCGTTTTACTTTTCTTTCTGATATCTTTTCGTCCTTCCGGCGCTGTAGCAGGTCCTCTTCTGGCTGGAAGAAAAGACAGTTGGCTAAGCAGGATGCGTCACATCTGGTATGTGGCATTAGTCGCTTTGCCTTTTGTTTTTGCAGTGCTCCACCTTTCAGGTTATGACTATGCGGCAGGAGAGTTGTATTATAAGTTTGTGGCCACAATCCTGTTGTGTTTTGCGATAATGTTTTGTAAAGGCATGCTGACGCGGTGGCTGACCTTGGTGCAGGCGCGATTGGTATTGAGGCAAAAAGAGGATAAAAAGAGCGGAGAAGCCGCCCACATCAGTGTCGATTCAAAGAATGATAACCAGGAAAGCTCAAAGGCTCAGACCGAGTCGGAGGAGGACAGTGAGCAACTGGTAGTCGATATTTCACAGCAAACTCTAAGTCTGATCAGATGGTTTTCAATACTGGCGGTTTTTCTGGGTATCTGGCTGATCTGGAAAAATGTACTACCGGCTCTCAGTGGTCTGGAGAATATTAAGGTGTGGGATACTATTGATGCACAGGGAGCGACTGTTATCATAAGTCTGGGCAATATTATCAAGGCGGTGCTGATATTTGTTATGATGGTTGTGGCGGCGCGTAATGCTCCGGGGCTTATGGAAATCCTGATACTGCAGCGACTTCCGCTCAATCAGGGTGTACGTTTTGCGGTTACATCTCTTTTGAGATATATACTTGTTATCGTTGGGGTTGTGATGACTTTAGGACAGATAGGGATCGGATGGACTAAAGTGCAGTGGCTTGTCGCGGCGATGACAGTGGGTCTGGGCTTTGGTTTACAGGAGATTTTCGCCAACTTCGTATCGGGTTTGATCATCCTGTTCGAACAGCCGATTCGGATCGGGGACGCCGTGACAGTGGGAGATGTTGACGGAGTAGTGACAAAGATAAAGATGCGGGCTACGACAATACGGAAATGGGACCAGAAGGAATTGGTCGTACCCAACAAGGAGTTCATTACCGGAAAGGTGCTTAACTGGTCACTTTCGGACAAAACCCTGCGGATGGAATTTCCAGTGGGGGTTGCATACGGCTCGGATATAAAGAAAACCGAAAAAACGTTGTATCGAATCGCCCATAATCAAAAAGGAGTAATTCATGATGATCCGGCTCCCGTAGTGATCTTCAGGTCGTTCGGTGAGAGCAGTCTTGAGTTTGAGCTTCGTGTTTATGTCCCCAATATGGATAACTATCTGAAAATCTGGCATGAAATCAACTGCAACATCGACAGTGAATTTCGCAAGGAAGGCATCGAAATCGCATTTCCACAGAGGGATATTCATATACGTTCGGTGGAAGTGCCTTTTCCTGTTCAGATGGATTCGAGACGGGATTCAACGGAAGAATCTAAAGGTTGAGATTTAAGGGAACCTCTAAAAATTCATTTTTACTACGAACGGCTGCAATTTCCGTCAGCATCGTTATCGGCCAAAAATCGTCCTCAACATAGTTTCAACTATGC
>Ga0315290_10001100_pt1 | contig 18477 bp, 10 predicted proteins | sample YL17G12_0_MG_FD_203627 | JGI IMG/M metagenome (GOLD analysis project Ga0315290, IMG submission 203627) | Sediment microbial communities from Yellowstone Lake, YNP, Wyoming, USA - YL17G12_0 | ecosystem: Environmental > Aquatic > Freshwater > Lake > Sediment | place: USA: Wyoming | collected... | reverse complement strand
AAGACGTCGTTGCGCGAGTACCACAGCAGGAACGGGATCGCGGCGAACTGGCCCTTGTCGCCCTCCCCGCGCTCTTTCATCTCGGCCAGCCGGGCGTTGAACGCCTCCTGGGCTTCGGGGCTCTCGAATCGCACCGGGCAGAGCTTCTCGTCCTCACGCACCACCCTTGTCGAGTGCCGCGTGAACAGGCAGCCGGTGCAACAAACCAGCAGACCGCACCCCGTCAGAAGACGAATCGTGGAACGGAGCCTCATAATTACCCCCTATTCGCGGGGATCCAGGAAAGGCCGACGAACACCCGATGCGAGCACCCCCCCTCTTGAGAAGGAATCGGTCTGCGGATCTGGTCGACTTTAGCGATTGTACAGGAAAGGAAAGGGCAGCCGCACCGAGGGGACACCCTGAAGGGCCCCATCATGTCACCTGCCAGAGGGCCATTGCCAGGGCGTCGCGGAGTCCCCACCGGGCCGACAGCATGGCGGCCGGCTCGAAGCCGCAGTGGACCAGGCAGTGCTCACAACGGGGGTCGCGTTCTGGGCCCAGCCGCGACCAATCGGTCGAACCGACCAGATCCTGGTAGGTGGGCCAGTGCGCGTCGGTCATGAGGTAGCAGGGGCCTTTCCAGCCGCGGACGTTTCGGGTCGGGCTGGCCCAGGCGGCACACGGCAGCGTCCGAAGCCCGCAGAGGAAATCGAGGTAGATCGGCGAGGCCACCAGGCGGAACCGCTCCAGGGCGCGCCGGGCGCGGCGGAATCGCGATTGGATTTCCTCCCGGGTCATGAACAGCTCCCCGGAGCCGTTGCCCGCCTTCTCGACCGCCTCATAGCCGTAGGCCGGCGTGATCATCATCCCGTCGACGCCCAGCTCGGTGAGGTACTCCAGCAGCACGACGATCTCGTCCAGATCGGTCTGCCGGTAGATCGTGGTGTTGGTGGTGACGCGGAACCCGGCCTTCTTCGCGGCCCGGATGCCGGCGATCGCGTGGCGGAACACGCCCGGGCGCCGGACCACGGCGTCGTGGGTCGCCTCCATGCCGTCGAGGTGGATGCTGAAGAACAGCCGGCCGCTGGGCCGGAATCGGGCGATCTTGCCGGCCAGGTCCAGCCCGTTGGTGCAGAGGTAGACGTGCTTGCGGCGATCGACGATTTCGGCCACCAATTGCTCGATTTCCGGGTAGACCAGCGGCTCACCGCCGCAGACGCTGACCACGGGGGCCCCGCACTCGTCGACCGCCGCGAGGCACTCGTCGATCGACATGCGCTGGTGCACCGTGCCGGCGTATTCGCGAATCCGCCCGCAGCCCTTGCAGCTCAGGTTGCAGGCGTGCGAGGGCTCGAGCATCAGGACCAGGGGGAATCGCTCCTGGCCGCTCAGGCGCTTCTTGAGCAGGTATCCGGCGAGCGATCGGGTCAGGGAGAGGGGAAATCGCATGATTGCCGTGCCCAGCGGGCCAGGGCCAACATGGGGAAGTAGATTGGGTAGTAATGGTAGCGGAGGTAGAACACGCGTGGAAAGCCGGTTCCGGTGAACTCCGGCTCGTCCCAGGCGCCGTCGGCCCGCTGCCGCTGAAGCAGGAACTCGACGCCGCGGAGCACGGCCGGGTGGCTCTCGTGTCCGGCGGCCAAGAGGCCCATCAGGGCCCAGGCGGTCTGCGAGGCGGTCGGTGGGCCCTGGCCGCGGAGCCGGCCGTCGGCGTAGCTTTCCGGCGATTCCCCCCATCCCCCGCAGGGCTGCTGGCACGCCAGGAGCCAGTTCGCCGCGGCGACGACCGCCGGATCGTCCCGGGGCACGCCGACGCCGGCCAGTCCCAACAGCGCCTGCCACGTGCCGTAGACGTAGTTGACGCCCCAGCGGCCGAACCAGCTTCCGTCGGCCTCCTGGGTGCGGCGGAGATAGGCCACGGCGCGGTCCACGGCCGGGTCGCCCAGGCGGCGTCCCAGCCTCCCGAGGGCCTCTAGCACGCGGCCGGTCAGGTCCGGCGTGCTCGGGTCGATCATCGCGTTGTGGTCGGCGAACGGGACGTAGCAGAGGAACTGCCGGTTGTTGTTTCGGTCGAAGGCCCCCCAGCCGCCGTCGTCGTTCTGAAAGGCGAGCATCCAGGCCAGCCCGCGGTCGATGGCCTTGGCCGTGCGGTCAACCAGGCCGATCCACTCGCCGGGCTGGGATAGGCACTGCGGGCCGGCCTCGGCCACGAGGCGCAGCCCGGCCGTGCCGACCTCGCCGCCGCCGCCGTCGCCGCCGCCGCCGTGGCCGCCGCCGCCGTGGCCGCCGCCGCCCTCGGCGGCAACCTCATCGAACTGCTCGCGAAGGGCCATGAGAACCATGGCCGTGTCGTCGGAATCGGGGTAGAAGTCGTTGGCAAACTCGAAGCACCAGCCGCCGGGCTCGGCCCGGACGCTCCGGGACCAGTCGCCCGGCCGGGTGATCTGTCGGTCCAGGAGCCAGACCACGCCGCGTTCAACCGCCGCGCTGGCGGCCGGCACGCCGCCGGCCCGCAGGGCCCGCAGCACGATCGCCGTGTCCCACACCGGCGACTTGCACGGCTGCACGCGGATCGAGCCCGTCCGGGGGTCCTCCAGCACGAGGTCCTCCAGTTGGCGGTGGCAGTACTGCACCTCGGGGCTGTCGTCGGCGTAGCCCAGGGCCCTTAAGGCCGCGAGGCTGAAGACGATCGGCGGGAAGATGGCCCCCAGGCCGTCGCTGCGCTCGAAGCGGTCGATCATCCACCGCTGGGCCGCCCGGATCGCCCGCCGTCGCAGCGGCAGCAGGCGGTGGCGCTCGCACCACTTGACCAGCCCGTCGAACGTGCGGAAGAAGTGGTCCCAGCTCCAGAAGCCCGTCCCGCCCGGCAGGCCCGGACACCGCAGCGGCGGCCAGCGCTCCGGCTCCGTGAGGAACAGCTCGCGGATGCCGCGGCCCGGGTCGATCCGCCGCACCGGCCGCTTCGCCCAGACGATCGACAGCGGCACGAGGATCGTCCGCGACCAGGTGCTGATGGCATAGAGGTTGACCGGGCACCACGTGGGCAGGAGCAGGGCCTCGGGCGGGACGGCCGGGCACTGCTCGTAGGAAATCTGCCCGAGCATGGCCAGGAAGAACCGGGTGTAGCTGTTCACCGCGTCAGCCCCGCCGTGGGCCAGAATGGCCCGCCGGGCCCGCTGCATGGGTTCCGACCCCAGGTCGTGACCGGTCAGCTTCAGGGCGAAGTAGGCCTTCACGCTCCCGCTGACCTCGACGCCCCCGCCCGGGTACGTGGCCCAGCCGCCGCCGGGCAACTGCCTGTCGAGGAGGTGCTGCCCCAGGCGCCGGGCCAGCTCGCCATCCTCCTTGCCCAGGAAAGCCAGCAGCAGGATCGTCTCGCTCTCGAGGATCGTATCGCCTTCCAGCTCGGCGACCCAATGCCCCTCGGGCTGCTGCCGATCCAGCAGCCAGCGGCGGGTCCGCCCGATCGCCCGACGCGCGTCCGAGATCAGCCGACCACGGCCGTGCAAGTCGGTCGAGGCACACTCCAGCCCCAGACCATCGTCTCCCTCCGTGGGTTCGACGGTGCCCTTGGGAGTCGATTCCATGAGCCTGCTCGTCCCCAGTTCGTGCGCGGGTCATCCGCGACGGGCCATCCCGGCCCGTTTTTGCGCCGAATAGCTTATGTCATTGGGCTGCGGCGCACAAGACCAGCGTGCCGGGCTAGCACTGCTAGCAGCCTGTAGGACGGGTTGGTAACCCGTCCTGGATAAGGACGGATTAACAATCCGTCCTACGGCGGTGAGAAATGCGGGCGAGGGCTACGGGCTGGCCGTCACCCGGTAACCTCGACCCGGATGGTCTCCGATCGGCGGCAACGGGGCGAGAATCCCCTGCGCCACCAGGGCGTCGAACACCTCCGGCTGGATGAACTCGGTGAATCCGTAGGTGTTGCGATACCGCTCGACCTCCCCCCAGTGTACATAGACGTGCGTGACCCCCAATCGGGCCAGACCGTCGCGGATTTCTTCGGGCCCGCGTCCCTTGACCGCCTGCTCCAGCGGGGAATCGTCGAAGCAGGTGCTGTAGACCACCGGGACGTCGAGGTCAAACGGCTGGGCGTCGCCCACCAACAGGACCCCGCCGCCAGCGGCGTGGGCGTTGAGATAGGCGTGCCAGGGGTCGAGCCGATCGGGATCGCGGCGGAGCCGCTCCAGCCGGACCAACGCGCCCGAGCACCCGCCGCCAACCGAGCCCGCCACAAGCAGGTTCCATGCCGCCCCCAACGCCAAGAGCCCGACCAGGGTCCGGCGCCAGGGGAGATCGCTCGCCCAGGTTGCGCCGACCCCCGCCAGAAGGGCCGCCAGCGGCAGGGCGGGGACCCAGAACCGGTCGATGCGGTGGGTGAGCAGCCACCAGCCGGCCACGACGAACAGGACATAAGCCCCGAGGGCCAACACCAGGGGCTGAGGCCGGCGCCTGAAGAAGGCCAGGACCGCCAGTGGCATCACCAGCGGACTGAGCCACTCGCTGGTGATTCCCACCCGGGCCAGGTCTTTGCCCAGGGTGGGCAGGGAGAAGTCGTGCGGCCGGTGGATGCGGTTCCACTGGGCGTCCTTCTCGGCGGTCCACGTCTTCCCGCCGAACAGCCCATATAATAGCGGATAAGTTGGGTTTGCGCTCAGGGCCCAGTTCTTGCCCAGCCACAGCCCGCAGCCCAGGGCGACCGCCAGCAGGAAGGCCCCCAGCGGCTTCCAGACGCGGTGCCACGGCATCCGCCCTAGGGCCCAGCACACCCAGGTTGTCAGGGGAACGACTACGAACAGCACCGCCGGATACTTGCACGCCATGGCAGCCCCGGCCAAGTACCCCGCCAGCAGGAGTAACATCAACTGGCTTCTTTCCCCCTCTCCCTCCGGGAGGGAGAGGAGACTGGCGTGCGACCACCACATCGCCACGGCATAGGCGGCCAGGAACCAGTAACAGGCCAGGACGCCCTCGACAAGGCCCGTGGTCGAGACCTGGACGATCCAGGGGATGGAGAGGTACACGATCGCGGCGACGATCCCGGCAACCGGGGAGAAGAACCGCCGCCCGGCAGCCAAAAGACCCAGGGCCGTCAGCGGGGCGAAAAGCGCGATGACCGTCTTGCCCGCCAGGGCCCCCAGCCACCAGTCGCCGGCCACGACCATGGCCAGGAGGCTGAACATCTCCGCCCCGAGCGGCATGTTGGCGTAGACGTTGTGCGGCAGGAAGGCGATCCGGCCCTGCTGGTAGAACTCCTTGGGCGCCTGGAGGTGGTACTCGCGGACGTCGAAATCCATCGGTGGCAGCATCCCGCCCAGCAGAATCAAGATCGTAAAGGGCACCGCCAGCCATAGCCAGTGCGGGCTAAGCCAATCGTCACTGTTCTCTCGCTTCGACGATGCCATCGGAGCGGCTTGCCGCTTAGCACGCCGTCTTAGGAGCCCGCCGTTCCAAGCCCTCCAGGCCGCTGACCCCACGATCCCCAACCCCGGCCCCAAGAACACCCACCGCGAGGCGAGCCCGCCCGCCAGGCCCACGGCCAGCACGTAGGTCGACACCACGCCGAGCCCGACCGCCGTAGAGAACACGAGCGATTCCAGGCGCGTCAGCCGGCGTTGGAGCCCCAAGAGCGTCAGCAGCAGCCAGCCCAGGCACGCCCCCGCCAGGACGATCCCGCCCGCCAGCCCCAGGACCGGCAGGCGGTCCACCAGACCGATCTCGGCCGGGGTGCCGCACCAGATGTCCACCAGGTCCTGGGGCTGGAGCATCAGCAGCAGGGTGATCCGCGGAAAGACCTTGCCCGTCCGTTGGTGCAGGCCGGGCATGTCGCAGGCGAAAAACAGGGCCAAGTAGGCGATCAGGCCCAGCAGCACCCAGGTCAGGGGGCTGACGGAGGCCGTCGCGGCGGCGGGCTTGGCCGGCCGGGGATGCTTCTTGCGAGCCAAGGCGGGTTCCTTCGACCACGGCGAGTTTTCCGCCGCGGCCCTACCTTGCGCCCGGCGGCAAGCTACGATTTCCTGGCGGCTGCTGGGGGCCGCTCCGGTAATTCCGATTGTAGCAGTTGTGGGGCCCCGAGGGAGGAGCTAAAGCACGATGGCCGGCCAAGGACGTCTGCGAGGGATTTTTGTCCCCAACATGGTCCCGCTGGACGACCGGGGAAACATCCACGAACGGGAGCTGCGACGCTACGTCGACTGGATGATCGACCGGGGCGTGCACGGGCTGTACCCCAACGGCTCGACCAGCGAGTTCACCCGCTTCACCCCCGAGGAGCGGCGGCGGATCGTCGAGATCACCGTGGACCAGACCGCCGGCCGGGTGCCGATCCTCGCCGGGGCGGCCGAGGCCAACGTCCGCCAGACCCTGGCCACCTGCGAGCACTACGCCCGGCTGGGCGTTCGGGCGGTGGCCATCGTCTCGCCCTTCTACTACCGGCTCAGCCCGGACAACGTCTACGCCTATTTCCGCGAGATTGCCCGGCACACGCCCGTCGACGTGACGCTCTACAACATCCCCATGTTCGCCTCGCCGATCGACGTGCCCACCATCCGGCAGCTCGCCGAGGAGTGCCCACGGATCGTGGCGATCAAGGATTCCTCGGGCGACGTCGTGCAGATGATGCGGATGATCGACGCCGTGCGGCCCATCCGGCCCGAGTTCAGCTTCCTGACCGGCTGGGACGCGGCCCTGCTGCCGATGCTCGTGGTGGGCTGCGACGGGGGCACGAACGCCACCGCCGGGGTGGCCCCCGAGTGGACCCGGCAGCTCTACGACCTTGCCGTCGCCGGGCGCCTGGACGAGGCCCGGCAGGTCCAGTCGAAGATCATCCAGCTCTTTGACTTGATGCTCTATTCGGCCGACTTCCCCGAGGGGGTTCGCGTGGCGGTCCGGCGACGCGGGATCCGCATGGGCCCGGGCCGCCAGCCGCTGGGCGAAAAGCACCAGGCCACCCTGGCCCAGCTCGACCAGTCGTTCGCCGAGCTCTTGGCCCCTTTGGATGGCCACGATCGCCCCGCCGGCTCGCCCGCGGCTCCGATCGCCACGTGGGACGCCGGCCAGATCAACCGCATCGTCGACGGCGTCCTCGCCGCCCTGCGCGAGGCCGCACCCTCCTAAAGCCGCGCCCTGCCGGTCGCGCCCCGGCTCGAAAACCGCGACCGCCAGAGCGCGGCTTTGTTTGCGTAGAGGATTGAGGGGTCAGGAGACGACCCTTGGGTGGAACAGGCCGCCAAGGCATGGACGCTACGATCCACGCTCCGGCGTCGAGGTCGTGCGAAAAGTGCGAGGTGAACCCAAACTGAACGCATGCTATCCAGTATACCCAGTTTATGTCCTTAACCCTTTTGTCCCCCCCAGTGGCGCGCGCCGGGCCTTGACAAGGGGGCACGGGAGCGGTAGATTCGATGTTCGCTGAAGCGAACCTTGGGATCGCAGGTCAAGCCGCCCTCCGTAGCAGCGAAGGCACCTCGATGACGAGCGATATGCGGTTGCATCTGATCGTCTTCGTCGCACGTTCAGAAGAAGCCAAACGGCCCCGCTGATTCTGAGCGTTATGCAGCCAAAGGCAGGCGTTCCTATGACCACCGGCCGCCCCTCGCGAGAGCCGCTCGTCTCTGTGTCATTCACTCGAACGTGCCTCGTCGGCATTCTCGCTGGGTGCTTGCTGTGCGCCGTGCATGTTGTTATCTTCCTTGTCGCCTCCAACGCGAGCCGCCAAGCATGGATGCCCCCTCTCTGGATGCCGGGCCACCAATGGGTGGGTTCCTACAGCCGCTCGTACGACTGGAACTATGACTGGTACCCCGGTTCAACGGTCGCGCTGGTTGCCACTGCGCTGTCGTCGTTGGCGGGCTTCAGTGTCCTGGCCCTTATCTGGACACAAGCGTCCAAGCTATGGAGAGTTGCCCTAGCTGTCACCGCGGCCAGCATAGTCGGAGTGTTTGCCACCCCCGATTTCGACTGCCTCGCCTCGCAATCGTGGCCGCTTTTCCTCCTCTTCGCGATTTCCGCGGTTCCGCACGCGTTCGTTGGAGGGGCCCTCGGTCTTTTCACTCCCAGACGCAAGTTCGGAATGGCCCTCTTTGCCCTGTTCGCTGCGGCCTCCTACATGTTGGCAGTGTACGCGGATGGTGCCCTCGCTATCGGCGACGCACTTGCAGCCCTTGCCGTGAAGAGCCCGACCTACACACCCGGGTCGAACGAGTACTTTGTCCAAGTAAGTGCAGGACAAATTGTGACTTACTCCGCCTTCACCGTCCTTTTTGCTCTTTCAGTTTACGCCAGTCTGTCAATGCGCTGGCTGACGATACGGGATGAGCAGGCAGAATAAGCATCTACTAAGCCCGCGGACAAGTGAATCAGAAACGGAAGATCACATAAAGGGGTCAGGAGCTGTGCCGTTGCGCTTTCTTGGGTCTAGGCACCGTGTACCTCAGAAATCGCCGGAAAAAACGGGCTGATAGCACTGCTATCACATGCACGTTTGCCAATCGCACGTTTTCGCCGAGAAAACAAGGCTGAAAGCGGTGTTTGCCCGAGAAAAGCGCAACGGCACAGGGTCAGGAGCTATGCCGTTGCGCTTTCTTGGCTCTGCGGGCCGCGTACCTCAGAAATCACCGGGAAATCAGGGCTTGATAGCACTGCTATCACATGCATGTCTGCAAATCGCACGTCTTTCCCGAGAAGACCAGGCTGAAAGCGGTGTCCGCACGAAGAAAGCGCAACGGTACAGCTCCTGACCCCCTTGTCGTCCTCGAGCTAAACGGCCTTCCGACGCCGCCCCCAGCCGAAGGCGAACGCAGTCATGCCAAGCAGCGACCAGACGATGAGGGTGGCGGCTTCGGGGACGGTCCTGAGGCTCTGCTCTCCGAAGACGGTAGCCGAGCCAGTGTAGGGATTGGCCGTCGTGAATCCGGAGCCAGTATCAGTGACATCGGTGCTTCCGAACAACATGCCGGGCAGTTGAGGAGAAGTTCCGTTGACGATCTGGAACGTCTCGCCACTGGTGTAGCTAGCACCCCCCGCATTGTGGTAAGCCTGGAGGTCCACGCCGCAGAAGAGGGCGGATGTGTCCGAGTCGAACATCGCCCAAGTTACCCCGGTTGGGGACAACGTTTCCAGGAAAGCAATCGAAAACCCGGAGTCGCAACCGGCATCATAGGCCAGACCAAATATCCCCCCGCCGGTCATATGCCAATCAACGTCATTGACAGTCTTACCGCCGCCGTAGGCGCCGGCGAAGGCCACGTTTTGTGGCTCACAATACGGGAGGTACAATTTCTTATAAGAATCGGCGATGTGTGTGCCGTCGTGAGTAGCCCAGACATCAGCCCAGTTTCTGTACAAGGCATTCTCGTTGTGAAGCGTATAGACGATGGCGTCTGCCGCCTGGGCGAAGGAGCCCAACACAAAGGCGATGATCATGAGAGGGACCATGTTAAGGATACGAATAGCGGACGCTTTTCGGGCCGACACAAACACTAAGTTTCTCATTTTCATAATTATCTTCTCCTTCTTCGGACGTGCGGAAATGGAGTCGGGTCTCATTCCTCGCTGTCTCTCAATACGCTATCTCCTGCGGGCAGGCGCAGCAATTCTCCCGAAGCCGGCCCGAGGAGAGTCCGGAAAGGTAACGCTCCCCCATTGGGGATTAAGTTGCTCAGAGTGGTGGCGCCACTCGCATCCAGGCTAATCGTGTGACTCACGTCCTAGAAGACTGGGCCTTCCCGTGCAGTTACAGCCAGTATCCACAGGCACGCTGCGACTGCACCAGGCAAGACGGTAAACTGCCGCTTCATAACCACACCCGCAAATAATAGGGGTTTGAGTCCTTGTCCGCGCAGTTCCCTATCAGGGTCTTCTTGTGGTAGGTGCGAGCGTCGCACTTCCCGGAAGCCCACAAGCGTCGCTCAGATTACTCCCGAGCCACCTCCGCTCTTTTCATACACCTATAGGCCGCCGAACCCCGATTCCTGACAGACAAAATGGAAATGTTTCGCAAATTGACTCTCTAGCGGCATATAGTGCAATTCAACCATAGGGAAAATGGAGTCAAAAGGGGTCGGCGGCACATATTGGGAGGAGTACGCAGTGCGGGCAGAATGCGATGATGCCTGCCACCCGCCGCGCCTTTCCCGGCGGTATGATCTTCCACGCACTCACTGGCATTTTGTCCTCTGGCCGAAGCCATTGGACCAGCCTCAAACCGAAGCCGAGGTGCATGGCATCCGCCGGCCTTTGGAGGGAACTTCCGGATCGTGCTGGGCAACTACGTGAAGGTCGCGCCGGAGGACGCTGCGGACCCGTGGTGGGGGATTTGGAAGGGGTTGTCGAGCGGCTCGTAGGACGGCGGGGACCGTGGCCCCAAGCCGCGTCGTTTAGCCGCGTCGTTTAGCCGCGTCGTTTAGCCGCAAGCCGAAGGCGTGCGCTCGCGCGGGCCGCGCGCCAGGCGGGTGCGGCAGGCGGTGGGGTCGCACAACGCACGCACGCCTGCGGCCGAACAACGCACGCACGCCTGCGGCTTGCGGTTAAACGAATGGGGGAAAGCCTGTAGGTTATGCTTCAGCATAACGCGGCGTAGCTGAGAAGCGGAATCTTGGAGATGGGCGAGCAGAAGTCGGAAGAGGATCACGAGAACGCGAAAGGACGAAAGCACGAAATCGGAACAAGCAGGGCGACCCGCGGCGGCCGCTTCGTCGGCGCCGCGGTTCCTGCTCTTCTTTCGCGTTGTCGTCCTTTCGTGCTTTCGTGATCGCGTGCAATCCGCTCTCCAGCCCCGCAAGGCGTGGCATAGTCGGTGGGACTTCGTCCCACCCTACGGGAAGAAGACCCGAGCGGATCGCACGCGCGTTCTTGGTGGCTGGGACCTTTTCGCCTTCAAGGGAGGGCCTGCGAGGGGAGAGGGGAGAGGGCGGAGACGGTTTGCCAGCGGGCCACGTCTTCGGGGGTGAGGTGATAGATCCAGATCGAGTGGCCTGCCCGGCCCACGGGGCGGAAGTCGAGGAAGTATTCGTATCGCTGGTGGCGGTCGTGAATGAGGTTGATGCTTGCGGCATGCCAGCCCGGCTGGGGCGCCCTGGGGGTAACGGACCACTGGATGCCGACGATCGTCGGGTCGATCAGGGGCATGTCGTAGGCGAGGCTGAGGGGGTGGGCCTCGGGATGGTCCTGGAGCCAGCGTTTGAGGTAGAGCAGGTCCTGGCCCCAATCGACGTTGCTGTTGCCGAGATGGTAGTGCCCGCCGGCGGGCCCACCGACTGCCTCGTTGAAATAGGAGAGACTGTGAGGGTAGACGAACAGACTGCTCTGGAGCGACCAGGCGAATGCCAGGGAGGCCAGCAGGCACGTGCGGCGATGTCCGAGATCGGCCGCGCGGCAGACCCGGCTTATGGCGATGAAGGCGAAAGGGAAGGCCGGCAGCACGTAGCGCAGGTGGTGGTTGAAGCCGGTCTGGGAGCTGACCAGCAGGAGGATAACGGCAGGGGGCACGAGGAGGACGAGCTCCTCGGGCCAGGGTGCGGCGTAGCGGCGGGCGCCAAGGCCCAGGGCGGAGGGAATCGGTCAGGACGAGGCCCTCGATGGCCGGGGGCTCGGCGCCGTCGCGGTCCTTCAAGACGACGGACCCGGCCATCTCCTCGCTCTGCTGGGTGAGGGGCCCGAAGGGAAGCATCGTGGGGTGAGCGAAGAACCGGCCGCGGACGTTGCCGAAGACGCTGACGTCGACGTAAATCCCCTCCGGGGCGCCGCCCACGCGAAGGTGGGAAAGCAGCTCTCCCGACGGGCTGTCCGGGGAAAGGGTGACCCGCACCTCCTGGACGTCGCCTTGGGCCGACGTGCCGACCTCCACCCCGAGGGAGGGATTGTCGGACGAGGCGGTCAGTGCCTCGGTGCCGGCGGTGCGGCCGGGATGGGTCATGATCTTGCAGACCTTCGTGCACGGGAGCTGCTGCCGTTCGACCCGCCCGAAATCGATCTGCGGCGGCTGCACGAAGGTCTCCGTGACGGAGGAGAAGTTGACGGTCAGGGGATGGACGGGACGGGCGGGGTCGTTGGACATCAGCACGACCTTGGTGGAGGTGACCCCGGGCACGGGGTTTCCCGTCACCACGATGCGCAGCGCGGTGGACTCGCCTGGGGGGGTTGCGCGTCGGGCCAGCTCGGCCTGGGTGCAGCCGCAGCTCATTTGCACGTTGTGTACCAGGAGATCCTCGCCGCCTGGATTGGCGATCCGCACCGTGCGCGTCACCTTGGCGCCGGCGGGGACGACGCCGAAATCGAGAGTGCTCTCGTCGACCGAGAGCTGGGGCGGCCCCGCCGCGTACGGCATGCGGCCTCCTCCCTACGATCGGAGAGACCTCCTCCGTTTCAGATACACCGCGGCGACTGCCAGCCCGATCAAGACAACGGCGTTGACCAAAGCGAGGCGGATGACCCGGGGGGGACCTTGCCGACGATCCGCTCCATCCTTTCCTTTGCCGCGGCCTCTTCCAGGGCGTTCAACTGGTCGATGTCTCGGATCCTCAGGGCACGGGAAGGGGAGATCGTGAACAGGTCCTCGTCAATCTTGTGGTTGACCTTCAGGGAGGCCGGCTCGACCTTCATGAACTGCGATCCGTCCTTCTTGAAGCCAAGAACCTTCAGTGGGTAGAAGCCCAGCTCCTGGGCCGAGTCCTATCGCCGCCGATTCCCGGAGCATGCGGATCGCTGCGACTTTCTTCTTACCGGGGCCGGCCCGGCGGCCTTTCAGGTTGGCTAAGCGGCCGTCCGACAATAACTCCCCTCTCCCCTCGCGGGAGAGGGGCCGGGGGTGAGGGGCCAAAGCGACGAAATCACGAAGTAATTGTGGCTCATCCGACTCAAGAATGCGCACGCTCGAAGAACGACCATCCTTGGCAGAGCCTGTGGGTGAAATCGGAGATGATTGGCAATTGGGGGTGCGTTTTGTGAGGCATGGCAGGGCAGATGAATGGGTGCGGTTCGGCTCCCGAATTCCGCGATGAAGCCCTCCTGGTAGGCCAGTCCCATGTCTTCGCATGAGGAAAGGGACCGCGGCACGCTTTACGCGGAGCAATCCCCAAGAAACGGGGGCGAACTGGGGTCAGAGCTTGAATAGTGAATAGGCTTTGCCGGCACTCGGGCGGATTCGAACCCGGAGCATCGCACCAACAACGCTATTCACTATTCAAGCTCTGACCCCACCCCTTCTACAGCAAGACTTCGCCAGGACGGCCACAATCGGTCGTAGTCACAGCAACGCTGCCAATACCATACCTCGTAGGCGACTCGCCGAAGTCTTGCTGTACAACTACATATTATGGACTCCCTGGGGCAAGTATTCCGCTGGTGGGTTTAGAGATAGTGGAGCCGTTCCAACTCTTGGGAAGTGGGTTATTGACAAGCCCGTTGGGAGTACGCTACAATAGCCGCTATCTTCGCTATGGTTCGCAGTTTGCCTTGGCTGTTCCCTGCTTCGCTTGCTGTGGTGTTCCAAGGTTCTCGGCGGCGGGATTCCTTGCCGTGTTGGTTTTCACATTCGAGGGCGCGAAGCCGCAACATTAAGGGAGGTACGAGATGAGACGGCAGGTAGTAGCGGCCCTCTGTTTCGGGGTGGTATTTGCGATAGGTAATGCGAACACCATCTTAGCGGAGATTACAACGTACCAGTCCGAATCGACATTTCGCTCGGCTGCGACGATCGAAAGGACCACGACGTTCGACGAATTTGCAGCTTGGCCAGGGACAATACTAGGCGTTGGAACAGCAAGTGTGGACGGAATCACCTACTCAGCCACCGATCCTTCCGCAAAATGGGCTGCCATAGACTTGCATGTATTGGATCCGCCGAGTGCCCCAAATGTTCTTGGGACGGCGGACACTATCCCCACCGCCTGGACGTTTTCCTTTGGGCCCGGGAGCAGAGCAGATGCAATCGGGTTTTACATGGTAACACAGGCGCGGCCGAACGCTTGGATCATGACGGTACAGACCGCTACCGGGCAAATCCTCACGAGTCCTATTTCTCTCGAATTCGCTACTTATTTTGGCTTTACTTCGCCCGACGGAATCGTATCCGTCACAATTGCCGATTATCCTGGCGATAACCGCATGACGAATGTCTGGTTCGACAACGTGAGCCGGAGCGTCATTGTTCCCGAACCTTCTGCCCTCGTCCTCTTCGCCATCGGTGCCGCCAGCCTGTTTGCCTATGCTTGGCGACGGCGGCGACAAGCGGCGTAGCGCTTCTTGCACTCGGACGATATACAGCCCCGTGCCCACGTCGGCGCGGGCGGCCAGGTCGTCCAGCCAGAGGTCGGAGCCGTCTTCGAGGACCACCCGGGCGTCGGCCCACCTCTTCCCCTCTTCCCAGCCTTCGCGAATTACTGCGCCGCGTGTCGTTTTATGATCAACTGCTCCAAGAATATCCGAACGCGAAAGCGGCGGTGTCCTCGCAGTTCAACGCCAAATAGCCAGCCGCACACAACCGCGTCGCCCCGTCACGGCACGCGGCGATACTCGATGACCACCGACCCGGGGCACTCGTCGACGTCGATCCGTAGTCGCTGCAAGTCCTTCCCCCGGACCCGCTCGGGCTTCGAGGGCGCATAGCCCGCCGAGCGCGTCACCTCGTAGCCGGCCTGCGGATCGATCTGGCGAAGCTCGGCCGAAAGGCCGTGAAACGGCGAGCGGTGGCGGCGGAAGGCCACGACCATGCCGTCGGCCTCTTCGGGCCGGTGGTACTGGAGGACGCACCAGTCACGGGGATTGGTGGTCACGTCGGTAAGCGCGTAGAAATCGCCAACGTAGTACTTGCGCAGGCGCTTGGCCTCGGCGATCGCCTGCCGGAGCTTCTCGCGGGGATAGCCCGCCGGGCGGCAGTCCTCGCAGAAGGCGATCCCGGCGTTCGAGCCGCTGCGGAAATGATAGGGGGAAGCCCCCATCTGCCCGCTGACGCTCAGCGGCACGTAGCGGCCCAGGCCCGCGGTCATCACCTGGTTCTGAAGCGCGGCCTGGTCGAAGTTGCCGGCGATCAAGGGGTCGATCGTGGCGTCGGTCCGCCAGAGCGGGATCGAGCGGGAGCAGGTCTCCAGGTCGATCCGCCGGCCCCCGCTGGCACAGTTGTCGATGGCCAGCCCCGGGCAGGCGGCCAGCACGTCGTCCCACGTCCGGTAGAGCCCTTCGATCGAGCGGATCTCGGCCATGCCGGCGCGGCTGGGGTCTTTCTTGTCGAGATACTGCCAGAAGCCCAAGGGGTCGATGTTGTAGTCGATGCGCAGCCAGGTGAGCCGGTACTCGTTGACCGCGGCGATGAGGTACTTGGTGAGATACTCCCGGGCCTGGGGATTGCCGAGGTTGATGTGCCCGCTGCCGTCGCCCGACGGAGAGATGACCCACTCGGGATGCTCCCTGGCCAAGTGCGTTCCCGGGGCGACCCGCTCCGGCTCGAACCACATCAGGTAGCCCATGCCGGCGGCGTGGGCGGCGTCGCCGAGGGGGCGCAGGCCGCGCGGGAACCGGTCTCGGGCCTCGGCCCGGGAGAGCGGGAAGCCGTAGTGGCCCATGCCGGCGGGAAAGCCGTCGCGGGTCCAGTAGGCGTCGACCCAGTAGACCTCGAAGCCCAGGCCCTTGATCGCGTCCAGGTGGGAAAGCGTGCTCGCCTCGGTGCAGGCGTTCATCTCGTAGAAGGCCATGCCCAGGTGGGTGATCGGCGGGGTGACCGGCTGGCCGCCGATCCGCGGCACCACGTGGGCGAGCATCACCCGGCGGAACCGGTTGTAGCCGAGGAAGGGATCGTCGCCGGACCACCAGAGCTGCATGATCCGCGGGCCGCGGATGGTCTCGCCTGGGGCGAGCTTCAGTCGCAAGGTCTGGATGCCGGCGGCGATGCGGAGCGAGCCGTCGGCGGAGCGGGCCACGCCGGCCTCCCACTGGCCCGACCAGCCGATGGCCGTGATCACCCCGCCGCCCTTCCACTGGACGTTGAAAAACGGCGAGGCCCCGGAGGAAGATCGGCCGCCGGAGGGGGCAAACTGGATGGCCTTGCCCGGCGAGATCGCGTCCTCCAGCGGGGCCCAGTCGTCGACCTGGCACGGGCTGCCCACGAGCCGGTGGAGCGTCACCGGCGAGCCGAGGCCCGGACGGATCGACACGTCCACCGCCTTGACCTGCTCGAGGATGGGGGTTTCCTTCGTGCCGCGGTTGGTGAAGTGCAGCGTCCACTCGACGGCCGGCGTGTCGAGGTACACGGTGGCCGCAGCGAGGACCTCCAGGCCCGTCTCGGGGTCGGTCAGCACGAGCGTGCGGCAATGCCGGGTGGGGTCGGGCGATTCCTCCCGGAACGAGCGATTCCACTTCGGTACCAGCTCGGCGCTCGGCCGGCCGCCGTAAACGAACGACAGCGGCAGGCCCGTGCCCACGTCGGCGCGCCCGGCCAGGTCGTCCAGCCAGAGCTCGGAGCCGTCTTCGAGGACCACCCGGGCGTCCGCCCAATCCCCCTGGTCAAAGCCGCGTCCGTCGCCCCCTTCGTCGACGATGAGCTCGAGCTGGCGGGCCCCGGCCAGCGGAACGTCGATCTTCTGGACGCCGTCGGCCGGGCGCAGGACCTTGGTGGCAAACACGTCCTTGCCGCCGACGGCCACGTGGAAGGCCGAGGAGGCCGGCGTGCCGTCGACGTTGCGGTCCAGGCCGACGTCGGCCACGAGCCGCGCCGCCGGGCGGCTGAGCTCGACCCGCAGCACGCAATGGGAATTGACGCCGATGCCGCGCTGGTAGACCTTGTTTCCGAGACGCAAGGGCCCGCCGGCCGCGCACCGCCCGACCTTCGTATCGCCTGGGGAACCCTCGCGGACCAGGACGAGCCGATCGCTGGGCAGAGGCGGCGCCGGCTGCTGGGCGAGCGCCTGCCCCGCCCAGCGGCGATGGAACTCCGGCTCGGCGGCCCGGAGCAAAGCGGCCGGGACCAGCCCGAGAAGAGCGGTCCCCAACGAGGCCAGGGCCTGAGCTGCGTTGATCATGGAATGGTCTCCCCGGGCGCTGGCCCGCATTGCTCACCGCCGCAGTAGTCCGACACGCCTTATTTGTGGGGTGGCACGGGCAGCTTGTCTGTCCGTGTTTCCAGCACTGGCTGACAAGCAGCCAGTGCCACCCAACCCGTCCTACCGGTCCAACCCGGCGAGGATGGACTGCACGGCGGCCTCGAACGGGAAGGCGGCGAACGAGCCGAGCTGGCGGCGCTCGATGCGGAGCCGGGCCTTCAGCGCCTCGCTGTCGGCCGAGGCGATCCTGGCGTCGAAGTCTTCGATGACCTTGCGGGCCTGCTTGCGGCCCTGCTGGTAGAGCTTTTCGACGGGCTCGCCGTGGGCCGACACCGCGGCGTCGACCTGCTGGAGCAGGTCCGGCGGCAGCGCACGCCGATCGTCGGCCTCGGGGGCGAACTCGCGGAGCCGACCCGCCCACGTGAAGATCGGCTGGACCTCCACCGGGTAAGGCTCGCCGGGCTTTTTGGGCCGGGGAACCTTGCCCACCAGCTCGGCCAGGTGGCGCACCCCGTCGGGGTAGTCCCGCTTGTCGAAGCTAAGCCAGGCAAGCGACTGGATGGGCAGGAGCATCTCGGGCTGCGCAATGCGCAGCTCCTCGAACTGCCGCTCGGCCTCCGCGCGCTGGCGGAACTTCATTTGGATCAAGCCGAGCAGCAGCTTCGGCTCGGGCTCCTTGGCGGCCAGCCCGGAGGCGGCCGTGAATTTCTGCTTCGCCCCGGCCAGATCGGACTGGTTCTGGACGGCCAGCACGGCCAGGTCGCGAATGGCCTTGCGGGCCTCCTCGGTCAGGCGCGGGGGCTTGTTGTCGGGGAGGAAGAGCCGGGCGGTCTGGGGCTGCCGGATCGCGTCGGAGGCCGATTTCATCGACTCGGCAAGGAAGCCGACGAGCTCGGTGGGCTCGACCCGGCCGTCCCGATTCTTGTCCGCCCGGCCGGAGTAGCCCTCGGAAAGGCTCCAGGCAAACAGCCCCTGCTTGCGCTCGGGGAGCACCCACCCGCGCTGGCCCTCCGAACAACTGGCCAGGCCGGTCACGGTCCGCAGCGCGGCCTGGCCCGGCGGGGCGCGGAGCGCAAGGAACATCTCCGCCGTCGAGGGCTCGTTCTGGGGATCGACCCCCGGCACTGCGTGGCAGGCGTCCAGGATCAGCAGCTTGTCCTTGGCCGGACATGCCTCGAGCTGGTCGACCAGGCCCTGGAGGCTCAGGCCCGTGGCCGACGCCTGCTCGCGGTTGAACTCCTTGGGGGCGAGGTAGACGTTCCCGCCGGCGTCGCGCCAGGCGTGGCCGGCAAAGTAGACCACGAGGTGGTCGGTGGCCTGGACCTTGCCCAGCAGGGAGGCAATTCCGCCCGTGAGCTGGACCAGGCTGGCGTCCGTCAGCAGGAGGGTTTGATCGGCCGCAACGGCGTGCCGCTTGACCAGGGCGTCGCGGAGCAACTGGGCGTCGGCCGCGGCATAG
>Ga0315290_10001099_pt1 | contig 18477 bp, 16 predicted proteins | sample YL17G12_0_MG_FD_203627 | JGI IMG/M metagenome (GOLD analysis project Ga0315290, IMG submission 203627) | Sediment microbial communities from Yellowstone Lake, YNP, Wyoming, USA - YL17G12_0 | ecosystem: Environmental > Aquatic > Freshwater > Lake > Sediment | place: USA: Wyoming | collected... | reverse complement strand
TGGCGCCGAAGGGCACCTCATAGACGCCGGGGCGTTCCACGCATCCCGACAGGCAGAACATCTTGGGCCCGGTCGAAGTTTCCGTCCCGACGTCGGCCATCTGCGGCCCGCCCTCCTTCATGATCGAGAGCACGTTCACCAGGGTTTCGACGTTGTTCACCGCGGTCGGTTTGCCGAAGAGTCCGACGCTCACCGGGAACGGAGGCTTGTTGCGAGGTTCACCGCGCTTGCCCTCGATGGATTCCATCAGCGCGGTCTCCTCACCGCAGATGTATGCGCCGGCCCCCCGACGAAGCTCGATGTCGAACGAGTAGCCGCGCTCCATGATGTCGTCGCCGAGGAATCCGCGGCGTCGCGCTTGCTCGATGGCGTTCTGCAGCCGGCGCGTCGCCTCCGGGTACTCGCCGCGTATGTAGATGTACCCCTCATGTGCTCCGCAGGCGAACCCGGCGATGGTCAGGGACTCGATCACCGAGAACGGGTCGCCTTCCAGGATGATGCGGTCCTTGAAGGTGCCCGGCTCCGACTCGTCGGCGTTGCAGATGACGTAGTGGGGGAGTGCGGGCGCCTGGGAAACCGCCTTCCACTTGATCCCGGTGGGGAACGCGGCGCCGCCCCGACCCATCAACTCGGAGTCGGTTACGTCTCGGATGACCTCGGACGCTCCGATGAGCAGCGCACGGCGAAGAGCTTGATATCCGCCCTTCGCCCGGTAGTCGTCGATGGACCTGGGATCCACGGTCCCCACTCGCGCGAGCAGTCGAAGGTCCGCGTTCCCCGTCTGCGGGACCGGTCCCAGGACGCGTTGCGCGGGGGAGTTTCCCTCCAGGACCGCGCCGAGCAGGTCCGCATCGACGGGGGCCAGGCTGTCGTCGATCGCCCCCTCTCCGGCTCTCTGGACCAGTGCGGCGGGTGCCTTCTCGCACAGACCGAGACATGGACTTCGGAGCCACATCGCGCCATCGCCGGCGGTGCCGGCGGGGCCGAAGCGCTCCTCGAGCCCGGCGCACACATCGTCGGCGCCGCTCGTCTTGCACGCGATGTCGTCGCACACGTGGACCACCGTTGCCGGGCGCTCTTCCGTGGAGAACAGCGCGTAGAAGCTGGCCACCGCGTACGTCTCGGCAGGGGGCACCATCAGGCGTTCGGAAACGTAGTTCAGTGCGCCTGGGCTTATCCATCCGATGCGATCCTGAACCGCGTGAAGTGCGGGCAGTAACATGTGCCGCTTCTCGCGAAGGTCGTGGCCGCCGTGGGCCACCCGGGACGTGATCGCGTCGCGTTCGCCCCCGCGCCATCCCGACTCCGGCGCACCGAGCACCGCGTCCACGGCGGCGCGCTCGTCGAGCGATGCTGCGGCCTCGGTTACGTGCAGGTCCAACTAGACGCTCACCTCTGCGATCTTCTCTATGCGAACGGCCGCCGCCTTGAACTCCGCGGTTCCCGCCCGGGGATCCGTTGCGTCGATGGTTATGACGTTCACATCCACCTCGTCGGGGAAGTGGAACGTCATGAACGCGAGGCCGGGACGAAGTCCCTCGTCGATGCGCACGGGCGCCTCGAGCGAACCTCTGCGACTGGTCACCTTAACGATCTCGCCTTCCTCCACGTCGTACCGCCGGATGTCCTCCGGCGAGAGGTCCAGCGTCTCTCCGGTGCGCAGAGGGGAAGCGTACCCGCCCGATTGCACGCCGGTGTTGTACTCGGAGAGCCTGCGGCCGGTCGTCAAGCGAACCGGGAAGTCGTCGGTCAGTTCGTCCACCGGCAACTCGTGCAGCACAACGCTGAAGGGCGCCGGAACCCCCCGCTTCTCGGGGTCAGCTTCCCAGAGTCGTCCGTGCAGGAATGAGGCGCCTGGATCGTTCTCGTCCTTGCAGGGCCACCGCAGGCCGCCCTCGGTTTCCAGTCGCGCGTAGGTCATGCCGGTGTGGTCCGGTGATAGGGAGCGGACCTCGTTCCATGCGTTCTCGGCTATCTCAAGTGACTCCGACCCGTAGTTCCAGTCGCGGCCCAAGCGACGGGCCAGCTCCTGGATGATGCCCATATCGTCGCGGGCGTTCCCCGGTGGGTCGAGCGCCTGGCGGACGCGTTGCACGCGTCGCTCGGAGTTCGTCACCGTTCCCTCGGCCTCGCACCACGAGGCGGAGGCCGGGAAGACGACATCCGCGTACTCGGCCGTCTTGGTCATGAAGATGTCCTGGACCACCATGAACTCCAATCCCTCCAGGAGCCGGCGCGTGTGCTGGATGTCGGCCTCAGATTGCGCAGGGTTCTCACCGATCACGTAGATCGTGTCGAGCTCGCCGCGCTCCATGGCCTCGAACATCTGGGTGAGGTGCATGCCGTACTTGGGGGTGATCTTGCAGTCCCAGGTGGCCTCGAAGCGCGCCCGCGCAGCGTCGTCCTTCTCGATGTCCTGGAAGCCGGTGAGTTTGTTGGGGATGGCTCCCATGTCTCCGCCGCCCTGCACGTTGTTCTGGCCGCGGAGCGGGTTCACGCCTGCGCCGTAGCGACCCACGTTGCCGGTCAGCAGCGCCAGGTTGATCAGCGAGAGGACGTTGTCCACCGCGTTGTGGTGTTCGGTGATACCGAGCGTCCAACAGATCTGCGCGCGGTCGGCGCCGCCGAGTTGGTGTGCGAGGTCGCGGATGACGTCCGCGGGGACCCCGGTCTCGCGTTCGCCGCGCTCGAGCGTCCACGGTTCCACGCTCTCGGCGTAGGCATCGAAGCCGCTGGTGCCGATCTCGATGAAGGTCTTGTTGTGCAGGTCCGCGGCGATAATCTCTCTCGCGATCGTGTTGGAAAGAGCGATGTCGGTGCCGACGTCGATGCCGAGCCACACGTCGGCCCATTCGGAAGTGGAGGTCCTGCGCGGATCGACCGCGTACAGCTTCGCGCCGTTGTGGATGCTCTTGAGGACGTGGTGGAAGAAGATCGGATGCGTCTCGCGCGCGTTCGAACCCCATATGACTATGAGATCCGTGTCCGCGACCTCCTCGTATGAACTTGTACCGCCACCTTGCCCGAACACTGTCGCCAGACCGACGACGCTGGGAGCGTGTCAGGTGCGGTTGCAGCTATCGATGTTGTTCGTGCCCATGACCTGACGGGTGAACTTCTGTGCGAGGAAGTTCATCTCGTTCGAGGCCTTGGAGCAACTGAACACACCGAACGACTGCGGACCCCGGTCTCGCGCCCTCGCGAAGCCCTCGGCTGCCCTCGTGAGGGCTTCCTCCCAGCTCGCGACGCGGAGCGATCCGTTCTCACGGACCATGGGTTCCGTCAGCCGCACGTAGCGCTGCTTCATCCGTCTTCCTTCCCTATGTTTCCTGTCCTGACTCACGAGTCAGTATAGAGGACGGCGCGTGTCCGATTTAGGCACATCCGAGGGGCGTCTTCCTTCGAGATGTGTGTAGCCAGAGGAAGCTTGCCGACTTGCGCTCCCTCTGTAGCCAGCTCATGCTTCCGTGATGAGCGTTCCCAAGGTGATCCTTCTCACGGGGATCCCCGGCGCGGGCAAGACGACGGTTTCGAATGCGCTCGCATCGCGCTTCGAGCGCGGGGTTGCGATCGAAGCCGATTGGCTTCAAGAGATCATCGTGTCGGGTGGACTATGGCCAGATGAGGAACCGCATGATGAGGCGGAGCGGCAACTGACCTTCAAGGCGCAGAACGCGGCGATGCTCGCAGACAGGTTCACCGGCAACGGCTTCCTTCCTGTGATCGATGACGTGATCCCAGGAACCCACCGCCTCGGCATCTACTTGGAGGCTCTTTCGTCGCGCCCCGTAGCCCTCGTTGTCTTAGCCCCTCCTCTCGAAGTGGCGTTGGCCCGTGACGCGAGTCGTGGCTACAAGGAGGTCGGCGAAACGTGGGCGCATCTGGACGCCGAGATCCGCGAGAAGCTCGATGGCGTGGGCCTATGGCTAGACACGGGAGACCTGAGTGTCGAGGAGACCGTGGATGCCATCCTTGCGAGGCTCGACGAGGCCATCCTGGATCGCTAGCTTCGTTCAGGCCGCCACAATTGCCGTCTCGGGGGCCTCCCGACCAGCGGTTTTGTCACTCTTGACTCGTGTCGGACCCCGGGTGTAACTTCTCCTTCCTGGGTCGAACATATGTTCGATTATCTCCGTGGGACGGAAGGAAGTGACGGAGATGTCTAAGCGATACGAAGACGACGTGCTGGTGGAAGAGGACGCAGGGATGCCGTTCTCGTTCACCTGGAGGGGGAACAGATATGTAGTGGCCGACGTGATCGGCAAGTGGCGCATCGAGGGGCGCTGGTGGGCCGACGGCCGCGACCGGGAGTACTGGCGTATAGAAGCCAAGGGTGGCGCGGTCTGGGATCTGTATCACGACCGCCTGGCCAGCCGCTGGCATCTCGAACGTCTCTGGGATTGAAGCCCCGTGCGTGCCACTCCGTGAAGCCCTAGGTCGACGGCGTTCGTACCGTGGCCCCCTCCTTCGTTCATCTCGATGCTCGTTCGTACTTCTCCATAAGGGAGGGTGCGTTTTCGCCCGAGCATCTGGCCCGGCGCGCATCTGAACTCGATATGCCCGCGATCGCCATGACCGACCGCGACGGCCTCTACGGCGCGGCGCGCTTCGCCGTAGCCTGCGAACGCGAAGGCGTGCGCCCGATCTTCGGTGCATCGCTGACGCTGGCCGGTGGCGCTCATGTGGTGCTGCTGGCCCGCGGTACGACGGGCTACACCAACCTGTGCCGACTCATCACCGACGCGCACATGATGGGGGAACGGGGGGAGCCCTCGCTCGCGCTCGCGCAGGTGTGCGCGCACGCGGGCGGGTTGACCGCGCTGCTGGGTCGGAACTCGCTTTCGGGCGCGCTTGCGTTGCGCGGCCAGATGGACGCCGCGTGTCGCGCTCTCGCGCCCTTCCGCGAAGCGTTTGGCGAGAACTGCTTCATCGCGGTCGAGAACCGTATGGAGGTCAGATCCCTTGCCGAGGTACGCACCATGCTTCGGCTCGCAGAGAGCACCGGCACACCCGCGGTGGCCACCAACGCCGTGCGCTACCTGGTTCCCGAGGACGCCTTCCTGGCGGACGCGCTGGAATGCATGCGGCGCATCGTTCCGATCGCCTCGAACAACGTTACGCGAACCAACTCCGAGGGCTACCTCAAGTCCGCGCGCGAGATGCGCGAGCTGTTCGCGGAACGCCCCGACCTGTGCGATGCGACGCTCGACATCGCCGAGAGCTGCACCTTCGACATCGGGTTGAAGCAGGTGCACTTCCCGGAGTTCCCGACGCCTGCGGGTAGCTCGGCGTTGTCGCTTCTTTCGGAGCGCTGCCACCGGGGGATAGTCGCGCGCGGCATGGAACCGACCCAGCAGGTGCGCGACCGTCTCGAACACGAACTGGCGATGATCGCCCGGATGGGCTACCCGGCCTATTTCCTGACCGTCGCGGACATCGTCGACGACATCCGTGCGATGGGTATCCGCTGCGCGTGCCGAGGGAGCGCCGCGGGCTCCCTCGTCACCTACCTAACGGGCATCTCGGACGTCGATGCCGTGCGCCACGACCTTTCGTTCGAACGGTTCCTGAACCCGCTGCGCGACGAACTCCCCGACATAGATATCGACGTCGAGTCGGCCAGGCGCGAGGACGTCTACGACATGGTCCTCTCGCGCTACGGCGACGACCGCGCCGCATGCGTGTCGATGATCGACACCTACCGCGCCCGATCGGCCGTGCGCGAGGTCGGCAAGGCGCTAGCGCTTCCCGAGACCGAAGTCGGCATAGTCGCGAAGGCGTTCCCGCACATCAGCGCGCACCGCATGCGCGAGGCGCTCGAAGCCCTGCCCGAGTTGGCCGGCTCCAACATCAACGCCGGGCAGCTTGAGCTGCTCTTCCGCGTGGCCGAGCGCCTGAACGGGTTCCCGCGCCACGTCGCGTTGCACCCCAGCGGCATCGTGCTGTCCAACGACGACCTCGGCACCCGCGTGCCGCTGGAGCGCTCTTTCCAGGGGTACCGCATGATCCAGGCCGACAAGGACGACGTCGAGCTGCTGGGATACCTCAAGCTCGACGTGCTCGGCATCCGGATGCTCTCCGCGATGCGTCACGCATTGGACGAGATAGCGCGAACCGAACATCAGAAAGTCGACCTCGACCGGATCCCGCTCGACGACGAGCCCACCTTCGAGCTGATCCGCGATTCCGACACCATCGGCTGCTTCCAGATCGAATCGCCCGGCCAACGCGAATTGCTCCAGAAGTTCCAGCCCACCCGCTGGGAAGACCTCATCGTGGACATATCGCTGTTCCGGCCGGGTCCGGTGAAGTCCGACATGATCGCGCCGTTCCTCAGACGCCGCCACGGCTACGAAGCTCCGGTCTACGCCCACCCCGCCCTGAAGCCAGTCCTACGCGAAACCAACGGCGTAGTCGTCTTCCACGAACAGGTGATCCGCTCACTAGAAGCCGTCGCAGGCTACGACGCCTCATACTCCGATCACATCCGCCGCAACCTAGACAACGACGAACTTCTCCCAGTCCTACGCGCCGACTTCATGGCCCGCGCCGCCGACCGCAGCGTAGATGCTGATGCCGCCGACCGCGTCTGGAGAGAACTCGCCGCGTTCGCGAGCTTCGGGTTCTGCAAAGCCCACGCCGCAGCCTTCGCCGTCCCCACCTATCAATCGGCCTGGCTCAAAACGCATTACCCCGCGCACTTCCTAGCCGGCGTCCTAACACACGACCCCGGCATGTATCCTCGCCGCCTCATCCTCGAAGACGCCCGAGAACACGGCATCGCGATCCTGCCCCTAGACGTCAACGCAAGCGAACCCGAATACGTAGTCGAGTTAGCAGAGCAGCCGGAGGAGGGTCGCGCCACAGCGTCGTCGAGGCCGCCCGAAGGGCGGTCCGAGCAGCGAGGACGCGAGCCCTCCGCAGGCGTCGATGCTCGCACGGCCAGCGACTACGGCATACGGCTCGCCCTTAACGACGTTCACGGCATCAGCGACGCCGAGATCCGGTCCATCCTCGAGGGCCGCGCCGACAAGCCGTTCCGGGATCTCGCGGATTTCACGAGACGCACGAAGGTTTCGCAGCCGGTTACCGAGGCACTGGCACATGCGGGGGCGTTCGATGGGCTCGACCCCGGCATCAGGACAAGGCGGGATCGGTTGTTCGAGGCGATCACCACAGAGCCGCAGCGCGAGGGTGAGCAATTGGCGCTGGCCGTTTACGAACCCGTTACTACCGCGTTGCCTGAGTACTCCGATGCCGAGAAGGTCAGGGCGGAACTGGACGTGCTGGGCCTAGATGCTTCGCGGCACATCATCAGTTTCTTCGAGCCGTTGCTTGCGGACCTCCACGTGACGAGGTCGCGGGATCTACACGAGATGCGCGCCAACACCCCCGTCATGGTTGCCGGGGTGAAGGTCTCTTCGCAGACGCCGGGGGTTCGCAGCGGTCAGCGGATCATCTTCCTGACGCTGGATGACGCGACCGGCCCGGTCGAGGTGGTCGTGTTCGAGTCCGCGCAGGCCAAGTGCGCTCGGATCGTCTTCCACTCGTTCGCGTTGGCTGTGTCCGGGACCCTGCGGCGTACGGGGGTGAAGGGGGTGAGTATCATCGCTGAGGAAGCGTGGGATCTGGTTGCGCTGAACCGAGCGCGCGGAGAGGGCGACCTCGAGCGCGCGATGCGTGAGCGTACGATCGGCGCAGCGACCAGCCCGAAGCGGTTGTGGCATGCGAGCCCGGGATCGGCAGGATAGGGATGAACGAGGAACCGCAGAACCCGGAGTCCGGATCAGGTGCCGAACCCGACGGCATACCTGAGGAACTACTGTTCGACCGGATAACACCGCACGGCGGAGCACTTCCGATCCACCTCTTCTTCAACCGGCCGTTCCTCTGGCTACTCATCGGCCAGATGGTCTCAGCCGTAGCTTTCTGGGCGCTGCTTGCCGCGGAGTTCTCCGACGCTGCTTTCCGGTTCAAGGCCTCACCGACACAGCAGTTCATCTTGTGGGGAGCCTTCTCCGCGCCCTTCGTTCTGCTGACGCCGTTCCAGAGCGTCCTCGTGGATCGCTGGAGTCCCAAGTGGATGAACTTCATCGGCTACGTGATGCTCCTGGCGGCGATACCGCCGGCGTTCTACGGCCATTCCGTGGCTGCCCTCTACCTTTCGATGTTCTTCATGGGGGTCGCTGACGCGTCGATCCGTCCCGCGAGTTCAGCCCTCACCGGTCTGCTCGTAGACGGGAAGGACCTGGTTCGCGCCAACGGGATGCTTTCAGCGGGTCTGCAGATCGCAGGGATCATCGGCCTGGTCACTTGCGGGATCCTGATCGGGTCCTCGCACGAAACCCAGGGTGTCTACCTCATGACGCTCGTCGCTTCCCTCCTGTCGTTGCCCTTCTTCGCCCTGATCCAGGACAAGCGCCACGGCCGAGACATGCCCGCGATGAGGGTCCGCGATCTCGTGGACGGTGCCGTCACCTCCTTTCGGCATCCCGAGCTGCGCCTGCTCATGCTCATGTCGATCGCGATGTTCGTCGCCATCGCCGTGTTCGTCTCCCTGGAACCGCTGTTCGTCAAGAACACGATCGGGCTCAAGCAGCAGGCCGTCTCGTACATATGGGCCGCCCACTCGGTGGGCGCGCTGATCGGTGCGCTCGACCTCACGAGGACCAAGGAAGGTCGCGGTCGGGAGCTCGGTTTCATCGGCCTGGCGTTCGTCATAGCGGGCGTGGGTGCGCTTCTCTACGTGGCGGGCGCGACCTACGCGGCCGCCCTGGTCGGAAGCGCGATCATGGGTGTCGGGTTCTCGCGGTTCTTCGCACCGTCGCTGGCTCTGATCCAGAGGGCCGCGGAGCCCGAGAAGCGCGGCCGCGTGACCAGCGTCTTCCTAGTTCTGGAGGAGAGCATGGGGATGTTCGCCGCTCTCGGGTTCGCCGCTCTGGCCCTTCCCTCCTCGGCGGTCGAGCCGATCCTTCTGGTCGGTGCGGTGTTCATGGTCCTGGTGGGGCTCGTGGCTTTGGTGACCCTCCGCCGAAGGGCGGCGGTGACCGATGAACAGGCCGCCTGAGCCGATAGTTCACGTGGACCTCGACGCGTTCTACGCGTCGGTCGAGCAGCTGAAGGATCCAACCCTTGCGGGCAAGCCGGTGGTCGTTGGGGGTACCGGTAACCGCGGCGTCGTTTCTGCGGCGTCCTATGAAGCGCGGCGGTTCGGCATCCACTCCGCCATGCCGGTGGTGCGGGCGCGACGTCTGTGTCCGGACGCCGTCTTCGTCTCACCCGATTTCGAGTCGTACCGCACTTACTCGAACCGCTTCCGAGAGATCCTCCTGTCGTTCACGCCCCTCGTCGAGCCGATCTCGATGGACGAGGCGTTCCTCGATGTTGCGGGTGCGACGATGCTTTTCGGGACTTCCGAGGAGATAGGTTCTACGGTTCGCCACCGCGTTCGCGACGAACTCGGCCTGGCTTGCTCCGCAGGGGTAGCGCCGAACAAGTTCATAGCCAAGGTTGCATCGGACGAGGCCAAGCCCGACGGCCTGCTCGTGGTGCGGGTAGACGAGGTAGCCGATTTCCTGCGACCGCTCGCGGTTGGGAAGCTGTGGGGGGCGGGGGAGAAGACGGTCGAGATACTGGCGAGACTTTCTATCAGAACCGTCGGAGACATACTCACTGCCCCACCCGTGGTCCTTTCCCGTTTGCTCGGCGGATCTCAGGCCGAGCATCTCGCGGGTCTCGCCCGCGGCTCCGACAACCGTCCTGTGATCCCCTATGAGGCCCCCAAGTCGGTGAGTCACGAGGAGACCTTCGGACGTGACATAGATGACCAGGAAGAGCTGCTGAGGGAGATCCTCGCACTCTCGTACAAGGTCGGCGCGCGGCTCCGAGCGGGTGGATATCGTGCGCGTACCTTGACCCTCAAGATCCGTTTGGCTTCCTTCACGACGATGACCAGGTCGAAGACCCTTCAAATGCCGACGGACCTAGCCGCAGACATCAACGGAGTCGCGAAAGCCCTGTTCCAGGCTGTCCCGGGCACCCGCCGTAGGGTTCGGCTGCTGGGCGTGGCGGCCTCCGGGCTCGTGCCTGCGGGCGAGGAGCAGCTGGCTCTGCTCAAAGGTGACCGGTGGGGCGATGTGGAGAGGACCGTTGATCGGATCGACAAGCGCTTCGGGAAGGACACCGCTTTCCCCGCAGCTCTCCTCGATAGAGGTCGAAGGGGCGGGAATGAAGGCCCTGCCCCCAAGGGTTCAACGTTCCTATAATGGTGGAGTAGAAGACCAGATCGCCGGAGGCTACTGGGTGCCACTTTCAGAACACGAGCAACGCATCCTCGAAGATATCGAGAAGCGATTGTCGGAAGACGACCCACGACTGGCGCAAGCCGTTTCCAGCACCTCCCTCTACTCCCATGTAGCTCGACGCATCCGTTGGGCATCCCTCGCGTTCCTCGCAGGTTTCGCGATGCTGATGCTGTTCTGGCTGAGCATGTGGGTTGCGTTGGCAGGGTTCGCGGTGATGTTGGGTTCCGCCCTGCTCGTCTACGGATATCTGAAACAGATCGGTCAGGATCAGTTGCGATCCATCCAACGCAGCGGGGGTTTCTCTCTTCCGGCGCTGCTGTTGCGGTTAACCAAGAAGTTCCCTAGCAAGTAGTATCGCGAATAGCCCGTTTGGGCTCTTGCCACAAGCGAGCGTTTCAAGGTTTACTATGCATCACCTTCCCCAAGGTGCCAGAGGCGTCGCGTGCATGCGGTGCGCCGACCTCGGCGATGTTGGGTATACACGGGTCGAGTCGGCGGGGGAGTACGCACTAGATGGAAGGGTTCACCGCACACCAGGCAACGAAGTTCACTGGATGCACCCCGCGGCAGTTGCGCTATTGGGACAGCATCGGGCTTGTCGAGCCATCGGTGCAGGCAACCGGCGGCAGGCCGGGCGTCCCGCGGCTGTACTCGTTCCGAGATCTCGTAGCCCTCCGGGTCGTGAAGTCCCTGCTAGATGGCGGTATGTCGCTTCAGCGGGTTCGCCGCGCTTGGGAGTACCTGAACGACGTCGCGGATCTCGAGCAACATCTTTCGGACGTCAAGCTCGTGACCGATGGTCAGAGCATCTTCAAGATCTGTCGTCGCGACGGGGAGGTGCTCGACGCGCTGAAACAGGGTCAGATGGCCTTTTTCGTCGAGATCGGCGAGATAGCGCGTAGCGTCGAGGCCGGCGTCAACGAGTTCCAGCGCGACCGGGACCGATTCGTCCGAGCCCTCAAGGACGCCGCCCGGGACATCAAGACCGGAACCTAGTTCTTTCGCGAAGCCTGAATCTCCCCAGGATCTTTCGGCCCATCGGCACACTTGCGAGAACATCTTGCGTGGCCGCCCTCTCGTCGTCGATAGCCTGCGACGCCTCTTCGGCGGCAGTTTCGGTGGCCGAGTAGGCGGCGCGTATCGCGGCGGTCACGAGGCGGTCGAAGTGGCCCTCGGAGAAAGCCACATGCTGGCGAAGTCCGTCGCCGTACTCGACCAGGGTCTGTCCGGCGGCTCGCGCGAAGCCTGCGTCGGCAGCCTTCTCTTCGAAGACGCGGTATCCGGCCAGCACCAGATCCCGGGGTTCTCTGGCCGACCTCACAATGTGCCTGCGTCTGATCGCCTTCACGAAAGGTACCGAGAGCAACGCTAGGAGCCCCAGCGACATCAACGCCAACAGCGCGGTCCACCAGTAACTGAGAGGAGAGCGCGCACTCGGCGGTGAGGACAAGCTGTCGAGACCCCCCTTGCGTCTGAATGTGTCCCGAGGGGCCGACGGGTTCGCAGCGGCGGACTTCTGGCCGGGGATGCCTGCCGCATCCTTCACGGGGCGCAGGTACCGGGGATCCACGAGGTAGGCGCTCGCCACGGGGTTCACCCGGCCCGGAGTGGGTTCGAAGGCGACCCAGCCGAGCTCGCCGAAGTAGATCTCGGGCCAGGCGTGAGCGTCGGCCGTGGTTACCTGCCAGTGGTCCACGCCCCACGGTTTGCCCGGCAGGAACCCGACGGCAACCCTAGCCGGATAGCCCAGCGAGCGAGCCATCGCGGTCATGGCCCCGGCGAACTGCTGACAGAAGCCCGCACGGCTCTCGGTGAGGAACCACAGCATCGGATCCGTCCCGCGCGGAACCCTGACGTCTTCGGTGTAGCTGAACCTGTTCCGAAGGTAGTACTGGATCGCCAGCATCTTCCTGTACTCGTCGGGGGCGTCGGCGCTGACCTTGACCGCCGTCTCTCGCACGATCGAGGGAGTGTCTTCGGGGAGCTGGGTGTAGCGCTCGTAGAACCCTTCGGGAAGGGCGGCGCGGATCGCCGACGAGCTGGGGTCCGACGCGGCGTCGAGTTCCGCAGGTGTGGGAGCGACCAGCGTCGAATCGACGCGGTAGGCGGTGTCAGGTGGAACCGGAACGGAGGTCCTGGCGACAGCGGCGTCATCAACGTAGGCGACATGTCCTTCGGGAAGAGATACCGCTGCGGGGTTGTACGCCATCGGGAGCCAAGGGGATGTCAGGCCCTGGATGCGGAACTCCTGTCGGAGCGCTTCCTGGCCAGGGATGGCGGAGATGATTCCATCTGGCCCCAGATCCCTTCCGGCCGGGGCATCGGACGCTGACCATCCAACCCCGTCGAAATGATCCAGGGAGAGAAGCCTCCAGTAGGCCGGGGTGGAAGCGGTCACTTCGAAGAGGGGTCGGTCTGGGTCCGACGCTAGATCGGCTCGAAGGGACACCATCGGATCCAGGCTCGTGCCTCGACCCCCGGCGGCGTCGAAGGCGCCTTCACTGCCCCAACCGGGGAGAAGGCCGGGGGCCAGGATGGCTATCCCCACGACCAGCACGGCGAGGCTCGGGGCGCCCCGCGTTCCGGTTGCCAACCTCGAGCGGCGGCTCGAAACCGAAGACCTCCAGGTCTCGATCGGCCCCCACTGCCGAACACGGCGCAAACCGTCGGCGAACACCACGGCAAGGATCCCGACCAGCATCAAGATCGAGTATCCGGGCCGCGATCCTTCGGCCAGGACCACGTCGGCGAAGGTGAACATCGCAAGTGGAGGCAGCGAGGCCAACAGGGGGCTTCCCGCACGGACCGCCAATGAGTGGGAAGCGAACGAAGAGGCCCATGCCGCCGAGATGGCCGCCAACATGAGTGGCGCCAGTGCCGGAGTCGGTGCCACCTGGGTCCTGGCTTGGGCCGAGATGAAGCCGACACTCTTCGCGATCGCACTCAAGGTGGCGGAAGAGGGAACCCCATGCCAGAGGGTTTCCCGAAATACCAGCAGGCCCAGCCCGGCGACGAGACCGACGACGGATACGGCACCCGCCAGAACGAGGTGACGCCGTTCCGTCAGCGCGGCCAGAGCAACGGCGGCGGTAGCGGCAAGCAGAAGGCGGGACGTTGCGTGCGGAACCGAGAACAGACGGCCGAAACTCACGGCCGCCGCCGCCGACAACAGCCAGACCGACGCCAGCGCTAGCGCGCGCTGGGAGCGGGGAGTCTTCTCTCTGTCCTTATCCATACGTCTCTCAGTTCTGTGCCGGGGGAGATCACGAAGACCTCCCACCCCGCTCGCATCAAAGACAGCCGTGCGATGGATGAACGGTCGGACATCTGTGCGGATACATCGAGGGAGCATGACGCGGGGTCGGCTGGATGGACGAGTACAGCCATGCGAACGCCGAAGGGTGCCCCCGCCCTCGTCATCGAGGCGATCCCTGATGCATCCGGGACCGCCGTGACCAGCGCAAGCGTCGAAGGAGCCTCGCCGGTCGGTCGCAGCCGGTGGATCCCCAGAGCCTGGGCCGTCGAATCCTCGACTCCTGCAAGGCTCTCCAGGAAGGTCTCCATGGTCACCACTGAGGGCGGTCTGTCACTCGTCATGAAGTTCAGCGTGAATCCGTTCTCGTAGAGGAGGACGCCCAGCGAGGCCGCAGCGGAGACCGCACGCTCGAAACCGGGGGAGCGGGACGGACCCAGGGCCCGCCTCCTGGTGTCGAGAAGGACCGTTGCCGCGGCATGCCTGGCCGACTCGTCCTGCCGGATCATCAATTCGCCGGTTCTCGCGACACTCGGCCAGTGGATGCGTCGCAGATCGTCGCCGGTCTGGTAGCCGCGGATCGCGAAGAACTCGTCGCCGGAGGTGAAGAGGTGGCGCGAAGATGTCTCGCCGCCCCCGGACCCTCGGGGCCGTTCGGGGGATCGTGACAGGCGTTCGACGCGCGGCGTGACAACGAGCCAATCGCTGCCCGATGCCGGGATCCGCCGCTTGGTCAACGCGAAGGGGTCGGCGACCTCGATCTTCGCCGGACCGATGCTGAATCGTCCACGCACGCGCGGAACCAGCGAGTAGGAGATCGCCTGCGTTCGTCCGCCAGGCAATCCGGCCAGCACGAGGCGCGAGGGCTTCCCAAGGTCGGAGCCAACGACGTCCTCCAGTAGAAGGAACGGCCGGCGGGCGGCAGATCTATTGCGGACGTCGAGGGTTACGGTCACCCGTTCACCGACCGCAACCTGTCGCGCGGACAGGCGACGTTGGACCGAAACGGGACCGCGGCTCCGGAAGAAGGTTGCGGCGATGGGCAGCACCACGAGACCGAGGGCAACCATGTGCAGACCCTGCGATCCGGTGAGTCGCGCGCCCACCCAGAGCGCGAGGCCGGTCAGCAGAACGGCCCGCCCTCTGTTCATCAGGTCCTATCGGCGATGGGGACCGGGACCTCCTCAAGGACCTGCGAGATGATCGCCGAAACCGTGTTGCCACTCATGGCTGCATCGGCGGTCAAGATCACGCGGTGTGAGAGAACGGCAGGAGCCAGAGCCTTGATGTCGTCGGGCGTGACGAAGTCGCGTCCTTCGACAGCGGCGCTGGCCCTCGACGCGCGAAGCAGCATGATAGAGGCCCTCGGGCTGGCCCCAAGGTAGAGATCGTGATGCGCCCGGGTCGCCTCGCCGATAGCGACGATGTAGCGGCGCAACGATCGCGCCACGTGCACCGTGTGGGCTGTCTCTATCATCCGCGCTATGCCTGGCGCGTCCGTCACCGGCTCGATAGAGCCAAGGGGGGACGACACGCCGTGCGTCTCCAGGATGTCCATCTCGTCTTCGGGGGTCGGGTATCCGATGCCGATGCGAAGCATGAATCTGTCGAGCTGCGCTTCCGGCAGGGGATAGGTACCTTCATGTTCGATGGGATTCTGTGTCGCGACGACCATGAACGGGGTTGCCAGAGGATGGGTCACGCCGTCGATCGTCACCTGACGCTCCTCCATGCATTCGAGGAGAGCTGACTGTGTCTTCGGGCTGCCGCGGTTGATCTCGTCTCCGAGGACGATGTTGCTGAAGACCGCTCCCGGCTTGAACTCGAAGTCCCCTCGCTCCTGGCTGAAGACGTTCATGCCGGTGATGTCCATGGGCAGGAGGTCCGGCGTGAACTGGATCCGATGGAAGGAGCAATCGATGGAGCGGGCTATGGCTTTCGCCAGCATCGTCTTGCCGACGCCGGGGACGTCCTCGATCAGCAGGTGCCCTTCGGCTATCAGTGCAACGAGGGCCAGCCGTACCTCTTGACGCTTTCCGCGTATCGCCTTCTCGACGTTGGTTTCGATCGCCTCGAAGAGAGAGGCGAACGCGTCCCAATCTGCGGCGCTGCCGATCGGAGCCTCCTTGCTCGTCGTAGGTGAATCTTAGACGCACAGCCGAAGGCAAGCGTTGCGGAGATCGCCCAGGAAGGTAGGCGGCGGGGGCCGGACCCCCAGGTCTGGACACCCCGCGCGGCCCCTTTTTCGCTCAGAAGGCGTCCTCACTTCACGGGACCCGGCCACATCCGCCGCCTAGCTCAGGATTACACCGCTGTTATTCGCCGGAATCAAGCACCTCGGCGATGGTTCGAGGCGCAGGCTCGCGAGGGGGCGTTGCTATACTCCCCACGATCTGCAGCCATGGGAAGAGCCCTCGTTCTGAACGGTTCAAACCAACCCCTCGCTGTCGTCCCGGCGCGAAGGGCGGTGGTGCTCGTCCTGAAGGACAAGGCGGACGTGGTCAGCTCTAACGGGATGGTGTTCAGATCGGAGAGCCTCCGGATCGAGGCACCGTCGGTGGTGCGACTCCGATACTTCCTGAAGGTGCCCTATCGTGCCCACACGGCGCTCACCAGGCGGGCCGTCTTCGCTCGGGACCTGTGGGTATGCCAATACTGCGGCGGTCCCGCCGAGAACGTGGACCACGTGCTTCCCAAGTCGAGGGGGGGCCTCCATGTTTGGGACAACGTCGTGGCGGCCTGTCGCCGCTGCAATTCGAGGAAAGAGAACCGGACGCCCAACGAAGCAGGCATGAACCTCGCGCGCAGACCCTTCCTGCCTTCTGACGGATTCAGGCTGTCGCTCGGCCGCCTGGAGCCGGACTGGGAGCCGTTCCTGTAGGAGAGCGGGGGCCCGCCCAGGACGGCACGGTGCCGGCTCTTCCCCGAAGAAATGCCCCGAAACTCCCTTTGCCTGCCTAAACTCCTTGACTTGGTGGAGTGATAGTGGGATAACAGCGGAGTATTAGTGGAGGAGAAGGGGAGGAAAGCGTCGGCGTGGCCGGTCTATTCGGTACACACCGTTACCAATTGGACCCCAAAGGGCGGATGTCCCTGCCCAAGGGGTTCCGCGAAGCGTTCTCGGACGGCGCCTATCTGACCCTTGGTTTCGACGGCTGCATCTGGGTGTTTCCCATGGGCGAATGGGCCCGCCGCAGCGAGGAAGTCAAGTCGAGACCCCTCTCCGACACCCAGGGACGTGCTCTGGGCCGCCTCTTCTTCGGAAACGCCGAGACGGTGGAGCTCGACTCCCAGGGACGTCTGCTCGTCCCGCAGCGTTTGCGGACGCAAGCGGGGATCGAACGCGAGGCTGTGGCGGTCGGCGTGGACGACCACCTGGAGATATGGGATGGCGATGCCTGGAAGCGCTACGAGGAGATCCACGAAGTGGCGTACCGGGCCGGAACGTTGGGGGAGTGATGAACGGAACGTTGATGAAAGAGGTGGGTCAGAGTTTCTCCCTTCTGATCATGTCGGGAGCGGTCATGGGCGCCTGGGTGGGCCTCGGCCTCCTCATGGTCCACCTGTTGGGGTGACTGACCCATGGCACCCAGGGGAAGAACAACGGCCGGAACGGCCTCACCAGCCCGTCATGCCGAGCGAAGTCCTCGAGTTCCTTGGAGGGCGGCGGCGGGTGCTGGACATGACGCTTGGCGCCGGCGGGCACGCGGAAGCTTTGCTCGACTCGGGGACGGGTCTGCTCTTCGGCGTGGACAGGGACCCGGTGGCCTTGGAGCTCGCGACGGAACGCCTCACTCGTTTTGGATCCAGATTTGCACCGATCGGTGCGACATTCGCCGAGCTGCCACCGCTGGAACCTGTCGATGGGGTGCTCTACGACTTGGGCGTGTCATCGATGCAGCTGGACGATCCCATAAGAGGCTTCAGCTTTCGCGAAGAAGGACCGCTTGACATGCGCATGGGGTCGGAGGGCATCAGCGCTAAGGATCTCGTGAACACAACATCGGAAGAGGAGTTGGCCGACATCCTCTTCCTATACGGCGAGGAGCGTCAATCAAGGAAAGTCGCACGAGCTATCGTTCGCGCCCGCGAACGGTCGCCCATCGAGACCACGTTTCAGCTGACTTCCGTGGTCGCGAGTGCGGTCGGGAAGCGTCCGGGAGGCCCCCATCCCGCGCGCCGAACTTTCCAGGCGCTCCGAGTCGCGGTCAACCGGGAGCTCGAGGAGCTCACCGCCTCCCTTCCCCAGGCGGTTGATCTCCTCGCTCCCGGCGGCCGCATCGTCGTTCTCTCGTACCACTCGCTGGAGGACAGGGTCGTGAAGCGATTCTTCCTGGGTGAAGACCGGCTGCAGATCCTCACCAAGAGACCGCTGCGCCCGACAGAAGAGGAGGTGGCACGCAACTCCCGCTCGACGGCAGCGAAGTTGCGTGCGGCAGAGCTGGCCGTGAAGGCCGCATGAGTACCCCCGCGCGACAGGTTCGGGCCCGTCCGGCTTCCAAGCCGCGGGCCCGAACCACCCCTTCACGCAAGGCTCCGTCCCATAGGTCTCCTTCACGCAAGGCTCCAGCGAAGAGAGCGCCTCAGAAGCCGCCACTGCGGGTCGTACGCCCGGCGGCTAAACGGAAGCCGGTCGCGTTCTATGTGATGGCCGTCGCTGTTGTGGGCGCGATGGTCTTCGCGCTAGCGGCGACCAATGTGCTGCTTGCTCAAGGGGCGTTCAGGATGCGGGCTCTCGCCCAGGAGCAGGCGCAGTTGCGTCAGCTGAACGGTGAACTGCGGTTGAACGTCGCAGGGCTCATAACGTCCAATCGGATAGCTCAAGAGGCCAAGAGGATCGGTCTCGTGTTTCCGGACGTCATCGAGGTGGTTCACAAGAACGGTTCGAGAGAGCTGACGGGCTCCTCGATCGGCTCACCC
>Ga0315290_10001098_pt1 | contig 18478 bp, 15 predicted proteins | sample YL17G12_0_MG_FD_203627 | JGI IMG/M metagenome (GOLD analysis project Ga0315290, IMG submission 203627) | Sediment microbial communities from Yellowstone Lake, YNP, Wyoming, USA - YL17G12_0 | ecosystem: Environmental > Aquatic > Freshwater > Lake > Sediment | place: USA: Wyoming | collected... | reverse complement strand
TATGCGCTGCCGGAGATCGAAATCAGGATTGGAACGTGCAGATGGTAGCTTGAAACAGTGTCGAGCAGTGCCGCCGCGAGTAGCGAATGCGGAAAAAGCGGGTTATTCAGCAAGCCCTAAGTAACAGACAGTGAGCCAGGCAACAGGCACGGGGCATGAGGTACGAGCGGCACGGCCAGTTTGAGTTCGACATGCTCACGCAAGCGTTGGACAGGCCCCCGGCTATGACACCGGGGGTGGAGACGCTTTCTTATCTTCAGAGGGAGCGTCTTGTTCAGTCTCAGGGGGAGTGTTTTGTTTAGTCTCATCAGGAGAGATTTTTTCTTCGGTATTGACGGGAGTTTCTTTTTTGTCCGGTGAGGTCGCTGCTTTATCCTCGGCAGGAGCTTTTTCTTTGTCTTCGAGCAGGTCCGCAAGTTTTTTGGTCATATTGTCTGCTTTATAGCTGCTGATTTTGTACACCCAGCCGATATGTTTTTGAGCAAACTCGACCGCCGCTTCCTGGGCCAGCAGTTTGGCTTCTTTTTCTTTAAGGGCTTCTTCGGATTCCACCTTTTGTTCTTTTATTATCTGCGTGGTGTCGGTAAACTCGGCACTGCATTTCATGTAAGTTTCATCGTCTTTTTGGGCCAGTTGGAAAGTGCAGACGGTGGAGTCCTTAAGTTCGCACACATACGTTCGGTCGAACTTGAGTTCGGCGGTTTTGTCCGATTCCTTTTGCACATCCTCAAACTGCAAATTTGTCACGGCGGTAAAGACCTGTTTTTGAATGGACGTTTTGACCTTTTTGTCTTCAGGAACATTCTGCAGGGTCATGGCGCCATCCTCATCGGCGGTTATCGTGTAAGCGTCCTGCGGGCTGGTAACCGCTACGCGGGCGATGTCGTCTTTGGTAACCTTAAAAATTTCTTTGTCGATATAATCCATGGCCAGGGATTGCAGTTGTGTGGCATTGTCCGAGAGGTAAACCTTGTCGCTGGCGGCCTGGTCAGCCGCAAGTTGCCGGACGCATGTTCCGCCGGTTTCTGTTCTTTTGCCGATGATTACGCCGGTAATCAGTTTATCCTTATCGTCGAGGAACCTCACCACCTGCTGGGCTTTTTCTTCGGTCACCTCCAGCTCATCGTGATTGGCAGCGTTACCGGTAATCAACTCAGTAGTCCTGATGTCCAAGACAGATGCGATCAGGTCGTTGATCTTTGTTGTCATTGCCGGGTAATTGTCTTTGTTGGTAACCACGAAAGTTTTGTCCTGTTTTTTCAAGGTAACGGTTTCGTCGCCATGGCCCAGCACGATACTGTGGATACCGGCGGTATTAAGTCCCTGAATAAGCATCGCACCAGCGGCTTGCGATGTTGCGGGTCGATTGGTAATTTTTGACGTTACCACGGCCAATACCAGCATAACCGCCGCGGCAATACCTAAGATTGTTAATTTTTTGTTACTCATCTGATGACTCCCGGGCTCAATAACTCATCCACTCAATTACTCATTTGCTAACTACGCATCGCTTGCGTGACTGATATAACGGCGGCGCAGCACTCGTCGTCGGATACTCAAAAGTATTGCCGCAACAAGTATAACTACCGGCACCAACAGCATACAGAAATTTCGAAGTTTGTTGCGCATCGCTTCGATAGTCTCACGTTTTTGATTTTGCAACTCGCGTTTGCGTTTCTCGGCTTCGCGTATTTTACGTTCCACCTGGGCCTTTGACTGGTTCAGTTCGGAGGCGTCGATCAGGGTTTCACCTTTTTGGCGGGCCTGGCTGACCAATTCTCTCAGTTCTTTCTGGAATGCCTCGATCTGGGCGTTGACTTTGTCCACCTCTTCGGCGGTCTCGGCCTTGGCTTCTTTTTCGATTTCTTCCACTACGGTGAATGGCCGGTAGAAGTTGCCGCGACTGCGGATGGCGATCAGGTCGCCCGAGCCGCTGAGGTTTTCGACGGTGTTGAGCAGCAGTGCGCTATTGTCTCCGACAACAGAGACGCCAAAGAAACTCCGTTGATACGCCACCATATCGGTGATGAAGTCAACATCGGTAAAGACGGCCACGGCACAATCGGTCGATTCGGCCGCTTCGGTCAGGCCGGTGAGATGTTTGGTTTCCGGCTGTTTTTCCTTTTCGGATTCCTTATCATCATTTTCGGCGGCATCGTTTTTCACCTCGATATCAATTCCATTGGGAAAAGCCGATTTGAACCGGCCCGTTACCAGAGACGCCATGGTTATCGGTTTTTTGCCGGGGGTAAAATGGCTCATCAATCGCGGTCCGTTCGGCATCATCAGTTCGTATGGGCTATCCACTTTCCAGGAATTGCCGGCCTGGGTGGTTTGCAAAAGCGGTGTGATGCGACTGACGGCGTTTGCGTTTTTGTCTTCGTCATTTTCTTTACGATTAACTTCGTTCAACACGCCACTGAACATCATCCGAACAAAGTTAAGATCGGCACTGATGACATTATCAGCATTGAAGCAATCGGGCGGGACCAGTTCCATAAGACCTATGATAGCCTGTGGCCGATCGTTTTGCCGCAGGGCAACCGTCATCATCAGGTTTTCGTCTCCGGCGAAAGTCTCGTCCATCATCTCGACGCCCCAGTTCTTGAGCAGTCTGTTAAGGTCGGAACTGCTGGAGGGCATTTGGCCGCTCATCATGGCCTGTTGGTTGGGTCGATCGGCAAGGCAGTACGGATCGACGCAGACGATAGTCCGTCCGCCTTTGAGGACGAACTGATCTATAGCAAATAGAGTCTTTTCAGACAAGTCTTTCGGATGGATAACCAGCAGCAGATCGACATCTTTAATTTCTTCTATATCGAGATCCACGGCAGTCACTTCATAGCGTTGTCGCAGTTGCTGCACGATGGCCCAGGGTGGAGTGGGTTGTTGTCCCTGCATTCTCATCATTTCGGCCATGTATCCGCTGACGTCGTCGCCCATTACCGGCAGTGAGCTGAGAACGCCGATTTTGAGCTTTTCGCGTGTAGTCATCGTATCGATCAGGTAGCTGATGTCATATTCCACGAAGTTTTGTCGATCAGGCGTGAAAAAATCGATTGATTTGGTTACGCCGTATTCGGTTTTGGTCACCAGACCGAAAAAGAAGCTCTCGTCCTCAGTGATTTGAAATCGTTTCAGGCCATAACGCAGTGCTTCCTGTTCCTCATCAGAAAACGGTCTCGGATCGATCACCTGCAAGTCAACCTTGCCCCTGCCATAGGCGGCATACTCTTCCAGCAGCGCCTTAATAAAAAAGTAATAGTTGTTATACTGCCGAATCGCATCCGGCGCTTTTAGAGCCGCGGTTTTGGCGTAGTATAGTTTTATCGTGACGGGCTGATTTAGTTTGTCAATTATCGCTTTGGAGCCGTTACTGAGTGTATAGAGTTTTCGTTCGGTCAGGTCAACCTTTACCGACAACGTTCGGCAGATGCTGATTGCGGAAAACGTTATTATACCGATAAAAACCACCGCCAGGATTGCTTTGAGCGTTCTGTTCATCAGGCAGCCTTCCTTTCTTCGATAACAACGGTGCATCCCCAGAGCCAGCCGATGGTCAGCAGAATGAAGAACGATATATCCCTGAAGTCCAGGACGCCGCGCTGGATCGAGTCAAAGTGGGTTTGGAAACTCAGGTTCTCGACTGCTCCCACCAGTGACATGGGCAGGAAGTTCGACAGGTAATTCATCGTCGTCGGCAGTCCGGCCCACAGCAGTGCGGCACAGGCCGAGACGGCCAGGATGAAACTGATTACCTGGTTTTTGCTCAGGGCGGAAAAGAAACACCCGATCGCCAGGTAGCCCCCGGCCATCAGGAAGCTGCCCAGGTATCCCATTAAGATTTGGTTCACGTCGGGGTCTCCCAGGTAACAAACGGTAATCGGCATGGGAAAGGTCAGTCCCAGGGCAATTATAAGAAACAGCCAGGCTGCCATGAATTTGCCCAATACCGCCTGTGTGACCGTTATCGGCAGGGTCAGCAGCAGTTCAATCGAACCGCTTTTACGCTCTTCCGACCATAATCGCATGGCTACGCACGGTACCATGAATACCAGCAGCATTGGAATCCAGGTAAAAAAGGTGCGCATGTCGGCCTGACCAGCCTCGAAAAACTGACTCTTAAATGGCAGATACCCGGCAAAAAACAAAAATATTACCAGGAACACGTATGCCACCGGCGTAAGAAAATAGCCCTTCAACTCTCTTTTGCAAACTGTCCAAAATCCGTTCATAAGCCAAACTCCCTGGTTCAACTCTTTAACTGATTCACCAACTTACTGATTCACTCATTTACCCATCTACTCATTTACTCATTTACCCGTTCAGGCAATTTGTTTTTTTGTGATCTTTCGAAACGCCTCATCCAGGGTGCAATTATATTTTTCTTTGATCTCCTTCGGTGTGGTATCGATCAGTATCTTACCCTGAGAAATGATGATTGTTCGCGTACAAACAGCCTCAACCTCTTCCAGGATATGCGTCGAGATAACAATACACTTATCCCTGGCCATCTTATTGATCAACTGACGTACATCATGTTTCTGATTGGGGTCAAGCCCGTCGGTCGGCTCATCCAGGATCAGCACCTGCGGATCGTGGATCAGTGCCTGAGCTAATCCCACCCGCCGACGATAACCTTTGGAGAGCGTCTCGATGGTCTGATGATAGACCGACTCTACCGAACAGAGCTTCACCACCCGATCGACGGCTTCCTTCCTTTTGGCGCCCTTGATTTGGCGCCCGTCGCAGACAAAGTTCAGGAACGAACCTACTGTCATTTCGCTGTATGCCGGGGCGTTCTCCGCCAGGTATCCCAACGACTGCTGTACCTTGATCGGCTCCATAATAATGTCATAGCCGCACACCGTCGCGGTACCGCTGTCCGGTGGTAAAAAGCAGGTCAGCATCTTCATCGCTGTGCTCTTGCCCGCTCCGTTGGGGCCCAGAAAACCCAATACTTCCCCTTTGGCCACCTCGAATGAGATGCCGTCCACCGCTATGATCGGCCCAAAACTCCGCCGTAAATCCTTGACGCTTATCATTTTTTTTCTCCGTCAGACCATCCACCAATACATGATAAAAAATTCCGGTGTTACCTCTCGTAACTCCATCTATTGCAGTGTGTTACGCCAGCCACCGTGGTCGTTGCAACAGATTCCTCGCTCACTCCCACTATCAGGATCGCGCGATTATGACAATTTTGGCCGGTTAGTCAACATTTTTTTTCATTTTCTGATACCCTTTTTGTGGGGCCGGGTTAATCAGCGTCCATCAGCCAATCAACAATTTCCTTTAGCGAATCGAACACCGTCGCTCCAGATAATTCCAGCCTGGATCGCGGTTGATGCCCGCAACTGAGCAGTGCACAATCGACCCCCATCGCGCCGGCGACCTCGTAATCATGCAGGGTATCGCCGAGAAGCAAAATATGCCGTGGCTGATATTCCAGTTCTTTAACCCACTGTTTGCCGTTTTCCAGCTTGCTGTGAGCGTAAAAATTGTTCAGGCCCACCACCCGGATAAACCATTTGCGCAGTGTGAAATAGTCCACCGCTTCGTCCAGCCGCTGTTGATGGTAGGCAGAGAGCACCGAATGGGTAAACCCCGCTGATTTCAGCGTTTGCAGCGATTCTTCCGCCCCGGCCTGCAATTGGCATTGGGCCACCAGGGCGGCATATAGCTCCATGTAGTCGCGGGCTAAATCTTCATACGGTTCGCTTGTGAAATCCATGCCCAACCGGCGGTAAAAATCTATCGCCGGGAAATCGAACAGTTCGTGATAACGTTGTTTCGTCAACAATGGCAAGTCGCGTTGCTTGAGCAGCTCATTTACCACCGCTATACACTGGTCAACATCATCCAGCAGCGTTCCGTTCCAATCCCATATAATATGTTTGTATTTCACCCCTGCCCCTACAAATCTTCCACAGCAGTGATGTTAGCGTCAAAAGTCGATATTGACACCCAAAAACACCGTTTTGTCGCCAGAATTAATGATTCGCAATCCTTTTGACGCTGGCGTCACCAGTGATTATTTGATAACTACTTTGCCGCTGCCTCGGACGACTTTGCCGAGAAAATATGGTGTTTCCTTCAGTCGGCGCAGGTGGTCCATGATCGAGCGGGTGAACTTGGGCCGAACGATCAGCACATAACCAATGCCCATATTGAATACGCGGTACATCTCTTCCTCATCGACCGGTCCGAGCTTCTGGAGATAATCAAATATCGGCGGTACGTTCCACTTCTTGTTTATTACCACGTCGCACTTATTGGGAATCACCCGCGGGATATTACCGATCAGTCCGCCACCGGTAATATGGGCCATGGCCTTGACAACTTTCTTGATGCGGTATTTTTTCAGCAACGCCAAGACTGGTTTAACGTAAATTCTGGTCGGCCTCAACAGTGCCTCTCCCAATGTTTCCCCCAATTGATCGATGTGCTGATCTACTTTCAAACCGGCCTGCTGGAAACATATATGCCGAACCAGTGCATAACCATTGGAGTGCAGGCCGCTGCTTGCTAATCCTATTACCGAATCGCCCGGCTCTACAAGCTCACCGGTGACCAGTCTCTTTTTTTCCACTACTCCCACCGCAAAACCCGCCAAATCAAACTCATCTTTACGATAGACATCTGGCATCTCGGCCGTTTCTCCTCCCAGCAGTGCGCATTCAGCCTGTCGGCAGCCATTACTTATCCCTGCAATCATCTCGTTGATCTGTGTGGGTTTCAGCTTATGAACCGCGATATAATCCAGGAAAAACAGCGGTTCAGCCCCCTGTACCAGCATATCGTTAACGCTCATCGCCACCAGGTCGATGCCCACCGTATCGACTTTGCCCATCATGGTCGCAACCTTAACCTTGGTCCCCACCCCATCGGTACAAGCTACCAGCACCGGGTCGCGATAATTCCTTTTGAACAGCTTTTCACCATAGTCCAGTCGGAACAGCCCGGCAAAGGCGTTATGCAGATACATCACCCGCGGACTGTGCGTACTGAGCACGTTCTCGCGGATCAGGTCCACCATTTGATCATTGGCATCGATATCAACGCCCGCTTGCTGATAAGTAATCTTTTTGGCCATACAATCCTTACTCGAAAAGTTGCCTCTGATAACGCTCAAACGCGTACTTACTGACCGCCTCGTCCACCGGAACAGGGTAACTGCCCGACCAGCATGCCGTGCAGTAATGTTTGGGTGGGTGCTTTACACAACTGAGCATTCCATCGAGTGTTAAATACGCCAGCGAATCGATTTCCAGGTAATCCCGTATCTGTTCCACCGTACGACCGTTTGCAATCAGTTCTTCACGGCTGGGAAAATCGATTCCGTAAAAGCATGGATGCTTTATCGGCGGGCAGGCGACCCGCAGATGTATTTCTTTCGCTCCCGCTTTCCTCAGCGCCCCCATTTTCCCGCGTGTGGTCGTGCCGCGGACTATCGAATCCTCGATTACCACAAGCCGTTTATCCTTGACTACCTCTTTGATCACGTTCAGTTTCATTTTGACGGCCAGGTCGCGCATGGGCTGGAGCGGTTCGATGAAGCTACGACCGGCATAATGGCTGACCGTAAAGCCACGCCCATACGGAATACCGCTTTCTTTGGCGTAACCGCCGGCGGCGCAGCGGGCACAATTCGGTACCGGGATGACAATATCAGCCTTTGCAGGCGCCTCTCGTGCTAATTGTTTTCCCATAGCGTCTCGCACCTGATGCACATTTTCTCCAAATACCATGCTCGACGGGTTCGCAAAATAGATCTGCTCAAAAATGCAATGTGCCGGTGGTACCACTGTGGAATCGTCAAAAAACCGGCTGTGCAGTCCGTTCTTGTCGAGCGTCACGATCTCACCCGGAGCAACCTCACGGACAAATTCCGCATCGACAATATCCAAGGCACAGGTTTCCGAGGCCACCACATACGCACCGCCATCGATTTTGCCGATACATAACGGCCTGATCCCATGCGAATCGCGCGCCGCCACAATCTGGTCCGAATACAAAAACAGCAGGCAAAACGCCCCCTGCAAATGTCGCAGCACATGAGCCATTGGGTCCGGTTTGGTAACATGTGTCGGCTTGGCCAGCAGATGTATTATGATTTCGCTGTCTGAGGTGCCTTTGAATATATGGCCGTAAGCCTCATATTCGTCACGCAACAGCATGGCGTTGATCAGATTGCCGTTATGTGCCACGGCGATCTGCCCCATGGAATATTCCGCCATGAGTGGTTGAGCGTTTTCCAGCCGCGACGAGCCTGAGGTCGAGTACCTCACGTGCCCGATTGCCGTGTGACCTTCTTGCGAGATCGGACGTAGAACTTTCGGCGGAAAAACCTCACCGACCAGCCCCATACCGGTATGGCAATATAACAATTCACCATCACTAACGGCGATCCCGGCCGATTCCTGACCGCGATGCTGCAGGGCATGCAGACCAAAATAGCACTTCTCCACGGCAGATGGATGCCCGAAAATCCCAAAAAGCCCGCATTTTTCCTTCGCTTCATACTGCGATCGAAAATCACAAGCAGCCAAATCAGTATTAACACGGCAAACCGGGGTTGCTTTACTAACCGGTAGTCTCATATCTTAGACCTCCCTGTAAAACGCATAGTCTAGCGACCGACAATGGATAAGTCAATCCTCAAAACGCAGCACCCAATGTACAATAATCGACGTTTGAGGTATAACGCTCAGCCTTGTCCTTGCAGGGAATGCGGTCAAAAGCTATAATGACGTATAAACTATGGAGACGTTACAGAGGTGATTCGAGAAAACAGCATAAAACCCGAGCAAAAAGGGATTATATTCGACATCAAGCGGTATGCCATCCATGACGGTCCGGGCATAAGAACCACCGTCTTTCTAAAGGGCTGCCTGCTACGGTGCCAGTGGTGCCATAATCCGGAGAGTTGGACCTTCCAGCCGGAGCATAGCCTGCGAGCAGGCAGATGCCGGAGTTGCGGGCAGTGCGTGACAGTATGTAAATCCGGAGCAATCTCACTTGTTGACAACCGACCGGTAACCGACCCGAACAAATGCACGTTGTGCGGCGATTGCGTGGAAGTGTGTGTAGCAGGGGCGCGTGAGATTATCGGACGAAAGGTAAGCGTCGGCGAAGTCATCGGGGAGATAGAAAAAGATGTTATTTTTTACGATCAGTCTGGTGGCGGAGCCACCTTTTCCGGTGGAGAGCCGCTGATGCAAGCGGATTTTTTGGCCGAACTGCTGGAGCAGTGCCGACTGCGTGAAATAAAAACAGCGGTAGATACAACTTGCTATAGCGAATTGGCTATAATAGAAAGAATAAGTAAAAATACGGACCTGTTTTTATGTGACCTCAAGCATACTGACAGCGCGATCCATAAGCGTTTTACCGGTATTGGTAACGAGGTCATTTTGGATAATATCAAATGGCTGGCATCAGCGGGCAAAGCAATTATCCTGCGGGTTCCGATCATTGTCGGTTTCAATGACGATTTGCCCAGTATAGAGGCCATTGGCCGATTTGCATCTGCATTGGATGGCGTCAGCAGAGTAGATATCCTTCCCTACAACCCGGGCGGGCGGGCCAAATCGGTCCGGCTGGCACAGAGCTACAAACTGCTGGAGACTACCCCGCCCGGTGACCAGAAGATGATGGCAATAGCGAAGGAATTACAAAATTTTGGATTCAAAGTCAAGATAGGTGGCTGAGTTATGAATGACAGAGTATCGAAACTGCGTGAACAAAGTGTCCAAACAAGACCATACATCTCCACTGAGCGTGCGGAGCTGATCACCGAGTTTTACCAAAAAGACCTGCTGTTGTGTGTCTCGGTTCCGGTCTTTCGGGCGATGGCTTTTCGATACATCATGGAGAACAAAACCATCTGCATTAACGCCGGCGAACTGATTGTCGGCGAACGCGGACCGGCTCCCAAGGCCACGTACACCTACCCGGAGTTATGCTGCCATACCATGGAGGACCTGCGTGTACTTAACAGCCGGGAGAAAACTCCTTTTGTTATAAGTGAAGAAGTAAGGCGGGTTTACGAACAAAAAATTATTCCTTTCTGGTCAGGCAAAACTATGCGTCAGAAGGTTTTCGAGGCCATGAACGACCAGTGGCATCGGGCTTTCGAGGCTGGGGTATTTACCGAGTTCATGGAGCAGCGCTCACCCGGACATGCTATCCTGGACGACAAAATATACCATCGCGGACTGCTGGATTTCAAACAGGACATCGCCGAGAGCCGGGCAAAACTCGACTACTTCAACGATCCTCAGGCGTACAACAAAGAGCAGGAACTCAAAGCTATGGAAATCTGTGTCGAGGCGATAATCACCTTCGCCAGACGATACGCCGATAAGGCACGTGAACTGTCACAGAAGGAAACCGACCCGGTTCGTAAAAAAGAATTGTCCCATATTGCCGAGATTTGTATGCATGTGCCGGCCCATGCGCCGCGTACCTTCCATGAAGCGATGCAAAGTTACTGGTTTATTCATTTGGCCATAATAACAGAGTTGAATACATGGGACTCATTTAACCCTGGCCGGCTGGATCAGCACCTGTATCCCTTTTATAAGAAAGAAGTTAAGGAAGGTACGATGACCTCCCCGCAGGCTGAAGAACTGCTCCAGTGTTTCTGGATCAAGTTCAACAATCAGCCGGCTCCACCCAAGGTCGGTATCACTGAGGAACAAAGCGGCACTTACACCGATTTTGCTTTAATCAACGTCGGCGGCTTGAAACTCGACGGAACCGACGCGGTCAACGAAATATCATACATGATCCTGGACGTCGTGGAACAGATGCGTCTTTCCCAGCCCAGCGCCTGTATTCAATTGAGCCAAAAAAGCCCAGACCGTTTCCTCAAGCGTGCCTGTCGGGTGATTCGGACCGGTTTTGGTCAACCATCGGTTTTCAATACCGACGTCATTATCAAAGAAATGCTGCAAAACAGAAAAACCATGGCAGATGCCCGGGCCGGTGGTCCCAGCGGCTGCGTAGAGATCAGTGCGTTCGGCAAGGAAAGCTGCACCCTGACGGGATACTGCAATTGGCCCAAAATATTCGAGTTGGCCTGCAATAACGGCCTGGACCCGCGTGATGGACGGCAGATTGGCCCTCAAACAGGTTGCCTGTGCGATTTCACCTCGTTCGAGCAGCTTATGGAGGCGTACAAAAAACAACTGAAATATTTCATCGATCTGAAAATCCAGGCTAATAACGTTATTGAGCGGTTATATGCCAATTATATGCCGTCGCCGGTCATGTCGCTGGTGGTGGACGACTGCATCAGCCGAGCACGTGACTACCACGACGGCGGACCACGGTACAATACAACATACATACAAGGGGTCGGGATCGGCACGCTCACCGATGCCATGGCAGCGGTAAAGTTTCACGTTTTTGATCAGAAGGCCGTGACCGCCGAACAGTTGCAGGAGGCGCTGCGCAGTGACTTTCAGGGACACGACCTCCTCCGGCAGAAACTGCTGAACCGAACGCCCAAATACGGCAACGACGACGATTATGCTGACCGCATTGCCATGGAGGTGTTTGATGCCTATTACGATGTGCTGCACGATCGACCCAATACCAAAGGTGGGCACTACCGCGTTAATTTGCTGCCGACTACGGTGCACGTTTATTTCGGTTCGGTGGTGGGCGCTCTGCCCAACGGCAGAAAGGCAGGCCAACCTGTCTCCGACGGCATTTCACCCACCCAGGGAGCCGACACAAAAGGCCCCACTGCCATAATCAAATCGGCAGCGAAAATCGATCACGCCCGTACCGGCGGAACGCTGCTGAACATGAAGTTCAATCCCCAGGTGCTCGCCGGGGACGGCATCGACAAACTGGCCGACCTGATAAGGGCCTATTTCAAGCTCGACGGCCATCACGTCCAGTTTAACGTGATCGAGGCCCAGACCATGATCGAGGCCCAAAAACACCCCGATCAGAACCGCGATCTGATCGTCAGGGTTGCCGGATACAGTGATTATTTCGTGGATTTGGGCCGGGACCTGCAAAACGAGATTATCTCAAGGACTGAACTGCACTCTTTATAGGAAAGGCTTTCTACCGAGAACGTACCTTCAATTCGCATCCGGCCATTGAACAACCATCCCATCACTGCTATAATGCTTGCCGGAATCTGAATATTTGCCGATACAGCCTTTATGCAACCTAAAAGAGCTACAACTTTTACACCGCTGGACCATCTGTTTCTGGCCCTGGGCCTGTTACTGGCAATCGTATGCATTGGCACGGCAGGCTTTGCCCTGCTGGAAAACTTCTCCATCCTGGAATCCCTTTATATGACCCTGGTTACCATCAGCACTCTTGGTATGCGGGGAACCCAAGGCCCCGAACAGAGTTCCTCGGGGAAAATCTGGATTATGTTTTTAATTGTGGTGGGCATCGCCGCTGCCACGATCACTTTGACCACCATTGCAAGCATAGTCGTTGAAGGACACATGCGCAGCATTTTAGGGAGACGTAAAGTGAATATGAAAATCGCTTCCTTAACCAATCATATTATCGTTTGTGGTTACGGTCGTATGGGCCGATCATTGTGCGCAAACCTGCGCGACCGCAGGGCGGAACTGCTCATCATCGATCAGCACGACAGCAAGACCGTCCTGGCTGAACAGGATGGACTGCTTTATATTCTCGGAGACGCCAGCGAGGAAGCCGTACTCCGCAGCGCCGGCATCGAACGAGCCCGTGGGCTGGTAGCCGTACTGGATTCCGATGCCTCTAACGTTTTTGCCACCCTGGTGGCGCGGGATCTGAATCCCGATATCCTCATCGTCGCCCGTGCCGAGAAAAACGAAAGCGTCTCCCGACTGATCCGGGCTGGCGCCAACAAAGCCATCTGCCCTCAGGTCATCGGCGCCACCCGCATGGCAAACATCCTTACACGCCCCGGTGTGGTCGAGTTTATCGAATTCGCAGCCCAGGGCCTTGAACTCGAAGCCGAGCAATACCTAATCGGTGCCGAAAGTAAACTGATCGGCCAAACCCTGCGGCAAGCCAATCTGCCACGGCAGACCGGTATCCTGGTTATTGCTCTGAAAAGAAAAAACAACCAAACAATCTTCAATCCGGAACCGGATACCATCCTGCAGGCCGATGACGTCATGATCATCACCGGCCGAGCAGGATCCATGGCAAAATCGGGCAGTTGTACTCATAACAGAACTACCTGCAATATGAATCATCGGGCAAAAAGTCTATGATTGTCTATTATGTTTTCGCTACTGTCATACTGCTTATACAAGCAGTGGTATTGGTCGAAGCCTATCGCAATTTGATTTATACCAGGCGTCAATACCGTCCCACCCCTTCAAAATACCAACCACGTACCGCTGTCATTAGCCCCTGTAAAGGCATGGACACTACTTTTGATCGCAATATCAATTCCCTTTTTCATCTGAATTATCCCGATTACGAAATATTTTTCGTCGTCGATAGCGCCACCGACCCCGCTTACCGGCGAATAACCGAGATAATCAAGCAAAACTCCGCGAATTCACATCCGGTCAAGGCCCATCTGGTGATAGCCGGACCGGCCCAAACTTCCTCTCAAAAGGTCCACAACCTTTTGACCGTTTGTAATTCTCTGCCCAGTGATTTTGAGGCGCTGGCTTTTATCGATTCCGATGCCTGCCTGAAAAGCCACTTTCTCACCAGCCTGGTCCATCCGCTCAGACGCAAAGATGTCGGAGCCTCCACCGGTTACCGATGGTTCGTACCTGTCGATAACCGAATCAGCAGCGCCGCCCTCAGCGCTATTAACGCCTTCTTCGCCTCACACATGGGACCGCATTCCTGGGTCAGCACCTGGGGCGGAGCTATGGCCCTGCAGCGTAAAACCTACGATCAAATCAACCTCTCACAAGTGTGGCGTAATTGCTGTACCGACGATTATCCTCTTACGACCGCTGTCCATAAGGCCGATTTGCTTGTTATATTCGTCCCCGCCTGTTATGTCGCCAGCTACGAAAAAACTTCCTGGCGCGACCTGTTCTCGTTCGCGCGACGCCAATTTATCATAACACGGGTCTATATGCACCGTCTGTGGGTCCTGGCTATATTGGGTATGGGACATTTTGTCGTCGCCTTCTGGGCCGGGCTGCTGGTGAGCCTTTATTTGTACGCCAACTCATCCGTCCACGCCCGTTATGCGGCCATGTTGCCCGTTTTCTTAATGGTCGCCTCGATCGTCAAAGCTCTCTTTCGACAGATTATGATCCGGAAAATCCTGCCGGAAGATCGATATCGACTTCTGGTACCTGCACTTATCGATATTTTTCTGCAGCCCTTCCTGGCGGTATTCACCCTGGCGTGCCTGATTTCTTCCGTTTTTAGCCGGGTTATCGTCTGGCGCGGCATACGATATACCCTCCATAGCGTCAATCATACCGAGATCGCCGACCTTACAACCAACACATAACAGCAGGCAATTCCTGATGGACCTTGCCACCTGAGCTTTTGTAATACTTTGCAAAACAAGAATTTATAAGAATATAAAAAGAACTTGCACCAACTTGCCGGTTCATTTGGTACGCCCATTCGGCCGTAGAAGCCGGGAACCGGGCCAATAAAACCGCCTAATCCATCCAAAACCCATCTATTTACTCATTTTATTTTTGACAAGTTTTTACGCCTCTGCTAAACTCGCCCAAAATGTGGAGCGATTCCATTAAGTCTGTCCAGACGGTGGGCAGCCTGACCGGGCGAAGGCCTGAGGCCCAATAGGGTTATGTGAGCGTTTGTATCTGTGTTTATGTGATTGTTTTTTGACTATTACCCGCTTTTGCGGGCACAATTTTGCGTGCGATTTTACTAGTAAGAGGTTAACAGTATCACAGTTATTACTGAAAGGATGAATGTTCATGCAGGAATATGACCAGTTAAAAGATAGTGTGGCAGCCGTCGAAGATGATATCATCAAGGCCGAGGGTGGCAATAAGGCTGCCGGAACCCGTGTTCGCAAAGCTATGCAGGAAATCAAACAAATCGCCCAGACTGTCAGAATTAAAATTCTCGAAACTCGTTCTGAATAATAGCTGTTAGTCGTGAGTTGGCAGTCTCAGTTGGTTCCTCCGGTGATGGGGGGAAAAATAGTGCCTCCTTTCTGTCACCGCTTACCACTGTTTGTGTGAATACTGTCTGGGGATGTTTTTTGCCCGGATAGCCGTTACTTCGGAGTAAGGTATGCCTCCGCTCTTGTTGATAGATCTTCACGCTATCGATTTTAACAATATCATTTACGACGTCAAGGCTATCGAGGAAATTAATCCCCATCGTTTCGAGATGCGCCAACTTGACGCTGTTGTCCATCTCGACCTTAACGCCGGTGAAATAGTCGGCTACCGGGATACCTGCGAAAATGATTTTTGGGTTCGCGGCCACATACCGGGCCGACCCCTTATGCCCGGCGTCCTGATGATCGAGGCTGCCGCCCAATTGGCCAGTATTGGTTTCAGCAAATCAAACCCTGACAAAAAACGCTTTATCGGTTTTAGCGGTATAGAAAACGTCAAGTTTCGAGGTCAGGTACTGCCCGGACAGCGGTTATGTCTCCTGGGTAAATTCCTGGAATCTCGACCGCGACGATTCAAATTAGCCGCTCAGGGCGTTGTCGATGGCAAATTGGTCTTCCATGCCACTATCATCGGAATGCCCATCTGAATGGACAAATGATTTGCTCATCCGGCCGTCTTCTCATTTATTCATCCACTTGAAATGGTCGCTGACTTTTTGGGCCAATTCGTCAGTTGAAATGTTTACGTCTGTGCTCATGCCCGTGTCAATCTCCTGGTTTTTGTCGGCACGGATGCCAAGGCGTTGATTTTTCAGCGATCTGTCCAGTCGAAGATAAAGGCCCTTGTCACGGGTGTTTTTCCGCCGGTAATCCAGCAGGTGAGCAATCCACGCAAAAAGCTGCTGTTGAGAACGCCCATACAGGGCAAACCTGTCCTGCAAAAGAGCAAGATTAAGATGATCGGGCAACCTCTTACAGCACTCGACGGTATCTGCCAAAGGGAACGGTTCGATCTGATCGACCCAGCCGGGACCTATAAGAAAAGGACTGATGCTCGGCTGCCACCTGTGAGAATCGGGCAACTTGATCGGCGGACCGGGCTGAAACGCCATGACCAGAAAATGTTCCAGGCGACCGATCCAGCGAAAGGCGGGAGAAAGCAGTTTTTTTGCTTCGGTCACCTTTTTTTTGAGTCTTTGAGCCTGTTCGAATTGCAGGGACTCGGACAGCTCTTTCATTTTCTGATGAAACGCCTCTATACCCTGCGGGAACGGCCGATTCAAAAAATCGATTGCCCGATCGATATTTTCGCGATATTGGCCCGCCGAAACGCTGCCGTCACAAACACAAACGCAACGGTTCATTTGTCCGTAAGAACAAGCCACAGCGTCAGGAGCATGGGCAAGCACTTCCCGACAACGACACAAATCGAAAACATCCTGCAAAACATCCACGCAGGCCCCGGCGGACCTGGCATCGGCAAAAGGCCCCCAATACAGGCCGGTCCCTGACTCAAAACGCCTGGTCTTGACAAAAAAAGGATAGTCGGCCAAAGGATTGACATGAACAAACCAAACACTAAGGTCCGGAAAGAATTCTTCGTAACTATCGGGATAGACCTCTGCGGCAATGTGAAAGTAAGCCAAACGGCTCTCAAACCACGAGAAGCAGCGACGAAACCAGACACGCTCGACAACCGGACGGATCCGACTGTGATGTTCTTTGTCGCCGTCTTCGGCCAGACGCCGGCGGACCATTTCGCGCAGATTAGCGCCCGTCAGCAATAAAACCGCTTTATCCTCAACGCCGCTGAAAAGGCAAACGCCATTGCAGGTGGGCAACCCCAGGGTTATCTGGGCCATATCCCCCTGGATGGGAATCTCAACACAACCGTCAAAAAGTTTCCTGGCTTCCATAGGAGCGGATCAGCCAGCGAGTCAATGGTTATCCAATCGCCGGCCTGGGCATCCATCCATTACTCATCTGTTTTTACCCATCATCGCTATAATGACCAGAAGCGCCACTACCAGCATACCTGTCAGGATGATAATCAGTATTTTCGTACCCAGTTGCTGAGGATACTCATTCAGTACTTCTTCCAGTGTCGCATCAGCCTGTGGGCTTGTTCTTTCCAGATCGACAAGTGCCCCCGTGTCGAACCCTTTATGGGCGTGTAACGGTGGCTCACCTGATTGAACACTACGCAGGTCTTCCAACAACAGCTTAACACTGCCGTAGCGATCCTCAGAATTCTTGGCCATCATCACCTCGATCACCTCAGCCACTCCAACGCTCAGTGAAGTATTGATATGATCAGGTGGCACCAACTGTTCCTTAAGATGTTTGTGCATTACCGCCGAAGGCGTCGGCGCCTCGAACGGGACCCGGCCGGTCACCATGTGATAAAACATCGCCCCCAGCGAATAGATATCCGCCCGAAATCCTATATCAAGCTCACCGCGTATCTGTTCCGGAGAGATGTAATAAGGAGTACCATAAGCCCTGCCCGCTTCCATCTGCGCCGTTTCTTCGTCCGCCGCCTCTCTGGCCAGTCCCATATCCGCCAGCTTTGCTATCCCGTCTTCAGTGATCATAACGTTTTTGGGTTTCACATCACGGTGAATCAACCCACGCGCATGAGCGTGCTCCAGGGCCTTGCCGATCTGAATGATTATATCCAGCGCCTCTCCTTCGGAATATACAAGACCTTTGGAGAGGTCATCATAAACAGTCTTGCCTTTGACATATTCCATTACGAAGTAATGATACCCCCCGGACTCTCCCACATCGATCGCCTGTACAATATTTGTGTGATTCAGCTTTGCAGCCGCCTTACCCTCTTTGTAGAAACGTGATACATATTCGGGATTCTCGCTCAACCGCTTCGGCAGCACTTTTATCGCCACAATCCGGTCCAGCGACAACTGCTTGGCCTTGAACACAGTCGCCATCGCTCCGGAACCCAGCTTTTCCAGAATCTGAAAACCTGGAATCCGTTGCGTGGGACGGGCCTCTTCGATCGCTTTCTCCAGCCGCGATATCTGAGTCTTAGTTACATAACCCTGGGCCAGCAAAGCATCCGTCAGATCGTGAGGCTTTCCCTGCCGGGCCAGATTCTTCATCACCGCAAAGCATTCCCGTACCTCGCCATCGGTACAGAGATTCTTGTCGATCACCAGGCGACCCAAAATCGAATCTACATTGGTATCTCTGGTCTCTCTGCCATCCCTGCTATCTTCGCTGTCTTTGTTATCTTTGTTGTCTTTGACTTCTGACATAAAACTCTCTATTTAGGGCTTGCTGAATAACCCGCTTTTTCCGCATTCGCTACTCGCGGCGGCACTGCTCGACACTGTTTCAAGCTACCATCTGCACGTTCCAATCCTGATTTCGATCTCCGGCAGCGCATACACGCAG